>Ga0209611_10001168_pt1 | contig 43703 bp, 37 predicted proteins | sample S1TSphgellanicum_3_FD_187693 | JGI IMG/M metagenome (GOLD analysis project Ga0209611, IMG submission 187693) | Host-associated microbial communities from peat moss isolated from Minnesota, USA - S1T2_Fc - Sphagnum magellanicum MG (SPAdes) (version 2) | ecosystem: Host-associated > Plants > Peat...
ACCCTAAACCCTAAATCATCCAGGCAGAAATTGGATATGCAATTTAATTCTGTCCATCTAGTCTCTGGATACACTCAGTTCAGTCATCCATCGGACACAATGGTTATGATTTCAGTAGGCAGGTCTCAAACTTCTGAGCAGTAGATTATGTCTGGTAACCAGCTTCAGGTCACTGGCTACCAGAAATACCACCATGCCCCCTCACCCATTACACAATCTTAGCAAAATCTCACAATCTGTATAGTCAAAACTTTTCAAGCAAGTTTGGAATCCGACTTCTGATGAAAGTGCAAGCTATCATGTCTCCACAAGATGTGGAACCAATTGGACATTGAGATGATGAAGAAAGCAGAGACAGATAGCTGGAGCTTCAAAAACAAGAGAACCTGACCAACAACATACCTTTAGAAGGAGTGAACCACATGGGTTTCAACCATGGGAAGCCTATGTGTAACCAACAGTAGACATCAAGTTCAATAATGAGTTTTCCTTCATCTGAAGCACTACCAAAAAGAAAAGGGCAGCATTGTAAAGCATTAGCTGTCAAAAGGTATGTCCATGCAGGGTTAAGCATATCCATGAGCTCTGTTTAAGCCTTCTAAGAAAAATGGGGGCAAACTATGAAGACAGTCTCTCCCTCCAGGTATGATCAGTGAGAAGATCCATCAACTAGAAAGGTAAAAAACGAAAATGGCTGTCAGTGAGTGTGTTTACGTGTATCAGGAAGAGGTGTTGCCAGAGCCACCACCATGTGCTCCCCCTCCTCCTACAACCAGCTGGCCTTTGCTCCTAGCCAGACTCAAGAGAAAATCAGTGAAGACAAACTCATAATCAGGCATCTTGCCATAACCTGCACAGACCCATCCTTGTCAAGTTTAGAAAAAAAATGTCACTTTGCATTCAACATGTTGCAACCCTCTATTATCTGCTGCAATCCAGAGGTTCAGATTGACTAGTTTTTTCCTTTTTTCTTTATTTTTCTCTGTTTAGCAAATACAATTGTCTAAACCTGTTCAAACTTTTGGTGGATCAATGATTCTCAGAAGTCCGTACCAGGAAAGTAATTTATATCAATGACGTAATAGCGGTTTCCAGCTCCACCTTCCCGGATTATATCCAAATTGAAAAGCCTTAACCCCTGTTCCAAAGAAGAAACCTCATAAACCTTGGTAACAGAAGAATACAGCTTCAGCTCTCTGTGTGCAGTGAAACCCTGAATCAATAAGACCAACACTTGCAACTCCTTTACAATCATATTGTGAAACACACACTGGCAAAACCAGGATTGTAAAGAACAACAGAGGAAATTACCAATCTGCGACGCAGCTCCTTTGAGAGGCAATCCAGAAGCTGGGGGGGTGGTAATTCTGCATCACAGAACTCCACTTGTATAATCAAGGGACTGATCACAGCAAGGCAATCACAATAAAATGAGAATATCTAGCTAGATACATAATCCAATGAGAGGACAAAAATCTGCAACCCTTGTTTGGAGACACTGACATCTACAATAATTGATGAGCTAACATATGCACAATTTCACATTATCATGACTATGTGTTGGCTACTTCATAAGTGGAAGCTCCACAGTACAAACCAACATAGAAAGCATGAAATTCTAAGTAAAGCTCTAAACAAGAGGATACAGCTGAAATTCTGCAGTACAAGCTCTAGACACAGTTTGATCAAAGAGCTTCTAGCCTCAATGTGGGGACTTTGACACTCTGAGCCTACAATCTACAGATGGACCCCAACAAAGAGGTGAAAAGAGGATCTTTACCAGCAGCTTGAGGATCCAAATCAGCTTCTTCTGCTGTAGCAGCTGCACAGGACACTCTTGGGAAAGGAATTACACCACTGCAGTTATCCTCCCCTTCCTGCACATCTGGCAACGAAAATCTGCGCACAACCCTAATCTGGTCTCCGACAATGTAGACCTTGAACAGGACTCCACCTGTAGCCATAGGCAAATGTTAGCTTCCAGTGTGCTTTGAGAAGAGTATCTTTTTGTGCTTTTCTCCCATAATGCAAACAATATTCCAGCATCCTTGGGCCCCAAACCCAGCTTTGACCACATACATATCTTCAGTTTCACCAAGGACAGTCACATGTGGGACCAATGCTCTAGCATGATCAAGAAACAAAGTTCTCTGATTAACCAGAACATGTGAGCAGAGAAGGGAGCTATTGGGAGTGGCATATATCTACATGAGGCCATGTAATTCTCAACTTGAAATGTGTGAAAAGCAGTCAAGTAAAGAGGTGATAAGGCATAGCTAGTACCGTGATTGACAAATTCTTGTAGAACAAGAGGGGGGTCCAACTCTGTCAAGCAGTACTTATCATAAGCCAATGACATTGCATGCGACTTTGCTGTTCCATCTGCCACCAGTGGCTTTGCAACTGCACAAAGGGTCAGATGAGACTAGTCAGAAGACTGAGCTTCCTGATCACTCCCGTTGTTGCATTGTTACAGAAAAAAGAACAAACAGTGAGAGACATATACTGTGATCCTGTTTTCACCTCCATAGCACGTATGCACCATGGAAAGCAGCCAATACCATGTCCAGGTGCAGGTTGCAGTGGAAAACATACCCAAGGGGAGCCTGAGTCCTGCTTTGGCTACAGAACCAGGAATAGAGGCTGCATCACCGGTGATCACAAGCTGTCTTGGTACACCCACATGACCTGAAAGATTTATAGTGATCAGTGAGAGCAACTTTAAACAGGTTGACCTCACTAAGATGCCCACAAAGGTTTAATTCAAAGCCTTGGGCCAGTCTGAATAAATAGAGGTTCACATTCTGGTGAGAGAAAAAAGAGCCAAACCTCCACAATCACAAAGGTCTAGCTGAGCAACATCTTGAAGCATGGATTGCCTGTTCCGCAAGTGCTGAATAGCCTCTGGAGGATCTAGCACAATCACATCTGGGTACTTTTGTTTATAGTCCTGTAAAAACAGCCACACCAAAGTCTTAAAAAGATGGACAGGAACCCTGGAAGTATTTAGGGTGTCTTTTTCCCAAGTCTTGTAACGCTCTTAAAATTACTCACTAGCAAAGCAAACACTCCACTATTTTCTACAGCACTGTCCAATACACATTACACCTTCCTGGAAGACTCTTTTAAGCACGAGAATGACTCTCTGGTGTGAATAGGTACTAGATGAGGAACTTGGATTCCAGAAGAGGAGATGGGACATTGAAAAAAGAAGGCCTCTTCATCTTTGGACCTTCCAGATGGCTAAGGCAAACTAAAGCAGAAGTGACAAGAGACAGTCACCCAGACAGGCTCCCTCCCTCCAAATCTCCCTCTCACATCTTTTGGCTCTCACCTCCAATTGTTGTCGCCATTCCTTCCCTGTTATCTGGGTGCCAGCCACCATCCCCAAATTCAAAAAACCCAATTCTCACATCAGTTCCTTCCTTTGGGTCACTTTTGCAAGCATTGAATGCAAGGGTTTTGAATTCAGACACAACCCCATGTAGAGAAGGACCTTCACAACATTGTTTGTCTTGAATAAACTTGTGTACCCACAAACTCATTTCATCAATGTCTGAAGTTAGCAGATCGTTACTGCTTTAAATCCCAGTGCAAGGTAACCCAATCTTATACAGTAATTCCACTATCCAATATTAGGTTTTCTCTGGATGGATATATTCATAGGCAACTGTAAGAATATTAGGTTTTTGGTGGATGGGCATATCCATAGGCAAATAAATGTAAAAGACAAAAGACCCACAGAGGCACCCAAACAGTGAGAATACCACTCTCTCTTGCTTTATCAATAAAGAAATTAGCCTTTTCAGTTCCAATTACAAGATTACAATGCCTGGATTGCGCACTCATGTCACATCCAGATGGGAAAAGATACGAGGCAGCAATTCTAAAAGCCTCTTAAGAGCCTGCCAGAAAGAAAGATTCAGATGTGCAGATGCACAACAGAGAAAAAGGAAAAGAAGGTTGCAGCATATGGAAGAGCAGCACTCACTTTATGAAGAATGACATCAAAGGGACCCTGTTCTGTGAGCAATTTATTGCGATCTATTGCCACAAGCCTTATCCCCTTGGTACTGTCCCATGCATGAGCGCACACACAGAAAACACTTGTGAGTGAGAGTACTCCTGAGTACAAACAGACCTTCATTTCCCATTTTGCAGTGAAATTTTTTTCCAGATTTTTGGGAAAACAGTTGTTCTTCAAGTACACATCTGAAAGCAGCAGAACACAAGGGACCAAGGACACAATGTACGAGTGGTTTTGTAGTGAAGAATCTTGCGGCACCTGGCGTGTGACTCGAGCTTGGGCTGGATGAAGCTTTTGATCTTCTTGGAGGTCAGAGCATATCCGACAGTAAAGGAACGCGGAGGAGGAGAGGCCACCGCCATGACCGCCGGTGCAATCTGTGTTCGCACATCCCGGCTATTCTGGAGTTTTTTGCCCTGTCGCTTTCTTTCTTGTGCTGCTGCTCTTCTCTCCCTTTCTTCCTCCTCTTCCTCCTCCTGCTGCTGTTGCTCCTGTTGTCTACGCCTACTCTCCTCCCTCCGTCGGCGTACTACTTCTACTTCCTCCCTTTCTCCTCCTCTCGCGGCTGCAATTCTTGCAAGTGACAGCGGCGACGATCTATCCCTGCTGCTGCTGCTGCTGCTGGCGGCTTGTATCAATCCGACGCCCCATAAACAACTCTGCGATGCCGGGGAGGAGGATGCGATGACTGTTGTGGCGTCTCCATCCAGCCTCATGCCAGCCACTACCTATCCCCCCCGCCCCCTTCTCCCGCTCTCGGCAAAGCAAGCGCCCTCCACAACACACCAAAAAAAGCAATCCGCTCCCCTGCTCACAACTCTTCAGCGGTTCTTCCCTATTTTATTGTTCTCCTTCTCTTTCTTCTATCCGCTACCCTGGGCCGTCTCTTGGAGGCTAAACAAAACCGAATCCGTCAAAATCTCCTTCTCTTTCTCTCCCTGTCTGTCTCTCTCCCTCAATTCCTACAACAATTCCGTGGCAACAACAAAAAACCGGCCAGATCCTATCATCAAATCCTCAAACGCTTTTCAAGAAAAAAACACAAACAAAAAACTCCTCCTCCTCCTCGTCTTCTTCCTGCACCTCCTTCTGCTCCTCCCTGCTACTCAGAATTGACGACCGAGGAAAAACAAAAGAAAATCCAAAAACAAAAGACTGCTGCTGCTACTCCCACCCCCGCCGATCTCTGAACCAGACGACTTTTTCTTTTCATTCCAAAACCACTTCTACAACCAAACCAGAACAAATTCCACTAGTACTACTACTAATAGTACTCCTTCTTTTTCTTCTTCTTCTTCTTCGTCTTCACTCTACTGGCTTACACACAAGCAACCAATGCGTGCACAGAAGATTAGCTAATTTGCAAGAAGAAGGGATGGAGAAGCTGCAAGCGAGCGAGCGAGCGAGCGAGCGAGACAGGGAAAGCGAAGGGAAGGAAAGAAGGAAGGGATTGATGCTGTGCGTCAGAAGGAAGACACAACGTCGTTGAAGATAATAAGAATTCTTTTTTATTATTATTTTCAAAAACAAAACAAATTGCACAAACACAACAACCAATTCTTGTTTTTCTTGCTCGCAAGATGGCAGATCGGAAAGATCGCGTTTGCTTCTTGCTGTTGTTGTTGTTGTGATGCTTCCTTTGCTTTGCTGCTCTTGTGCTGGTGTGATGCGCGCGTTCCACTGCGAGCGACGGAGGAGCGATCGCGACGACAACGACGACTACCAACACACTAACAACAGCAACAACAACAAAAGAAGAGTTCACGCAAAGATTTGCTTCCCTCTTTATACCTGTTGAATCTCCCACAACGCCCTTGGATGGATGGATGGATGGATGGATGGATGATCCCGCGTTCAATACTCACTCTTACCAACGCCTTTGGATGCATGATTCCACGTTTTTCATTCATTCCATCTTCAAAATGAGAAACTCAAATAGACTCTAAATTCATTGGATAAATGGATGGATGGTTCCACGTTCAATACTCACTCCTACAATGCCTTTGGATGGATGATTCCAACCATTCCATTCATTCCATCTTCGATGAAAAACTAAACTAGACTCTAAATTTATTGGATGGATGCATAATAAGTGGATGGATGATTCCACGTTTCCATTCATCCCTATTTTTCTAATTTTTTAAATTTTACTATTTATTATTATTTTAAAATTCTCACCTAATATCATATTCACAAGCACATTTTCAATATTTTTCTGCACTAATTTGCACCTCTTTTTTTTAATTTTTCAATTAAATTTGAAAAATCAAATCCATATTGTTGATATATGATGTGCATATATGTCACCTATAATTAAAAAGATATCTTTTACAATGCATGTTAGAACTTAGGTCCCATATTTCTTCTTTTGCATTACAAATTAATTTTTTCTTTTTTAAAATTGTGGTACATCAAAACCGAATTTCTCAAGTGGAAAAATGAGAAATTCAGTCCGGTACTGCCCCGCTTCTTTTTCTTTTTTTTTCCCCTGACTGCCCATTTTCCTGTCCAAGATATGTCTAGGGATACCTAGACACATTTTGGTGCTGCCCATTATAAACTTTGGGTCCTTTTGTGCACATTCTGGGCATGTAATAGACACCTTGCAACTATCATAGGCCCAAAATGCGAATAACAAGACCTAAAGTCTATAATGGGCAACACCAAAATGTTGGGCATCATCCATGTTTTTCTCAAAAAAGATGGATGGAAGGCTAGGGGCCCCCCCCCAAAAAAAAAGGAAATGAAAGTTTTACAGAAGGAAATAACTGGGACCCAAACTAGTTTTTCCACCAATTTTGGTGGTAAACTGAGTTTCATCCTGTGTTTCCTTTTCCCTGAGCGCCTGCACTACTGCTAAATATATTTTCACTGCTCCTACCTGTACAACTGCTATAATTACTCTCGAACCTTGTGCATTAAATGCTGAGTTTCAGTATTTCATACCCAGATTTAATAAAATGTCCTTACTTTGCGGATACCACTGAAAGAGGGGACAGGGAGCAAAAGCAGAGGAGATAGGGGGTGAAACAGAGGGTGACTTTACCGATGACTCAATTGTGAGATCACATTGTGTCCATGAATCTCCTTCCTAGAATTGAAGAGAGATTAGAAGATTATGTATACTTTTAGGTATGAGATCATTTTCCCACTCTTAAGAAGCAAGCGTAAGAATCTTCCCTTCCATTGCCTTGTGTGGTCTCCTTATGTTTCAAGTATGATCATGTTTGGCTCGTGCTTTAGGTCTCATAGTAGAATCCATGGATGGATGAGGGATATTCCCAACATGCGGAGTTGGGCCAAGTTATCACCTCATCCTAGGCTCCTAATGTTTGGCTCATGCTTTATGTATCCTAGAGTCCATGGATGGATGAAAGATATTGCCAACATGCAAACTTGGGCCAAGTTCCTACCTCATCCTAGGCTACTAATGTTTGGCTCGTGCTTTATGTATTGTAGAGTCCATGGATGGATGAGGAATATTTGCAACATGTGGAGTTGGACCTAGTTACCGCCTCATCCTAGGCTCCTAATGTTTGGCTCGTGCTTTATGTATCCTAGAGTCCAACGATGGATGAAAGATATTGCCAACATGCAAAGTTGGCCCAAGTTACCACCACATCCTAGGCTACTAATGTTTGGCTTGTGTTTTATGTATTGTAGACTCCATGGATGGATGAGGGATATTTGCAACATGTGGAGTTGGACCTAGTTACCGCCTCATCCTAGGCTCCTAATGTTTGGCTCGTGCTTTATGTATCCTAGAGTCCATGGATGGATGAAAGATGTTGCCAACATGCAAAGTTGGGCCAAGTTACCACCACATCCTAGGCTACTAATGTTTGGCTTGTGCTTTATGTATTGTAGAGTCCATGGATGGATGAGGGATATTTGCAACATGTGGAGTTGGACCTAGTTACCGCCTCATCCTAGGCTCCTAATCTTTGGCTCGTGCTTTATGTATCCTAGAGTCCATGGATGGATGAAAGATATTGCCAACATGCAAAGTTGGCCCAAGTTACCACCACATCCTAGGCTACTAATGTTTGGCTCGTGCTTTATGTATAGTAGAGTCCATGGATGGATGAGGGATATTTCCAACATGTGGAGTTGGACCTAGTCACCGCCTCATCCTAGGTTCCTTATTTTGAGAATGCTTCCACCCTAGAGCTTTACCCTACAAAAAGACCTTATCCACTTTGAAGGTATCCCAAAGTAGGGATCTTACATGTTTTGTGATTGCAATTTGAAGCATATGTGTTACTTTAAAAGGTAATTACTTAAACACCCAAATTCTGTCCATTGACATAATTCATCCATTCTTTTCTTTATCTTCACAATAATAATATTCATTGACATTTGATGTCAATGAAGTGTAAAGTCTTACATTCCATTATATCCAATCATACATAGAAAGAGTCAATAATAAGAAGATGCCAATTGTGAACCATATGGGATAGATCACTATCTTCTTTGTTTTGTCAAATTTTTAATGTAACCAAAGTGGCAATCATCCACGGGAAGATATAGCCAAATTTGGCTACTAGTCAAATATGAAAATAAACATTTTAAAGCATCCTTCTATATTTTGACTACCCTACTTGAACCACCATGAATAGAGATCTAGCAATTTTTCTTAAATTTTGATTGAATTATGGCTATTGAAAATTACCAAAAAAATTCATTTTAGCTCTTTTAATTCTCAATTTCATTTTTGACTATATATAAATATATATATATATAGCCAACAAAAGAAAGGCCATCAATTATCCAAAGTTGGACAAGTAAACTCACTATTTCATGGTACACCCTACACATACCGAGGCCTATGCCGAACATTTGAGACCAATCATTGTGGGAGACTCGATCTCAATCTCGACCAAGTTAAGTTCATTTGCTTTGGCCATAGGGAAAGAGATTACACGTTGGATGTAGTCCATTTGGGCATAAAATTTTAGCTCAAACTTGACCAATGTGTGAGTGACATTTGGAGCACTATATGTGCATACGATTGATGGGCATGTTTCATGGAAGTGCATGCATCGAGATGAGAAGTTGTAGTAGGTCCACGACCACATTTGAATGACACATTCGGATTGGGATGCTAAGATTTAAAGCTTTCATGAGGAACACATGTAAGTTAACAACCCCACCCACCACATCCCCTCTAGGTACTAGTGTGGTCCCAAATTGCAAATGACTTAAAACACGTGAACAAAAATAAAGGGTCACATGTTGTTTTCCACGTAGAAATGGTAAAACGAAGTTATCGTGGGCTTTGAGAGCATATCATTCATTCACATTACATGTAACAAGCTTGAATTTACGAATCGTGGATTTTAGTCATAGCCCACAAAGACATCCCCAACTACCAATGACCAAAATATGTGTGTGTTTTTCATGACAATTTTTTTCAACCAAGTTTTGTCAAGAGTACATTGTGACTACAAAGAAGCAAATGTGTGTATAGTTTGCATAGAAAGAATATGTTTGATTTTATTTTTTGTTGGAAGGTTTGCAATGTTTTGAAGTGTGAGAATTTGTAAGCAAAAATTTGAACATCAATATTTGGGACCCGGATCTTTATGGATGTTTATTACATCTAATAGGGTTTAGGGTTTAGAGTGTTAATTGCTTTTTTTTTTTCAATTCTAGCAATATAAGTTAATTGGTGCTCTTATTGTTTGCAACCTATCCACCAAGGTCTCTCTATGTTCTAGAGATAGACATGAGGTTAATGGTTTTTAATCAACAATTATTTGTTGATTGTATTTAGAGATTGAAAATTTTGAATTATTATCAATGGTCTTTGAATGGATGAACACATAACAAAATAAACATCACTACATAATGTAATTATACAAAATGGTATTATGGGAAATGCTTTTTATGGGATTTTAAACAAAATAAGGATTTTTTAAAATTGGTTTACTATGTGGAGGTATTCAAATATTTTCTAACTTTAAATTGTTTAATATTTTTATGTTTATGTGGCCCGGCCCTTGGGTGAACTAGCACCCACATTGGTACCATGATTAAAAAATTCCAAACTCCATCAAAAATATTTTAAAATATTAATAAAACCCCATGCCTAAACTAAATCACGGTATCTGAGTTCAAATCTAACATTTTATTGGTCTTAATATGGCCTTACTCAAAACGGTGAAGGTACCAACATCGTTACTTGTTCGCCCTGCCCATAAGGTGGGGCTGAGAATAAATTATGTATGTTGGATTTTATAAAGGACCAAAATTCAACAATTCTATAGAAAAACTCTTTGTGTATTAGTTTTTTTTTAAACAAGATGGCATTATTCAGTTCTTACATACAATTATTATTTTTTTGAATATTGGATTACTTTATTGTAAAACAATAGAAACTAGTTTTTTAACAATCCTTTATTAAATTGAGACGGTATTTTAGATTTTTTTAAATCTAGAAATAAGCTTTCAAACATTGTGCTCCCTATTTTGTAACAAATTTTCAATGGTATGAACAATCTATGACTATTTTTTAACAATTGAAAGTTATGAAAAGTATGTGCATTTTGTCCTAAAATTTTATTAATGATCTCATTACAAAACATTATGTGTATAATGGTGGATTTGAAAATATGCATATTACCAATGAAATACAAAATTTGTCATCGTTATTTAACATGTATGCCAACTCAAAACCTTCCATGAATAAAGATTTTTTATTGTGCAAAATATGAAAAAAGTTAATTGAAAATGAAATATTCAATAAATAACTATTGATTCCATGCAATGGTTTACAAAATAATGTTACAAACATAACTTTAGAACTAATTTATTTTCATTTTTATTTCCACATGGTCATGGTGCTTATGGTGGTAAAATACCAATCATGAATTTTATAAAGTTATATGAGGTCATAATTTTCACCATTTATATCATATAAACCATATTTATTCATCATGTACAAACTTTGACAATTAATCCAATTAATAAAATAAACTCTCAATACTTTTTTGGAAAAAGAAATTAAAATAATCAAGAAACTTATTCACAAATAAACGATGCACAAATTTTTGAATATATAGACTTTCATCATCAATTTCAGGTTCTATTTGTTGGCATCAATCACAATTACAAGATTTATTAACCATGGTCCAAGAATTTGGTATGGTTCATTATTTTTAAACATTAATTACAAATGAAATGATTCAATTACAATGACATGAATTTAATGATATGATTTTATTTTTTTAATTACATGAAAATATATCATGGAAATATTGTTCAATGAAATATGCAATGTTATTTCATTCTCATGTTGATATGTTTATGCATTGACACATATTAAATAATAATGAGATATTGAAAAAAATACAAATATACATTATTTGTTATGAATTGCAACATTGTGGATCTATTCATGTTCATATATTTATCTGTTTTGTTGTGTAGGCAATGTAGTTGAAAATATGTTAAATGTCTTACTCTACACAACAACCTATTTTGTCAAAATGATGAAAAAAGTGAAAACTTTTATTTCACTTTTGGACTATACATGTTTTGTAAGGCATTGTTTGATTCATTTTGGAAAAGACATTTGGCAATAGTTCCAAAGGTATGAAAGATTTAGTTTAGAGATAGGTAAATCCCAATGTGTTAAATTGACATAACATGATTGAAGCCTTGCAATATCATATTTGTATATTGTTATGGTCAATTGAATAAACTTCCTTTTGGTTTTAAAAAAATGATGAAAGTGTCATTAAAGGGAACAAATGTATTGTTCAATAATATTTGTGTTGAAATTGTCAAATTTGAAGAAATTATTTAATATATTTTGTTTTATGTTGTACTAGTTGTGTTTATGTTATTGCCGCAAAAGTAATTCATTTTAAAGTCAAGTTTCCAACTATAACTAGATACTTTCGAAATATATAGTCTTTGAATTATTTAATAGATTAAATTTTACAAGTTCAAAACATACCTAATGTATGTTTATCATGTATGAAGTTAGATCATTACAAAGAGTAATTCATATTCTTAAATTTTTTTTGGGGTAGTTCTCACCAAAAACACCAACACGAAATTCTCAAAAATGGTCTTGTATTATTTCAAGCTAATTTTCAAGGACAAGGAAAAAAAATACCAACAAATTAATGATAAATCATATACTATATTAGGGGCTAACAACATTCCACATTGTCCTTTCCGTGATGTCCTTGACCTTCATTTTCTTCTCCCCAAATTCACTAAGATTGTCCATGTAAGTGTTAAGATCTTTGGAGAATGAGAAGCTTTTATTGACAAAAAATGTATTAGTGACCTACCTTATGAACATAGTGATGTCAAACCTATTTTACATCTTTGTGCAAAACATGACAAATATCCCAAAACTACAAGGAATGAAAAGAAAACATGAGACAATTAACCTAAAAGCCTTTAAGGTCAACAACCTCCACGAGTTTCATGCGCTCTTTTTGTATCTCATGCTAATGTGCTTTTGTGCCAATTTTTTTCACTCTACATATGGTGGATCTGTGATCTTGAAGCTTCAAGTTATGTAACAAGTGAGCAAGCACAAATCCAAAATGCATTCAAAATGCCACAAAAAAAATTGCTTTGTGGAATAAAGAGCAAAGCTAGGGTCTCATCAGAAGAATAATAATATCGTATTAGATAATAATTGCCATTGGTAGGGCCAGGTTCACCAATGGGAGGGCATGAACCCATCTCATCAATGGCCATTATGTGATGTATTATTGGTAGGGCCAAAATAAACCCTAGTTTTGGTTCTGGTTCTAAAAATCAAATGTGGTTCTGGTCCAGTTTGGGGGTAAAGCTAGATCACAGCTGATGATTAACTTTTGGTTCGCCCCCAGTTCTAGTCTTTTTTTTTAATTTCTAGACCATGGATCCAGTTCTAGTTGTTAAGAAGCCAGGATTCTGGTTCCCAGTTATTTGAAAAAACTCAAAACCTCAGTTCCCATTCTAAACCCAATTCCAGAAAATCGGACCCAGTTCTGGTTTGATTTTGGCTAACTGAAACTGGAACTTATACTGAAAATTAGACCCAGTTCTGGGTTTGAAATTTTACTCTCTGAAATTGGAACTTATACCAAAAATCAGATCCAGTTCTGATCTGCTTTTTACTAACTGAAACTGAAACCCTAAAAACTGGGTACCTACCCAACACTAGGTCTTAGGAGATACCTGTAGTACCTTGGCCATTTCAACAAATGGAATATTCTTAAATTTTCACTATTTTCCTTCACAATAATTTTTTGATTTGGAAGAAATAATCTTTGAAAATTTCAACATTTCTGAAAATAATACAATTAGTGTCGGATTGGCCAAGGTACTAAGGTACATATTGGTACGAGGTTGGTATTAGAGCATCAGTTGGTGACTCCAGACAGTAAAATTTATTGCCTAAAAGTCAAAATGTGTCAGTTTAGCTCAAGAAATTGGTTTTTCCGCACCAAATTCGTGCAGCTTGCCAGGGCTCGTAAAAGGCGAAACACAGTTGTGCACCTCCAAAAAACGAGTGTAATAAATTGGACCTGACTGAGGCTCAGTATATCTAATTGGTCGATGATAATGATTGGTCTAGGTGGTTTGCTATTAGTAGTCCCCCACGTGTAAGTAGTTCCAGTTTCAGTTTTATTAATGGGGTTGCCAAAAAAAACAGCGAAACTTAGACATTTAATTTTACTATCCAGAGTTACATACTGAGCACCATTGGAGATGCTCTTACCTCATGTCACCAGCAAGCATGTACGGGTATGAGCCAGGTATTCCTTGTGTCATATCTATCCAGTCAGCGGTTCTTTAATACCAAGACTAGTACCAATCTCTGTGCCAAGGTTTGACCCTGATACTGCCCAACATTGGTACTCTCCCTCCTCTTTTCTAGGAGGGATATTCTGAGATATAATGTGTAGAGTAAAGTTCTGGGGCTGTGAGTGACTTCTGTTTACACTGTCAGATTATATTCTGTAATGTGCACCTCTTGACTTGTTTCTATTGGAATTTTTCTAACTTTCTCACTTGAAACACAAAATTAGATTGTTGTGTCTTGTTTTTTTGGAGGTGGTCATGTTACACAACGGAATGGGTACCTCCTGAATTATTTCTATTGGAAACGATCTAACATTTTTTAAAAAATTGTTTTGTCTTGTTCTCTTGGAGGTGGTCATGTTACACAATGGAATAGGTATCAGATTCCATCCCATAGTGTGGAAAATATGGAAACAAGCAAAACAGTTCTTCAAAGCTACCTACCCATCCATTGCATTATTTCTCAGAATGTTGGTGATGGTGGTGTGAGTCTAAACAAGTTGCTATTGTAGCAACAAAATAGTGTGTTTCTTCAAGCTCCATGAAATCCAATCCAACAAAATGTACATGCAAGAAACACTCATGTCTGGTGGCTAAATTACATTCTAGTCAATGGCAAGAACTAGGTAGCATAAGGTTCAACATCACAACATGCCTTTTCTATCGAATTTAGCAACCTTGAGTGGAAGAAGAAAACATTGCATGTTTAGTTAACATGCGGTTAATCCCCCACACACGCTTGAGAGCTGATCTAGGAGACTTGTATTCAATCAAGAAGGAAAAGCCTTTGAAAGCACCTCCTAATGACAACACGATTCTAGACAAAAAGCATACGACATTACTTTACTGTGTGATAAAAAGAAGCAATTGACAACCTTGGAAAATACCCAATTCTTCACTAGTTGAATCAACAGAACATGAGTTCTATGACATTTGATACCTCCTACTTCTTCCTGTGAAATGCATTCTTGGTCCAAATTCTATGGATCTAACCAAAACACCTCCATTAGATTATGCCTCCAATAGGTGGGCACAACTTTAATTCACCCGGGTCTTTTCTACATCAATGATTCAACAAATTTTGGATAGAGTCTACTCTAACTGGCCATCAACATTTGCTAATATGGAATCAAACTCGTTCATGAATTCCATTTAGTTGTGATTAGTAGTGGCTATTTGTTTGGAAGAGAGTAACATGAAGAGAGGACCAATGTCCAAAGCTAAGACAATGTTCAAACGCGAAAGGGAAGAAAAGGCATTCACCCAAATCCAAAACCCGAGTCTAGGTCCTAAACCCTTCTCCAATCACATGAAACTAATCAAACAAAGAGAGGGGAGGGAATCCTAAAAAAGGGCCAAGACTAGAAGAGGCCTTGCCAACAATAACAACCCACCTCAAGATGGTTGAAGCTTGGGCTCTTTGAAAGGTTATTGCCACCTTCTACCTATAAAATTCATGTAACATTAACAAAGGAAGGTCTCCTACCCCCTTAGCTGATCACACCATCTGGGTACATTGATGTAAAAAATCACTCACTTGACAATGCAAGTAGTCAAATACCTCCACAACAAGAGGTAAAAACATATCCCTGGGTATCACAATAAAACATGTCCTTTGTTTGGATCATGATCGTCACAACAACTCCCACAAAAATGACAACTTTTGAAACTAAATTTACTTAAATGAAATTGGTAATGACAACATCTACCAAAATGCACAACATTACATTATGGGTTTTTTGATCGGTCAAAGAAATGACTACTGTCTTTTTCGACTACAATTGTAACTACTTAGTCACAAAAATCACTATGTAATTGCAAAGGCCATTGAAATGTCATATGATGTCATGGTTTTGAAACTATAATTAGTATGATAACTAGTGGGTTTTTTTGGATAAATATGTTAATATTATTCAAATTGTAATAATATATTTTAAATAAATTAAAACTAGTTAATTAAAAATACCTTAACTTTTGTTACTAAAATAACAACTTCTAGTCTGACAACATGATGATGTAAGATTCCACCTATAAACATGTCTTTTACCACTTGTCTTATTTTATTACAATCAAAGAAACGACTAGAAAATGACATAAGTGACTTTTTAAATGACTAGAAAAATGATTATAATCGAGTAAAACCAATTGTAAAAGACATGTTTTAGCATTGTGGTAATAATAAAATACTTCACTATTAGTCAACATGATGACTCATACACTACTGTGGATAAAATGAAACATTTATTGGTTGTTCACTATGTTAGAGATAATGTCCAATCCTTTAATCTAATTATTTGCATCAAGATGCAAGTCCAAAAGCTTTACCGTCACTACAACACAAAAATGACTATTATTTTTTTCAACTACATTTATAACTATTTAGTCATAATAATCACTAAGTAATCGCAAAAGATATCAACATGCCATATGGCATCATAGTTTTGCAATTGTAGTAAATATGACAACTTGTTGGTTTTTTTGGTAAATTATCATATTATTTTTCAATTTTTGTTCATTAGTTAGTCAGTTGCAAGAACCATCCACCTTTGTGACTAATAACGACTCGATCTTCCATGTGATGATGACATGACATGTTACATGTCAATAAAATGATGTGGTCCTATTTGTCAACATCATGATTCATGTCATTGATTTGATGAATTAATCTCATTTATTAGTTAGTTGAAAATATTGTTCTTCTTTGTGATTAATAACGATTTGGTCTTCCATGTGATGATGACATGGCATGTCATTTAGCAATAAGGTGTCACAAAAAATCATGGATTTCCATGAAAATTTGTGACACCATAAGTTTTTGTGTGTCTTGAATTTATGGCATCAATATTTGTCACAACATGTCATAATTTTTTGTGTGCCATGAAGTTTTTGAAATCATAAATTCACATGCATGTGTATGTGTATTAAACAATATATTATTAACTTGTAATTATGACTATTATGTTAATAGTTGTTTTGAAAAAGGTGACATAATTCCTTGACTTTTTAATTAGTTAACACACTAGCTTAGGTTTACATACCTATTAAGTTAACTTATATATGTAGACTACTTAGTAAAAACCTCATTCATAATATAGGCGACCTTGTAAATTACTTAACTAAACATTAAAATTTTATTACATCTAATATGTTTAAATATATCTAAAATAGATTACCCTACTAATATGTTAATTTAGGTAGGTTTGCCTAGGTTTTAAGTTTTAAGTTTTTTGCCAAGTCAATTTAAGTAATCTCGTTACAATATATTTTATCAAGTTTATAACCACTTCAAGTTTGTGTGACTAGATGTGACATATTTATTGGAAGTTAATTTATTTTTTAACCTAAGAATGTTTAGGTTAATGTAGGATAGGTTAATAAATAATATAGGTTGACAAACTAGTTCATTTTAAATCAACCTAGGGAGGTTTAGGTCTAGGTTACATTAGTAGGTAATAGGGTAATTGACCCCAATCAACCTAGGATGGCCAAGGTTAATTCAAAGCTAAAAATTTTGAACTTTATAACTTTGTATTAAATATAATTAGTATAGAAAATGTGATAATGCAATGGATGAAGACTTGAACCCCAAACTAAAGGTGAAGAATTCAAGTCCTCATTATTGTAACCTATGGTACCTAAATCACTTAATTTAGGTTAAGTAGCCTAGTTTAGGTTTTTGAGGTTAAAAATGACATTTGTTTTTATTTTAGACCACCTAACCTAGATTAGGTTGCCTAGCATAGGTAGCTAGCCTAATTAGGTTAAGTTAGGTTAACTTTTGGCTAGGCAAGTTAAGTTAGGTTGCATAGCCTAGCTATGTTAAACTAGGCTAACTTTTGGTTATGTGTAATGACTAATAATGGGTTTATAGATTTTTGACACATGTTGTCCATCCAACAATGTGTCTTTTATATCACTTAGTTGAATAAAATGACTAAGTTGAAATGGCATGCACTTTACATGTCATACCAAGGATAATGATGTGGAATTTCATTATTATAAAAATAAAAAATTTAATCCTAGTCATTAAAACGATTGGGCTTTGCAACTAAACATCCCTTGCGATTAAATGGGTGAAACAACCTAAATTTAACAACTCACTAGTCATGACTAATTGTATATGTCCTTCTTAACTAATATGTAGTTGGAAAGGCTAGTCGTAAAACCCAAAATGCGTTGTTGTGATTTGGACCCCATCTGTGGATAACACAATGTGGTTATCTTAATAAAAAATTAATCAATTTTTTTTGTCTTCCTCTCCACAAGTGGCTTCACCAAAGCCATTTCAATCTTTGTTATTATGAAAATGAATATTGTATCATGAACAAGTAATTTGTGCACTATTGTTGCCCCTTGTACATCTAGTTACAAAAGCACACCTTGTCCATTGAACATGTAATTCCAAACTTGTTTTTAATTTTTTTTGCAAAAATTTTTGTGTATCAAAAAATAATAGCCCATATAATTTCCCTTTGCACAAAAGTTGTTGGGTGGTATAGAAATTGCATTATAGTGTTTCATGCAAAACTCATTACTAAGTATGAAAAAAAAAAAAATCTATTTTTCAAAAATTGCAATATTTGCAAATATGTCAAGCCCAAAAGCAAAAAGCTTATGACCTTCATTTTTTTGGTGTATTTAAGAACACATATTATTATTAATGTGAATATTCTTGGCAACATGCTAGAGATGGTGGTGAAATATTTTAATAACTAAACTATTTTGTTTTCAAAAAATTGGCTAAACATTATTTTTTTAAAAAGTTGAAATTTAGTTACAACTAATGTTAGGTGGATGTACATTGTGGGGGGATCAAGCCCCAATCTTCAAAAACTCTATCCATTTCAACACAATGTCTATTTGCATAAAAAGAAGCTAGTAATATTCTTAATAAAATTTATAATTAAAGGTTCAAAGTTCATAGCCTACAAAAGATGGTAGCCTATAACCATTAATGGCCAAAGGCCACCTCAAGGGCCAAGATTGAAGCTTCAAGCATTCAAAACATATCAAATATTATTATATTGTCAAATGTGCACTACCTTGTCATAAGGAAATGCATCCATGGTATAAAAAAATTGCCAAAACATGCAAACACACAAATTCAAGTGATCTATCAATTGATTGTGAATCCTAGATTTAATGAAATTAAAGTTACTAAACATACATTCATCCTCCACAAAACCCAACACTTGGATCATGGCAAGCCTTGTCAATTTAACATATTATGAAATGTTGCAAAAAAGAATAAAAGAATATATGATCAACCTTCACATTTTAATGAAAAGATTAATACTATGAAAAAGGCCCAAAGCAATTCAAATATTGTTTTTCATCATCCTTGAACATAAATTTATGCAAATCCAAGTTGGATGCACACAAAAGTTCATTGATCATCTATTCAACCTCACCAACCTTCATCTTCTTTGGTAAGCAAAATAGAGACTTCACAACATTGACATGATTATTGAAAAACTCATCACAATTTGCAAGTGTCCAATAGTGGGGGTAAACAAAAATGAATGCCTCATTGAACACATGTAGAAATCAAGCTTGTAGTTCTTTAACTAGTTTTGTTGTATCCTCTATGCATTGGAGTTTCACACCTTGTACAATGTGATAAAAAATAAATCTATTCACATAGCATGTCATTTCGATGTTAAAATCTTGAGCCTTCACACCCATACATGGTTTGTTTGGCATTCAAATGCCAAGTGATCAATCCTATTGTTGAAATCATTAATCCACCTCATCAAAATGGTTCATGTTTACCATTTGCAAAAGCTTGGAATGAAAAAAATGCATTAAAAGTGAGGGCATTAATTGGATCCATGAACATTTTGTTCAATTTAATTTGACAAAGCTCAAGTGCTTGCAATAGATTAATGACAAAGATGTCATGGGCCTAAACAAGCTTAATCAAAATCTTCACAATATTCAAAAAAAGCATATGCACACAAGGCCCAAAAGTGTTTCAACATTAGCTAAGAATTCCAAGTTGGTAGCATCATTTTAGTTTATTGAACTATCCAATGTTATCTTTAACAATAATGGACAATAGTTTTGTAACATTCTTTTGATTAAGCCCAACATAAAAATCCAATGGGTCTTGACATTGTTCAAGATCTATAAGCCATTTGTTTCCAAGATCCACCTAAACTTAACTAATTCCAAATGCCTCTTTAGAAACATGGAAAAATACTTATAAAGCGATTACAAAATTCCTTCCAAATGTTTGAAAATGGGCAAGTTGAAAGGGTCTCAACAACCAAGTTTGTCTAATGTGCCATAAAACAAATTGAGCTTGAATTTGGACAATAACACCTATGCAACAACCCTAAAAGCATTAACTTTATCAACATGAAAAAACAAAAGTTTTTTTAAAAACATATCAAAATGTTACATACCACCATTGTTGAGAAAAGCTTGTACGATGACCATCTTCAAATTGGTCACATTAGATATATTCATCACATGTTCCAAATACAACAAGATGGGGATATTTTTCCAATTTTAGATAATGTACACATGGATTGATAACCAAGATTGGTTGCCAATTGACATCACCTCATCACAAGACAAAACCGCATAGTTAAATTTGTGCACTACAAGCTTGATAGCTTGCATGATTACCATGTGTAGAACTTCAACCATTCCCCAATTAGAATTATCATACCAATGTATTTTAGAGAATGTTTGACCTTGAGAAACTTGAGAAGAGAACACATGTTTTGAAAATCTGTAATAGGCTTCCCGCGGGCTAGTAGAAAATAAAAAAAAATTGCAAAACTTTCCTCTTGTTAAGCCTTGAACTTGACAAATAACACCTTGCAAAATAGAATAATGTGGGATCTAAGTAAACAAAACTTCACTTTTTGTGCTAGGATTTTTTTTTTTGATATATTCCCCCAGTTTTCACCCTTGCCATGGCAAAAGTGGCCTTTTGTGTCCTTGCATGCTTCAACAAATAATCCAATTTGGGTAGTTTTTCTTCATCTTTAATTTTGAAATAAATTTTACACCTAATAAAAATCACAATCCATTCCCATTGACCACAAATGCTAGCCATAGTAATCATGCTACCCAAAAGTCTTGAAATTTTTTACCAAGTTCATATTTTTGTTTCTTTGCAAGAAACTTTGGGTGTTCAAGTTCTTGTTCCAAATGCACAATAATTGCAACTACAACAATGTTAGGATCAATACCTACATGAAAAGTTTTAGGTAGAAAAAATCCATTGTGAAAAGTAAGAACAATCAAACCCAAAAAAACCTTGAACCTAAAGTTCATTAAAGGTTTCAATGGAACCATGATAATTCGCCACACACAAAAGGTAGTGAAAATTGCTTTCAATGATTGAACAACACAAAGAACTTCAAAACAAAAGGTCAAGCCTTTGTTGGAATTAACAACTCAACAACAAAAACTTGATGGATTCTAAAGGAATTGGAAAATTCATGAACCCCAAAAGACTTAGCAATTGGAAAATCAACAAAGCCAAAAGGAACTAGAAAATCAATAAGCCTAGAAAAAATTGGAAAATTGATGAACCTTGAAGATTGAACCCTTTATATCTTCAATGATTGAAAACTCAATATAGGCCCATTAAGGCCTAAGGCTTGAAGACAAAAAGTTGAATTGAATATTTTTGGAAATTGAAAATTTGATTCGTCATGACTCATGAACCTTGAAGACAAAACACAAAATGTTTGAAGGTTTCAACCTTGAACACAAGCTTGCAATAAAATAACTAAACAAACCAAGTCATGGATATTGGAACCTTCAAGACAAGCATGCAAGCTACAACCAAAAAAATTAAGCAAATAAGTAGAAACATTTAACATGTAGGCCTCAAAAATTGAAAAAATGAACATGAAAGTTGAATTGATGATATGGGATTGCAACAAATTGATTTAAAGAAAATTGATGATGAAGATGACAATCTCAAAAAATTTGATTCCCAATATTTGGAGTTGCCTTGAAATTTTAACCTCCAACCCCCATCACTTTGCAAAATTCTACCTTGGCTCTCCATTCACCTTGAAGAAAACCAAAAAAGACAAGCTCACAAATCTCACCAAACCAGATTACGTTGTAATGAACAATGCATTTAACACACTAGAAACTTAGAGATACATTGAACAACCATAAGATAAAAATATTTCATAAATCCAATGGCCTTGATTGTAGAAATAGGTAACAACTTAATAAACTTCCATGTAGAATTTTAAACGACTTACACCTTCATATGTGTGAACTATTTATAACCTCCTTTTGATGTTGATAGTTGTTTGACGATGTGATACTTTTGACATCCATAATTTTTGCAACATATTTTCAAAATTCTCACTTCAATTATTGACAATCTAAATCTAATTTTGGTAAAAATCACATTAAGAAAATGCATTTTTTTGGGAGGTCACTAGATTTTTCTTAGGTTATGTTTTGGCAAATTTTTACCCAAAAAAACACAAATTCACATTAGTTCAAAGCTTCTACATAACACATATGGTTATTTTACTTTAATAAATTGTCATCACTTTTATTTTGTTTGAATATTTTCACCAAAATTCAATCAATTTTTATTTTTTCACCGCACTTTGGTCATGTGTGCATCAAAGTGACACCCAACAAATGGTAGGATAAAAAAACACCACATATTGTCAAAAAATGTTTACATACTTGGTCTACAAGATGGTTTCAATAACTTTAAAAAGATTTGAAATAGTTTTAAAACTTTGAACTTTCAAAAGAAATAGTCGTTAAAAAAAAATTAATCAACTTTCAACCTTCAATCCTATAAGGTACATAAATAAAAAGGTCAATTTTTATTATATAATGACTACACAAACTTGATTAATAATGAACAATAAATGTTCAATTTGAATGTGACCTAATTAGGTTGGGCACCCCAAATTCCATATAAACTCCATTCTAATGTTAAACCCCCTATGTTGAAAATGGGATGTATGACCTCTCAAGATACAAAATTATGAAAACACATCAAATTCATCATTGAAATGAACTTTACTTATATGATATAAAAAAGAAGCACATAGTCACATTAATTCCATGTAGGTTAAAATGTCGTGCACAAGGACATCATCACTTACAACCATCGTTGTCCATAATGACACACAAAACAACATAAACCCTCCTACAAGGCATATCATATCAAACCAAAATGCAATTCGCTCACAACAAATAAAAATTCATGTACAATCATTTTTACAAAAGAAGCATGAACTTGCATGAACCCACTTGCAAAATAGACACAACAATACAAGAAAAGTGAGATCTCAAATTCAAAAAGTTAGATTAAAACACCCCATGTAGGGATTTAAATTCTATTCTAAAAGTTTAAATGTTTAGAATCACTTTCACGTTGGAATTGGTTCCAAGTTCACTCACCCTAATTCACCTAACATAAGTAGAACATAATACCTAAAACATAACAAATCTCCTAACAAAAACATTTCAAGTTAATTTTATGACCAAGCCAAAAACACCATAACAATTTTAAGTTCATTTGATAATCACAAAATTTGATCATGTATGAGTATGGTTCAAATGTTTCAATGTAATTCACAAAATTGAATGTAAATATCTTTACCACATATCTAATTAATTCAAAATTACATTTATACATATTTGGGAATAAAGTTTAAAATAGTGTAGCCAATATACTTGAAGTTGAAACAAATATTTGATTAAGAAATCTACATATGATTTTGTCCCCAACTTGCAATTTTTGTCATATGGACTTCAATAATAGATCAGTGCCTTGGAAGCATTTCATAGTTGCATGGCTTCAATTGTTGCTAGTATTCAATTCACGTATAGAGCTCCCAAGGTTTCAATCATATATCTATCTATGAAGGAAGGTGGTTTGTTTTGTTTTGTAGTTATGAGATCCACCGAACCGGGATGCTTCTTTGATGTGTTCTTGTAAGGTGTGATTGTTTTTATAACAACAAAATATGACAAAGATTTGTATATGACAAAGATGACCAATACCAAAAATGTTGGTCAACAAGATTTCAAACTTTTTAGTTTTACCTCTCATACCTAATCATTATACAATTATACACTGCCATTATTGAGGGACAAGACTTGAAAGCTTGTGAATGCATTGAGGTGCATTGTACTATTTTGGAGGCTTCGGGTACAAGTTACATTATTTCTAGAAATGTTGAAGCTTTCCAAAAAAAATGCTTTTCTCAAAGTACAAAATTTGTAGCTGTTTTCACTTCCTCGCAAGTAAACAACGCACTAGGCCTTTTATTAACCATGTACACTAATAGCACCTGCAGGACATTTGTTTGTACAGAATAGGTGAAAGCTCAGCTTCAGTTATACAGAATTGAATCCCCTCTCTGTAATGCCTTTTACAAATGGAGGTACCAGGATTGTCAATAGTTTTCTTTGACAATATTAGGTCAAGCTAATCATTGAGAGAATCCACGTGTATTGTGATTTCACTCTAAGCTTAACACACACCTTCCTACTGAAAGAGAGAGAGAATGAGTGGTGAAGGCAGTTTCACCTACCCAATGTGGTGAAGAAGGAGGTGAATACTTAACTCAGATAAGGGGAAAGATATGGTGATCAGCTGCTGGCAGTGACAATTTTGATTGAAGTTGAAGGTGTGAGTTTTGCAACACACAAAAAGCTAGAGTTGGAGTATTTCTTGTGCACCACCGTCCAGTACCTGCCTTGCTTTGGAAAACTGTCATCATTGTTGCACATTCCCTGCCACAAGTCATTCAATGTATGAGGGGCAGCAGAGTGTGCAAGGAAGATATAGGTTATAGGTTTAACATCATCAGCAAGAGCATAACTCAATGAGCTATATGAAGCAGACTCAGGGGATGGGATGTAACATACTTGAGCTGGGATTCAGTGTAGCCAGAGTGTTGTTGAAGGGCAGGGCCCCAGCTGGGCTCTCTTGCAAGAGTCTTCTGTGCAGTGTACACAGCAGCAGCGGCCAAATGAGAAGGACAATACTTGACCATGCTGTACTCTGTGAGGCAAAGCTCCACCAAATACCATAATAGTTGCTCTAACTCTGTTGTGACAGCCGTCTCCAGGATGAGGAATTGTGTACAAGATCATAAGTTTGAGGTCACATAGAGTTGTAGATGCCTTAATATGACTTGTACCTAAAAGCTCCGATTTCACTGTAATTTAGAATAGATACCTCCTGATCCACAGCAGCAGCTTTGAGGCAGCATTGAGACAAAAACATATGGGGTTGGAACTGTCAAGTTGAACTGTAAAGTGTTCAACATGGTCTTCTCTGTATTCAGGATTTGCTCCCTAGTGTAATCATTGTCAGAGATGTGCACTAAGTCATGGACCTCAGGGCCCATGTTTCCTCATATTTGGCAGCCAGTAGCCATGCTGTCACACCCACCAGCTTCAGATTCTTGCAGGATACACTTTGCACACTCAGGTATTGATCAATCAGATTTATTGTAAGACACAATGTCTCCATCATCAACTTGAACTTCAAGTGGCCCTGCACAGACACACCACTATCCATGTCTGAGGGAATTGGATGCGGGACTAGAGGTAAACTTCTTGGATAGGAATCAAAAACGTTTTAGCTTGATAGAAGATAATACAGCAAAGAAGGGCAGAGGGACTCTATGTCAATGAGCCAGTCAATAAGGATGGCACGCATTTTCTCATTGATCTCTGACTGCTGAGCCATGTAGTCTGCTGGCACACAGCTTTGGACCTGAACATTACATTCTGGATTTTGTGAAAACCTTCGAAAGCACAAACAAGAAGTCACTTGCAAATTTCTGATTACAGAGGGCTAACCAAAAATCCCATCCCCAATATGCAGTCCCCAGTGACCAACCAAAATCCCACACACCTACAACATATCTTGATGTGAGCTGACCTCAGTTTTCTGGTAGAAGGTGTGAATGTCCTCAATGTAGTCAATGACAGCAAGCTGGTTGCCAACATCATGCCGATCTATATTGAAATCTGGTACCTCCTGCTCCTGCATCTCAGCATCAATACCATGATCTTCTGCCTGCATCATCAAATTCAAACACTAGTTAGGATCTGCTCTTTACATCATCAGAGAGCTGTACTGCAGGTACAGGCTACTATGATGATTGATTTACTGAAGACAAGTTGCACCATTTGGACTCCAGTTGCACAAAAGATCATGTGACTAATGTGAATTCAGAAAGTCATCAGGAACAAGCAAGTACCTTGCTGCAGGCAGTCAATAAATCTGTAAGAGTCTGATCCTTCTCCTTCTTAACAGGAGCTACATGAGCATGCACCTTGCCCTGAGCAACAGCACTTGAAGCCTTTCCTGGCTTATTTGATGCTGAGGTAGCCTTAGATGCTCCAAATCTCCAATGAGGTTGCATTGCTGCTGCAGAGCCTACAGTCTCATGTGGCTGTGATGATGTGACAGTGTGCCTTTGCTTGGCACCCCAGTCCCCAACATGCTTCCCTTTGTCTTCAGCCTTCACCACCTCCAATTTGGCTTTTTCAGCTCTGACTTCCACTACCTTTGCTATCCATCCCATGTTGGATGCAATTTTCTGTTTGAGAACAATTGGGGAGAGAGACAGAGACAGAGGGAGAAAGAGGGAGAAAGCAGTTTTAGAACTTGGAAGAACTCTTCAGAAAGAACCCATTTTGTTGATGGGGAATTAGCTTTGGTATCTGTGGACTGTGAGAATGAGAGGCAGTGTTCAAACCTTGGTAGTAGGTTCTTGTGCTGCATTTTGGCTGTTGAGCAAGGCAGCACCATATCTCCTGCCACATTCAAAACGCGCCATGCTTAAATCAGAGAACTGCAAGGACCACGCATGGCTTTGAACACAGATCTGATACTAGGGTATGAGATTTTTTGCCATACCGAGTGACAGGCCGATTCCCCTTTGTTGCAATTTGCTTCACAAGAGCTTTCCTATTAACACACAATCCAGCACTTCAATACCCCCATTCCTTGTGAGAGAAATCGAATAGAGGATTGAAGGATACAGCGATGAATGCAATTTGAGAGAGAATCAGGGAGAACTAGCTGTGGAAGGGAAGCTGGCCAAGGCATTTGTGGTTTCTATCTCCGAATGATCTGAGAAATTCTAACTCACTCTTGAACGCTCTCTTTGTTCACGTTGCACCTTACAGACAACGCACCGACAACCACGTTGCCAATGTCTCCCAGCACCCTCCGATTGCTGGCCTGCACTGCCGTTGCCATATTGTGGCTACTGCTCTTGATTTGCTGCTGTTGCTTCCTTGTACCTGCAGCAGCTCCCGACAGCAAAAATTCCTCTCCTCGTCAACACTTTCCACAAAGGAGACTCAATTTTTTTCACAACCTCTTCGGTGTACATAATTGCTTCGAGCAACAACAAAGATCTTCAAACAACGCAATTGATATATACGACGAAACTTGGAGAGCTTGCTCACGCATGCGAGGAAAAATAAAGGCTGATGGAAGAAGAGATCAAAAACCTTTGCTGAAATGAAAAAATACAGCAAAGTTATATAAGGGAACGAAAGATCAAATTTACCTTCAAGAGGCGGTGCGGGCTTGGCACCAGGGCCCCAATGCTTGTTCTCATCAGCTAACGCTGCAGTTTGCTGCTGCCATTCCGCAGTACGAAACACAACAGCAAACTAATCAGCTTCTGTTCTCTCTTTGTTTGCATCTCAAACACCAGCAAAAGAATCCATCGTTCGTAATAAGCCCCGAAGAATGTCCTGAAACTCACCCTTGTAGCAAAAGCATGATTCCTGAGACCGTAGTAGTAATCACCTATTTCCATTTCAGTTTGTGCATTCAAACATGAAGGCGATGCAATGTGTTGTAACCTCTATTGATGCTTTTAATAAAAATGGCACATCAAAATCATTGTTTTGTCTACTTTCGATGAATGTCTATGTGAAAGGTGCATTGCAAAACCTTGTGTCAAGCTTGCTACTTAGCAAAACACTACGTTAAGTGTTTGTTGTTGTGTGAAATTTTTTTGTCTATTATTGCACATTTTATCAACTTTGTTATTACACAAAAACTTCTATTAAACTTTGGGATTTTGTTGTTGCACAAAACCTCTTTGTCATCAACTTTGTTGATGCACAAACAAAAACTTATGTCGACTTTGTTAATGCACAAGAGTTTTTGTCAACTTTTTTCAACATTGGTGTGCAAAAACTTTTGTTGATTTTGTTACTATGTGAAAGTTTGGTTCTTCTCATGCTACAACTAAGCAACACCATTGTTCACAAATTATGCTTGCACCATTATTGTTAATTTTTTTGGTTTCATGTTTTTTTTTTAATGAATCCACACATTGAATAACAACAAAAACTTAAGCCTTGAATAACATCAAAGAATTTGGACATTGAATAGCAACAAAATAAACTCAAACATTGAATAACATGAGAAATTCATGAGTGTTTTAGTTATAGAAATGTTCATGATGTTTTTTGAAAATGTAACGATGTGAAATTTAAAGTTGTTCTTGAAGATAGTAAGTGGGAAGGATGATGGGACTAGATCCCACAACTATCTCCACGTTATTATGGAACACTAAGTTATCTTAATAACTTTACATACTAGTGATTTAAAAACCTAAAATCTAATATTAAGGCTAAATCTAATGTTAAATGCCACACACACCTAACACCAAGTTAACACCACCTACCAACTAAGATTCCACATCATTGCCAATGCTACTTAACATGACATATATGAATGCACCCCTAAATCAAGAAAATTTAATAGTGACATTTGAAAATTTGAAAATGTAAAATGAAATTCCAAAGCCACACATTTATGAATACACTCCATACCCAAAACATGAAATATTTAAAACCATTTTTTCATTGAACACATCACCCGTTACAAAAAAAAACAAATGTACAAAAACACCAAACACATGGGAATTCTAAATTTTAAGAAACAATTTCTAAATTGATTTTTGGTTTAAAATAAAACATTCAACCAAAAGTACCAAAGTGTGACAAATTATCTATTGATTTAATTAAACCAAATTTACTTACATATTGTAGTTCTTATGCATTTTCTTTCATCATAGTATCATTGGTAGATAATCAAATTCAACAAAATAAAAAAATTAAACAACATTGGAACTTTGCCATGGCAAGGAACAAGCCATGAAAAATAAAAGTAAATGAAATAATGTCATAGGAAACCTAAAATATTGTAATGCATTGTAGCAAATTTTGTCTTTTTCTTTAACTTTTTGACTAAATTTTCAATCAAAACAAATATAGGACACATTTGGGCTCAATAAAAAAAGACTAGTTAATTACAACAACTAGTTGTTAGTAAGTCAATCATCTTGATGTGATTGAAATCCATCATGTTTATTTTAACCAACATGTTAATTTAAGCAACAATATATTTTTTAAATAAAATCATTATTAGAAATTTAAAATTTCAACAAGTCATTACAATGTTTTTTTTACATTACTTTATTTTATAAAATTAAAAGGTGAATTATCATCAATTTAAATGCACTCAGAAGTTTTTTTATTTTTCTTTGCAAGTTTATTGACAAGTAGCCAAACCCATACAACCCTTTATAATGTGTGTATATTTTGTTTTTGTCATGTCAATGTGATTAATTTTAATCACAACTATAACATGACTAATTTTAATCACATTCATAGGATGTCAAGAATGAAATTTGAACCCTCATTTCCATGGCCATATGGCAAGTCCTTAATTATCCAACCATCATTTCACATGGTAACAAATCTTGTCATTGCCTAAATATGAATGCAATGAACTTTTGAAAGTTGAAAATTAGAATGATTAATATAATTATTTAAGTTCATAATGAAAACTTAATTTCATATGTAAATAAATAATAGGTGGTGTTTAGTTAATATGTAGGTATGTAGTCGATACATAGGTAGATATGTAATAGGTAAGTAGGTAGGTATGTACATATGTAGGTGGTGTTTAGTAGGTAAGTAGGTAGGTAATAAATACTTATTCATTTACCTATCTACCTACCTACCTACCTACCTACCTTCATTTCAGTATTCAATTTAATTCTTTTTATTTTTATTTTCATAACTACATTGAATTGTGTTATGCATCTAATGTTTTAATGTAAAAAATTTATAATATATATAATTCAAATACTTAATTGATTAAATCAAATCTAAGTTTTCAAATTTTTATAATTTCATCATTTAATTCAATTCTATAATGTGTTTATTATCAAATGTCATAATATTAACTTTTAAAAATATTTTCATGTATGCCATGAATTCAAATAAAATACATTTTATTTTATTGATTAATAATTTCATAATGTAAAAACATGACAATAATTTAAAATGTTTATGTCAACATTTCTAATGTAATTTATTTAGTTATAATAGTAATTAATTTCATTTCACATGTGAAATACACAATTATAACTTGATCATAGAAATATATATGTTCTTTCAAGTCATAATTACATTTAATACAAAAAATTAAGACATCATATACATTATGCCACATAAGACATTAAAAATAACATGTTTTAGTCATAATAGTCATACATGATGACACATCACCATTTATTTCATATTATAATGAGCTAATTTAATCATGATGTAGCTAACACTATGATTTTATGTGAATCCTTTGTGTTCCACATATTATTTTTAATGTCTATTTTGACTAAAATAAAAAATTAGACTTAATCATAATAAACATTGTTATTTTTGCAATTAGTCAAAACAAACATGATTAGTCATGTCAATTAAGGAAATATGATTGTATAATCATATTAACCAAATTCAAGTAGTGAAAAAGACATGTTTTTGTTGTAGTGATGTGGTCAATGATGACCTATGCATTATCTTACATAAATTATTAACTATTTCATTAATCATTGTATGATCACATTTAACACATCCTTGGGTTTGTCAAGAGGTATTAGGAGGGGTAAATGACCATATCAATTTTCAATTTTGTAACATAATGTAAATCTAAGGTGAATTCCCTTCCAATAAAAAAAGAAAACTTGAAAGCTTCAAGATGAGACTAAAACAAATTCATTACATTGAATTCAAAATGAAATCAATTTACATAAACCAAGAAATAAAGCAATTAGTGCAAATTAAAGACAAATCAGTGCATGAACTAAATCACAAAAAAAAAAAACATTCACAAAATTCATCACATCTTGGACTTGGGAAATTCATCATTTTCCTCTCTATAATATATTATATGTAGGTGGTAGCATGGATTACATCAAAATGACAAAAAAATTCAAAATTTTAAAATGAAATTCTCAAAATTTTCAAGTTACAAGTCTCACAATTTTGCAAGCTTGTAACCCTTTCATATATAGTCAAATTGAAAAACTTTCATGCACAAAGTTGTAACTTTTGAAAAGACCTTTCCAACAATGTAATGCACATTCTCATCAAAGATGAATTTATATTTTTATCATAAATTTTAATGATCAAAAACCAAATTGTCAAAACGATTCTTGACTATTCTTTTGGCCATAACTAATGTTTTAGATCTTCAAACAGAGAAAGCAACCTAATTTTTTTTTTTTTAATTCAATATTTTTTTGACAACTAAAGAAAGTTTAATTTGAACAAGGTTTAGCTCTTTAAACTATGTTCCAAATATTCAAATAACTATGAAATTTCAACTCCCAAAATGAAAATCCATTTGAAAATGTTAAATCTCACTATCCCACATTTGTGAGGTGCTAAAATCTTAAAACATTTTCTCAACTCACTTGCTTTGTGAAACATGGACTTTGGTTGTTAGCCAAAACTTACGATTTCAACAACACCTCAAATCAAAGGTGAAATTGCAAATTGGATTAAAGTTGATCATAACACAATATTTTAAACTAAAATTTTATTTATTAATGTTTTAATGGGTGTTGTTTCACTCCAACCTTATTGACCATGGTTGCCGTAGTAATTAAATATTGCAAAACCTAAAAAGCATTATTTAACTTTTTAGTTTAAATATTCAAAATAATTGAAACATCATTCAAAAAAATATTGTGTGTTTATAAATTAATCTCAACATGTTCAAGAGCTCATCATGTCAAAGATATCTTGAAGATGTTTCTAGTTTCAACCTATTGAGAGAAGGCATTTTGGGCCATGTAAAATGTGTGGTCATAAGCTCCAAATGGCAACAACCTAGGAGGGGTTTGTTTTTGGCTAAAGGCAACACAAAGGGAATTAGGTGAAGGATAATATAAATGGCTAATTCATTTGGTAATTGGCTACATTTCTTGTCAAATACAAAGCTCCACCAATGGATGTAAATATTAGAAGCCAATGACTTATTATCCCATCATTAAAAAAATTAATTAATTTTAATAATTAAAAAAAAGGGTTACACACTAGAACATGCTAAGGATTGCAAGCATTACAATTAGGAGTTCCTTTTTCAATTTTGTGATATTGAAATATTGGTGAAAATTTCCCAAAAATAGCAAAATTAGTTGAATTTACACTATTAAAAAAATTCTCCAGAAATTTCCCCAAAAAAAATTGTGCCAGGAAAAATTTTATAAAATGAAATAAAATAAAAATGAAACAATGATTACAATGTTGCATATAAGGAAACACCAAATCCCATCAAAATATGAGTTGGAACACCGACATCCACATGGATGAAAACATGTGGCTTCATCCTGTTCTTGCCTTCTATCCCTTGCTTTTGAAGAATACGCATTGAATAACGTTCACTTGGATGGGAAATAACATCTACCTTCATCCTTTTCTTGCTTGTCATCCCAATTAATGGAACATACTTGGTACGGGCACATAGATGAAGAACCTAGCTTCATCCGTCACTTGCTTCTCGTCCACCTGGATGGTAAATGTAACGTCATCCATTTTCTTATATCTCATTCTACTTGTCGAGAATATGAGGAGTACTGACTTCCGTATGAATGATAAAATCTATCGTCATCCGTTTCCTGCTTCTCATCCCTGTTTATGGAAAATAAGAGCTAGATGCTGACGTCTACATAGATGATAAAATATACCTTCATTTCCCGCTTTCGTATACATGGATGGAAGACATAACGTCATCCGTTTTCTTGTTTCCTAATACTGGTCATGGAAAACAAGGGGCTGAATACTGACATCCACAAGGATGATAAACTATAATTTCATCGTTTCTTGATACTCATACCTTCATCCGTCTCTCGCCTCTGGTCCACATGGATGGAAGATGTAACGTCATCCGTTTTCTCTTTTCCTAATTCTGCGAATGGAAAACGCGGGACTGAAAACTGACATCCCACATGGATGATAAAATATAACTTCATCGGTTCCCTTTCCGGCTTTCGTCTATATGGATGGAAGTTATAACGTCATCCGTTTTCATGTTTCCTAAAATCCAGCTTATGGAAAAATACGAGGCTGAAGACTGACGTCCGTATGAATGATAAAATATTATTTCATCCCTGTCTTGATATTCATCCATGTCAATGGAAAGCACTGACACCCATATGGATGATAAAATATAATTCCATCCCTGTCTTGATATTCATCCATGTCTATGGAAAGCACAGACCTGCATATGGATGATAAAATATTCTTTCATCCTTTTCTTGATATTCATCCCTGTTAATTTTTTTAAACGAAGTTGAATAGTGACGTCCACATGGATGAAATATCTAGATTCATCTGTTTCTTGAGAAGGGTGAGGCGGGGCCGAGTGGGTGTTGTGGGGGGGGAGAAAGAGGGATGTGCGCGAGAGAGAGAGAGAGAGAGGGACGGGAGCGAGGGTTTGCAGTGTTGGCGGTTATGCGAATCGCAGTGACGACGCTTTGTCTAATCCCACGCCATTGCTCTGCTTTGCTAGATCTGAGATTGTCTTAGTAGCGTCGTCGTTGTGAAAGAAGACCTTGCTTTTGCTTTAAATTTTTTAGAAGCTTTTCAGTCTTGCTTTTGCGTTCTCCGTTTTTCTTTTCTCTTTTTCCTTTTTTTTTTCTTTATTCTGTAGCGTCAAATTTTCATCGCAACATGACTTCGACGGCTGCGCAACCCCAGTTCCGGTACACGCAGCCGCCGTCTAGGGTGCTGCACATGCGAAACTTGCCGTGGGAGTGCAGCGAGGAGGAGCTTATTGAGCTCTGTAAGCCGTTCGGTAAGGTGGTGAATACCAAGGTCAATGTCGGGGCCAACCACAACCAGGCGTTCGTTGAGTTTGTAAGCACACACACGAAAAAAACCTTTTTTCGTAATTCTTTGCAAAATCTGGGAGCTGCAAGCCTTCGATGAAAATTAGAGAACTGGCTTGAACAATATCAGGGACATTACACACGCATAGTAAAGCTTAGTCTTCCATGTCACCGTATGGAGCCTGGTTTTGCACTGATGTGTGAGGTTAATCTCTTTGAAAAGCATTTTTCCAGGGGATAACATGTCAAGATGCAGTAACTTGAGGAAAACCTCAGCCGGAACCTTCTCCTGTACGATATTATCACAGTCCATAGCTTCAATGTCTGTACCTTCTTTGGTTTTCAGTGATTTCTGCATCACACCATGCCAATGCTTGTTGGTGATGAACGAAGCTGGCTAGGTACTTATCATGTGTTCCATGCATGCAGGCCGATTTGAACCAAGCAATTTCCATGGTGTCCTACTATGCCTCATCATCTGAACCAGCTCAAGTGCGAGGAAAGACTGTTTACCTGCAGTACTCTAACAGGCAAGAGATTGTTACCAGTAAGAACTCTGGGGATGTTGCAAGCAATGTCCTCCTGGTAACAATTGAGGGCGTAGAGGCTGGCGATGTCAGCATTGACGTCTTGCATCTGGTAAGCTTTCAGATAGTGGTGACACACTCTAATGGCAGTCATTCGTGTCGGGGCACTGGTATTATCAAGGGATCTGAAAGGTGGTGCTGCAAGTGATGTAATTTCACATACAGTGTGACAAGAGATCCGTTCGAGTTTTTAGGGCTTCAAGCCAATATGAGTTGAGATCCTCAAGGCTTCAGTTGGCTTGATTATGTGAAATTTCAGCTGTACTTCATAGGGTTTTTGTGGACGCATGGATTGAATTTGACTGAAAGCTACATGGATTAGCAGGTCCATGTGACGGCCACATCCTCGATGGCAGCCTGGTGCATGGGAGAAAGCGCATGTGTGTTTGTTTCCCTTCCCTCGCCACCCTAACCCCGCCTCTTGACCCTACTCCTCTTTACCCTATCCCCTGGCAATGTGAGATTGATGTGAATTCATCTCAGTCCTCTCTCCATTGTCTCTCCTTCAAAGCCCGCAAACCCACTTTACATGGCTCTTGTGCCTACACTTTATGAAGCATTTTACTGCGTTGAAGCTAATCTGCTGAGGGCTAACATTATTGGGTGTGCCTTTCACCTCTGCCAGTGTCACTCTCTCTAGGTCCTTGGTGGAGCCCATAGTGAGAACCTGAGGAGTGCACAGGATGTGTGACAACACTAATTCCAGTGTCACTCAAAGGGTTGTAGCTTATTTGAGATGTAACTCTCTGTGTATTTAACCATTCAGGCCACACTTTGTACTTGGGTCTGACATAGGATCCAGTTGGGACTAATTTGGAATGGTTTGATGAGATCAAAAGGACTGAGAGTGTTATGACAAAACAAAATTTATCTTGAGGCAAATTTCTGACCATAGATATCTCAGTTGCTTTTTATAGCATTTTGTTGGTTTTATATGTGCTTGTTGTATGCTCGAAGAGAAGCTCAAATCAATTGCATGAGATGGTTTTCTGTATGTGGTGTCATCTTATGCTGATGCTGTGCTGTGTAACACATATATGTCCTCCAGTTTGAATTTTTGTATTTTTAAAAAAGTTATTAAATAAATTCAGGCAATGTAGCATCTAGTGAAGGTTATTGTTGTTGGATTTGCAGCTAAGTTTTCCATTGTAGCTGCAATTTAAGATCAGTTTGAATTTTCTTTTTAGTGAGCTAATATATGTGAACTGAGGGTGGTCCGACTCTGTTCTCGTTGCAGGTATTTTCTGCTTTTGGCTTTGTTCATAAGATTGCAACGTTTGAAAAAAGCGCTGGCTTCCAGGTGTGTATTATGGTGAGAGTAACTTGGCTTTCGCTGGTCATTGGTTGTACTCTGTACTCTATCCTATGTCCCTGCTACAGAACAGCATCTAACCCTCTGCTGACCACCACATACGATTCCTTTGTATATGTAGGTGGCCATATCTCCAGCCATTCCTGGTAGGATCTGCTTTTCTGTTTTTCTGTTGCTTAGATCTGGATGGTATCTTCTGAATAATGTCTTGTCTCTCCAGGCTCTGGTGCAGTTCAGTGATGCCAATACAGCCTCAGCTGCTAGATCTGCCCTTGATGGGCGAAGCATTCCCAGGTCTCTTGTTCTCTTGATACCTATTTTCAGAACCATTGATTGGTCTATAGAGATTATTTCAAAATGTCATGTTTGGATGTGACATTACATAACTCAGCTTGATCCATTTGTGTTTCTTGGCAAGATTGCAAGTCTATCATTCCAAGATGGTTTCTAATCTGCAGAGTGAACATTTCCAGGATGTTCTGATAAAGCTTTGTTTTTAACTGTAATTTTTGTGCTGTTCCCATGTTTTATGTGCCAAATGGTAGCTTGTTATGTTGGACTTGAGACTGCAAGCCTGAATATTGTTTTATCTCTCAGACTGGATGTTCATGGGCAAAATTCAATAAACACAGGATTGTTCTTTTATGCAAATCTCATCAGACTTGAGTGTCTCCAGTATGGTCTATGAAACACAAGGGAAAGAAAGTACTGAGCTAATTTTATGCTTTTCCTGGTACCACAGATACCTGCTGCCAGATCATGTGGGTACTTGCCACTTACGCATATCCTTTTCTGCTCACAATGATCTCAATGTGAAGTTTCAGAGTCATCGTAGCAGGTAGGCAATCCTGGCAGATTGGTTGGTTGAACTCAAAATTTTGATTCTGTTGAGATTGCATGTTCTTTTCTTCTATTGTTGGAGTGGTTGTTGGTTTCAGTTTGTAATTCAAAGGCACAATGTAAACAGTACCCTGTTGTGTCATAATAGCTTGACCTGTTAAACTTGCAGGGACTACACTAATCCATACCTACCAGTCGCTCCATCAGCCATCGATGGCAGTGGCCAGGTAAAGTGTCTCCACCCCTCCAGATGCTTCTCTCTCTTCATACAACTATCTGGATCCTCAGTATTGTGTATGTTGGTCACAGGCATTACAAGTATGCACTAAACATTTGTCGCCTTCTCTACTTTCTGGCAACAGTTTGGCATTGGTCCTGATGGAAAGAGAAGGGAGCCTGAGAGCAATGTGTTGCTGGTGTCTATTGAGAATATGCAATATGCTGTAACCATTGATGTCCTACATACGGTAAGTAGATGTAGAAGCTGTTTCCACTCTTGAAATTGGATATATCTATAGCTTTCTGGCATGGTGTCCATTGACCACTTGCTATTACTGTTCATCTTTTAAACTTGAATTGAGAAAGTTTCAGGATGGCATTATTCAGGGTTGATAGAGATGGTTACACTGCCATATCAGCTGTGCCCATAACAATTAAGTCTAAGAGCTCATAGGCAATATCTGTGCTGTGTGTACCCATCCCATCTGGTATGATGTTTTTATGAATTGTGTATGATGAGACCTCTCTTCACAGTATTTCTGAACTCTTATGCAGGTCTTCTCAGCCTTTGGGACTGTGCAGAAGATTGCCATATTTGAAAAAAGTGCTGGCCTCCAAGCACTGGTACAATACCCAGGTACTTCATCTAGAACATCTTAATTCAGAGGGGTTTTTGCACTGTGTAGTCACCAATCATTCTCTGTCTTTAAATTGGTTAACACTTTATACAAGCTGAGTTTTCTGACTCAGTCATATCTATATAGGATTCTTTTCTTGATTCTGCATTGGAGTGCTTCAAAATCTTGTTGCATGTTAAGTAAAAGCAGCAGAGGTCATAATGTAATTTCAGCAATGAGGGTTTTTATAGTGTATTCTCATGTGCCTTTGGTTGTGGTTGTGTTCAACAGATGTGCCAACAGCTGTGGTGGCAAAGGAGGCACTGGAAGGGCATTGCATCTACGATGGTGGCTTCTGCAAACTGCATCTCTCATATTCTCGACATACTGACCTAAATGTAAAGGTATTGTGCCCCCTGGTATAGGTTGATGTGTTAGAATGCATGAGTGGCTTTTCAGTGTGGGGCAGAGATTTGTGAACACTGTCTTAATTGGGTCTTAATTCAGTGATCTTCACTGTGCCCAAATGCTCCGTACTGCAAAGTCACTCATGCATGGGGAAACCTAATGATAGTGAAACCAAATAGCAACCCCCAAAACAATTATTCAGAGGCACCTTTAGAGAAGTCTTCAGCTCTTGTGATTTTAGGACCCACCAAGTAAATTCCTCCTCTGGCCACCACCTCCCACAGTCTTTCAGGGCCTCCCTTCCCCTACATTGTTAGACTCCTAAGATTGTTGTCTGTTTATGGTCTTGTGATCCATCATCTCTACATACACACCAGGAAACTCAATGTTGAAACAAGACTGAAAAGTTTTAACTCAAGAGTGGATACACTTTCTGCAAGTTCCAAAAAATGTGTACTAGTAGCCTATTTGGCTCTGAGAATGTTCTAAGATTCCTTGTAAATTCAAGAAGAAACATCTGTAGCATTAGAGGATTTGTGATATGAATTTTGTGGTTGGAGAATTGTTCCTGTCTTGGGTCTGGTTGTGACTTGTGACATGATTGTAACCCCATATTATTGTACCTCACTTTAGACCATCAAAGGGGTATTGAGAACTTGGGCAGCTTCTTGCTGGTATGAGTCTAGTAATTCTTTGGTTTGAATTTGGGGTCCTCACTCCTCATTTCAAACCACTTGAAAGTGGGACTAATGAGGGCAAGCTTTGTTCACAAAGCTTTGCAGGGAATCAAAAGAATGTGTAGGGGAAGTTGGATAGCAAATCAATAATTGGAATTTGGACAGTACAATGGTAAGGTCATAGCCAGCAGCATGCTTTCCTGACTTGGACACCTTGTTCATTTTGCAGGTGAACAATGACAGAAGTCGTGATTACACGAATCCAGGGCTACCACCAACACAGCCTCCTGTCCTGGGCCAAGCACCCGGTGTGGGCACCCCTGGAAACCTCCAAGCATCCCCAACAGGTGCAACTGGGTATCCTGGAAGCCAGTATGGAACTGTCCCAGGTCAACCTGATGCTGGGGTAGGGCAACAAATGTGGGAATATGACCAGACCCCTAAGGCTCAACCAGGCTCCGGCCAGCTTGTAGGACAACCAATGCCAGGGCAGCAGCAAATGTACATGAGCCACCAACCTCCAGGGAATGTACCAGTGCAACCTGGCCATCATGGCCCTCCAGGTCCTGCTTCTCACTACCAGGGACCTCCAGCACCCCCCTCTCCAATGCAGCAAATGGGCATGCCACCCCCTGGCCACATGGGAGCAGGCATGATGCCTGGAGGTGGGCCAAATCCTCATCACATTCCTCCACCTCCTGGTCACTCTATGCCTCCACAGCAGGTACATGGACCTGGTCCCCAGCAGGGCATGCCTGCCAGCAATGGTGGCACCCCTGTCTATTATATGTGATGTAGTACAGAACTTGTCTGACTGAAAATGCATAAAGCTCATTACAGGCTCAGACTTGATTTGTGGTGGTTTGAGAAAAATGCCTTCAATTTTACTCTTTCGGGACCATTTTTCCGATCGGTTTCCTCTGTGGTTAGATGCCCTTCTCTCTTGGCTTAAACTTCACTGAATCTGAGTCCTTTATATGCTGCCTTCACCCATTAAGGGGTTGAGCCCATGTATATGAGACCACAATGCATGGGCTCTCAACAACCCTCCTTCCCTGGAGCTTTCTTTATTTCTGGATCTTAATACCTTCAATCTGTGCTTGCAAATTTGCTGGATATTTGAATTCCTGTCCAGTCTCTCTCTTTCTTTATTATGTGGATAGACTGCTTTGCTATCAATTTCCATATAGATTTCCATTGATGGGTCCAAAGTTCCTAGACAAAGTTCTCAAGTCTACTGATCACATCTATGAAAGTGTTGCGAAGTGAATGTTCCCAAGGAACTTGAACGAGAACCCCCTAAAAGGGATTCTCAAATGTCTAAGCTTAATCAATGAGGTTCCCCAAGGTCTCCAAATTCCTTGAACTACAAAGTTGTTGATTGTTACAAAGTTATATTCTGTAACCATGTTCTAGTGTGATGAATATATGCGATTTTAGGAGTGATATTTTCAATATCTTAAATGGTGGATTTAGGTATGATATGAAAATTCAGGATGGGATAGTTATAAAAACAATTATAGCCAGTCAAGGTTATAGAAAAGAGAAAGTTCAATGGCAGGTTGCATTTTATATGGATTTCTTATGTCAAATGTGGTGCTTCAACGACTATTTCACTAGTTCTGGAACAGTGACAATAGTTGAATGACATTGGGTTCAACTATTTTTTTGAGAAAGAAGTTATATCATAAATGTATCACATTAATATGGCATAGACAAACAACAAAAGCATATGCAAGAAGAGGATATGAGAGTGATGATTGGAACTTGTCTTTTGATGTTTATACATGAAAGGTACATAATGAAATTTGCTTCCAACAATGACATATATAAAACATGATATAGTGATGTGCATAGTAATAACTAAACATGGATTGACAATATAAAATGTACACTAAGATAATAACATGATATCAATAGGTTACAATCCATACTTAGACAATATAGAAAGATAACATGCATGTTACAAAATATCATTAGGTATGCATATGGAAAAAACATTATAGAATCAGAAGTTACATACCAATGTAGCCTAGGCGAGGATACACTATATATGTACATGACAAACTAACATAATAACATGAAACTAACATGTTACCAGAAGCCTTCACAAGTTATGAGAAACTATTAGATGTTACAAAAATTGGGATTACCATATTATCAAGGTAAAGGGGACTAGTTACAACAACATCAAACAAGCTTCCCCATACAACTAAAAGCTACATTACAAAATGGGATTGATCCATGTTACACCTAGGATGATGTACACAAACTTTAGGCATGTTACAGAGGATTGATTGAATACCTTATTGAAATGAGTTGCAAGTTACAATTATGGCTCAATGGACCTACATCGAGAGCACTAGAATGTTGTAAGATGTGACATGAAATAATTGGGGTGACCACATCAAGGCAATTGGGAGTGGTCACAAGAGAGGGCAAAGCAAGTTACATACCCTAACTAACAAGGTATAGGAACAATTCATGAGTAAGGACATGTTCCAAAACATGTTGTGAATTGTAACATGAAATTGGGATCATTGTATTATCTAAGCAAATGGGCCTAGTTATAACACCATCAAACAAGTTCCATCAAATGATTCACAAGGTGGGAGGAATCACATGGAAGCAAAAGCTACATACCAATCTTACAACAAATTGGGATTACCATATTATTAAGGTAAATGGGACTAGTTACAACAACATCAAACAAGTTTCCCCAAACATCTAATGATCCATGTTACACCTAGGATATTATACATAGATTGTGGGCATGTTATAAAAGATAGATTGAACACCTTGTTGAGATGAGTTGTAGGTTACAAACAATGGCTCAATGGACATGTAGGGACAACACTGGAATGTTGTTAAATGTCACATGAAACAATTAAGGTGACCACATCAAGGTAAGTGGGAATGATTACAGGAGAGGGCAAAGCAAATTACATACCTTAACAAACAAGGTATAAGATCAACAATTCATGAATAAGGACACGTTCCAAGACATGTGAAATGTTACATGAAATTGGGATCATTGTATTATTTGAGCAAGTGGACTTCATTACAACACCATCAAACAAGTTCCATCAAATGATTCACAAGGTAAAATATTGTAAGAAGGGGCTTGTTACAAGGCATGGACATATGATTTGGAATTCAAATCATTTAGTAAATCATGTTTCAATTAGGATTGAGTTGACATAATAGGCCAATTTAAGCAAGATAGCGAATTAAACACAGTTTGTGGGCATGTTATAGAGGATAGATTGAGGTTGCTTGGAATGAATACCTTGTTGAAAAGAATTGTAGGTTACACGATGTGGTTCAAATGATCTGTAGAAGCACCACAAAGACATTGTTAACACAAAATGGGGACAATTTGTGGGCATGCATGTTCCAGGGGAAAGCCTACGACTATAATATGATTGAATGCCTTGTTTCAAATGAATTATAGATTACAAAGGATAAGAAACCCCAAAAAACCATGGAAACAAAAAGACTTAATAGTATGTACATGTTATAAAGGAAACTCCTAAACAATGCATACCTTTTTTACTCTAGGGACCACAAAAAAAAACACTATATCTTCTATAGAATGTCATCGAGCATAGTTGAAATCAGATGAAGGAATAGTGCTTGCAACAAACATGTGATCAAGGAATTACTATCTATTTAATCAAGAAGGAGGAACTGGGAACACTTTGGGAGATGCAAGATGTTGAAAAATTTGACCAAACTAATGAAGATAACAATGAAGAAGGAAGGAAAGAAACATCTCCATGGAAACACACAACATTCCGACAAAATTGTGCACCTAGCAACTTCGAAAAAAGACTAAAAAATGATCTTCCACTTGTAATTCGTGCATCCAAGCTTACGAAGTAAATATAATGTCCTCTACATGTAATTTCTACATGCAAACTACAAGCAATGCAAAACCTTCAAATTGGGCAATGCACGCACCTCAATAGGGTGTCATAAAAATACGTGCAATAGTTGTGTTGATGAAATTGATCAATGACAAAGGCACCAGAAAAGAACTAGAACTATTGTGAGAATATTCGACAATGGGTGCAAGCGAATAGAAAAATGATGGAGGGAGATGTTATAGGATTGTGCAATACAAAATGCAAAACATGCACAATGACAAAGGACGATGACGATGCCTTAAAACAAAAAGGTCCGTCATCATGATGGCGAAAAGACATGGTGGTGTGGCATGCATGGCACAAAAGTGCCATGGGGATAGGGATGTTGATGGTCCATTACGCAAAATAGTTAACGCAAGCATAACCAATGTCAATGAACGAAAGGCTTGTTATGCAAGGAGGGAAATCGAGGACTTGGAAGTTATGAGCGCGAGGGGGAGGATGATGTCATGGTGACATGGGGTAGTCCTTTCATACTATTAGCATTCAAGACCCTTGGCATGTTTAACATTTTCCTTACCATATCACTAAACTCTAAAATCTACCATGTGTTTCATCTAGTTAGTTCGTGTTTCAAGATGGGTTGGTTAAATGCATGTTCTTAGAACTAATGCACTGCCCTGTGAGGAAAATAATGATATGTTTGGTGATGAAAATATGCAATTGAATGCAGGGTACAATTTTCACCTAAAAGCATATAAAGGAATTATGGAAATAGATGTTGTGAAACTAAGGGCAATTTTAGATGAAGGTCCAAGGTGTAGGAACCAATGAATTCAAACAATCTTATTAGTAGAAAGCTTTAAATTGGTCCCAAGGCCTTTAGACAAAGGTCCAAGACCAAAAAGTGGCAAATGAAAGTTAATATGGCACCTATTTTGGGGGGAAAATCAATTGGTTTGGACCAAAAGACAATGCTAAAAGGAGAGCTCCTGATTTGGAAAACTAATAATCAAGCTAGGAACCAAGGAACACTCCAACTCAAAGATTCAATTTGTTTTACATGAGTCCAAATTTGTTCCTAGGAAATTGGACCTTGGACCTTCATCTAAAGTGGAAAACATTAAATAGGCCAAAGGAAATGA
>Ga0209611_10001169_pt1 | contig 43701 bp, 28 predicted proteins | sample S1TSphgellanicum_3_FD_187693 | JGI IMG/M metagenome (GOLD analysis project Ga0209611, IMG submission 187693) | Host-associated microbial communities from peat moss isolated from Minnesota, USA - S1T2_Fc - Sphagnum magellanicum MG (SPAdes) (version 2) | ecosystem: Host-associated > Plants > Peat...
GTTTAATTGCATCTCCATCTAGTGAAATTACATGTGTAGTCATAACAACTACACATGCAACTAGTTTAGTTCAATTTGCAACTTGTCAAGTCACATTCTTAATCACTACCAACTTAATATGTGACTATTATAGTTGCACATCCAACTACAATGAAATCAGTAGGATGTGTTGTTAACATGCCACATGGCAAGATTGTAACCACATTCACAATAATTTAAAATAAAATTTCATCAATTTATATACATCACCACATGTCATCACCATGGCCATATGGAAATTAATTTTAAATATTTTGATAGTTTTAAAAATTACCATGTGTCACAATCTTGGGAATGTTAAAACTATGTAAAATAGTCTTTGATAAATTTAACAAATGCCTTGTCTCATGATCTAGCCATATTTACATTAATTTAAAACTAATTTTGATAAATAGAAATTGCCATGTGTCACGATCTTGGATATATTAGTTAGAATTTGATAATTAGTATTACATTTAAATGTAGCCACATGGTAGCACTTTGTGAAACAATAAAATCATCTAACAATATTTAAGTTTTATCCAATTGTTGGGGTGTTACCACATGTTTACATCTTGAACACTCACAATTGGACACTTGGCATTGTTTTTAATCACAACATAATCATAAACCCAATTGCAATTTTAGTCCCATATAAAGTTGAAAGCATAGTGACAATCCCAAATCAAAATGCCATCCTAGGTGATTTAACTTGATGGAATATGAATGAAAAGCTTTGGTTAGTTGCAAAATGATTGGTGTCATTTAAAATTGGGGTGCCATTTGCAACTAGTGTTATTAATGACTTGTCCAAGGTGTCTAAGGGATTTCTAGTTGGAAATGTTAGTTACAACTAGAAATCCAATCAAAACCCCAATTCTAAATTGACCATTTTTCTTGTAACATTAATCAATCCTATAAACATTGGTTGTTAATCGATGCATTGAATGTGCAATCATGATCACCTTGAAATTTCAAGAAGATATAATCAATTGTGTTATACCAAATAACATTATTAATGATCACTTGGGCAGGTATGACATTGAATTGCTTGCATTTTCTATAAACATTAAGAGACTTGTAATATTTGTTTTGGATATTTTTTTATATTCTTGTTAAGGTTTGAGCTCAAAAATGCTCATAAAATGTTGTGTTTAATGTTGGACCCACGATATAAATATGTGTGCCTTATTTTATCATATAGTGGCCAAAAGGAGGATATTTTGGTTGTAAATGAATATATGATTATATAAAGCTTTATGCCCAATGTTGTTTAAATGTTATGAAAAATTGCATCATGTTTTAAATGTTCCATGTGATTCACATATTCTTTAAGTGGAAATAAATGTTGGTAATCCCTTGAACATTTGAGATGGCAAACTATGGCAATGAACCCACTAAGGAATGTAAGAATTCAATTTTTAAAATTTAGATGGTATTAATTAAATAACAATGAGATCAACTACCTTTTATAATGGCGAAGAAAACATGAAACCATGATTCTTATAATAGGTTGTTAACATGACAAATTTTGGGTATTACTAGGTCTTAGTAGAGATAAAACATATTTTTTTGCTTGCTAGTATCCTTACAAATTTGCATTAATACATGCTACAAATTGATAACCTTGAAAGGCTAATTGACTAAATGATACAAGGTTTGGTTGCAATACTTTGAAGACTATGGAAGAGGTCGTTGAGTAAGAAGTAAACTTAACAAACAAGTTGGAAGAAAAATAGGTTGAATGTAATTATGAACACAAGGAGTTTTCTGCTTAAGAGATATGTTTAGTTAGTTGACTTTTTGATTAAAAGGTAAGCTCCCATTCAATTTGTATCCTTATTTTGAAAATGCCAAACATGATTTGATGAATTGGATCATGTCAATGTGTGTGTCGATTGCATGTTTTTATTGTACATGTGACATTGGATTACTTGCATGATATTTGATTTTTTCAAATGTTTCCATTTTGACATATCTATAAAATGTTAAACAATGACAATGGTTTTTGAGCTTACTTTCTAATCAAAAAATTAACTACCATTAAAATATCATTTAAAGAAAAACCTTTAATTCTTGAATTGTTAAAAACTTCCACTCGTAAAAGGCTTGATTATTACAAAGATTTTAAGGTTTGTGACAAGTTTGGTGTAGGGAAAATTTAGGAACCTTGAAAATGTCAATTGGTCTTTTATTAATTACATTGACCACCATTGTTGAAACAAAAAACAAAATGTAGTTTGTCTATATTATTTTGCAAATTATGTGCAATCATTTTCATGATACATGCCATTCATTTCTTATTCTTACCAACAAAATATACTAATTTTTTGGAGTTTGGATAGAGTATGAAGCTAATGCTACTCATTTTCTTATGTTGAAAAAAACGATATGTCTTTGTTGTCATGGAAACTTGTTGAGTTATTTTTACATTGGTGCCATTGTATGTTAGTAATTATCAACATGTCTTTGTTCCAAAGACTATTTTGTTCAAGTGAAGTCAATCATTTTAATGAATAAAATTGCACCTTGATTGCATGTACTAAAAGCTTGCACGTGTTGAATTTGTGTGAGGCTTTCATGTCATGTCTTAGGTTGAGGTTTCATTCACAAATATATTATGTTATTGTTTTAATTTTTAATGTTTTGGAATGTATTCTATTTGCACAAATGTTATAGTGTGGTGGCAAGTGGGAACCATAATTTCCATTATGTTGCAAATGCAATAAACATTCATGCTTATAATCTATTTCCACTTGGTGTTATGGGCTTTGTGTTCCTTGTTCAACTTGAGATGCGAGTTGTTTTAGTTGTAGCTATTATAATTAATGTTTTTAAACCATTAATTATTAGTGCATTTGCATCAAAATTGGTTTAAGATCCTTTAAATTAACAATGTGTGATATGTAGTGATCTAGCGTTAGGTTGAGGTTTCATTCACATATTTATATTTTGTTATTGATTTGCACAAATGTTGTAGCATGGTGGCAAGTGGCAATTGCAACTTTTGTTATGCTCCAAATCCAAGAAACACCCATAATTCTAATTTGCCTCCACCTAGGGTTATGCTCCTTGTTGAACTTGAGATGGAAGGTGTTTTAGTTGTTGCTATTGATATTAGTGTCCCTTAATTGCTACCTATTAGTGCACTTGCATTAACATTGGTTTCAACTCCTCTAGAACAACAATGTGTGATATGTAGTGACCTAGTTTTAGGTAGAGGTTTCATTCATATGTATATAGATTATGCTATTGTTTAAATTCTTAGTGTATGTTTGAATGTGCTATGTTTGCACATATGGTGGCAAGTGGCAATTGCAACTTCCATTACACTCCAAATCCAAGAAACAAGCCTTATTCATGTCATGCTTGTAGTTTGTAGCATATTGATGGATGTGAGGAAGTTGACCGAGTGGAAATTTCACACCCCTTAGCAAATCTATGTTTTGAAATGGAGTGGTAACTTGTAACTGCAATCCCTCGTGTTATTGGGTTATTTTACAAAGGAATGACCTCCACATGATTTTCTTGCACAACGTTTTTGCAAGTTTATGACCTACATGTGGTAAAAGTTCAATGGTGGCAATGTAGTTATAAAAACAAAGGAATATTTTCTTACTATAGCTAGTTAAAGGTTAAAGACTTTTCAAGCTTTTTTCTCGTATTTTGAATCTATCTCTTGCAGCATTTGTGGAATCACATATTCACAAAAAAACCACTTAATATTAGGGCCCATGACATGGTTCTTTGAACCAAAGAACCACCATATATATAACCCACCATTGTTACATTGCAAAATAACTAATGCAATAAGGAACTTTAAATACTGGTTTGGTTCTGTTATTTTTGTAGAGTAAAGAGCAGGCAGCTGTTGCAAAGGTGACACCGCCAAGAATCCTAAACCCTAAACTAGATTCTTTATTCTTCACCTACTCATTGGCTTTGGATTTTCTACCTATACACCTAGAACCTGAACCCAGCTTTAGCTTGAGAACCAGACTGAGGCAAACAAAATTTACCCCTTCAAAGCTCAGCACTTGGAAGGAAACATCATTTTGCCAGATCTAACCATTTCCAGTTCTCACTTGAACCGATGGTCAGGGCATCAGAAAGGGTATCACCTGGGCTGATGCCCAGAGGGGTTAAGATCAGGACACCCAGAGGTTTTTTATACCAGACCAACACTGGTAATGACCCAAATTTGAATCTTAGATCAACTTGGAACTAGATCCATTTACTGAAACCAAAATTCAACTTGAGTAAATGTAACACATACATTAATTGAGATAGTTGACTAAACCATGTAGGGGTTTCATTTCATTTTGTATGTTGTTATTTCAAACCAAATCAAACTCACAGACAAAATTGCTAAAAATTTAACTGACATTTGTACTTGCATAGTGTTCATGAGGTTACATTCTAGTCACCATAATCAGTGTAATCACAAATGGCTTTTGGGAATCAAAACCATGGCCCTTTGCAGGACCCTACACAGAGGAGTGAATAGCCCATAATGAACAAATATGAAAAGGATCCCGTAGAAATCTCTACAAAAAACACATGCTTCCAATCATCACTGCATACCTCATTATATGAGAAAAGGTCTCTCTGTAGAGGACATGAAATTGCAATGAGCCCAGCAGTTGTGTGGAAAAAATTGTGTCCAAGCTGACCTTCAAAGGAGCAAATTCTGGAATTTAGGTTTCCAAAAGTCCTAGAAGGTTAGATCAATTGCAAAGCACTTGTAAGAGAACCCACACATACAACATCCAGAAAATGTTTTACTCCTGCGATTTTCAAATGCACAGCAACTTGAACATTCAGGGAAAAAAACACTTGGGGCATGAATTCATAATTATAGAAAATAAAATTTCCTGGCTTGGAAAAACAATATTCCGGTCTACGGAAGAAACAATTTTGGAAGATGTAGAACACGAGAAAAAGACCTAGAGAGTCAATATGTTGTTCCACTTATTGGACTATGCCCACCTTCATGAGATCACATAATGAATTACACACCACCCTGCTTTTTCCTCTGGTACTGAACAGCCCATATTGGTACCATTATTCCAATTGCCAATGCACCAAAAGTGCCCAAAAATACTTTGAGCTTCCGGTTCTTCATTCCCTGGATGTCATACATGTGCTCTGCATGAATATACTCATCACCATAGTGCTTTGGTCCTGAAGCATGGAACTGTCTTGTTCCTACCATTTGTCCCACACAGTCAATGCCATGTCAGTTGTGATGAATCAATTAAATCAGCAAGAACCATATCTGTTCCTGGAGCTTCCTTGTTTAAATTGAGGTCAGCACACACAATCAGCCAGCTACCATAGATCTGAATTAGCTCTGGTTCCTCCAGGCCAATGAAAGCTTTTACTGATGATCACATGTGAACTTTTGTCATGTGATTTAAAAATATTTCCATGCATTGCTTGCACATCATTTATGTTTTTCCATAAACTATCTACAAAGGTGCCACCATTCATGTACCAGGGCTATAATCCTTCACTGCAGGGGGACTCTATTAACTGCACACTGGCACACTGGAAGTTCAAAACTTAGATAAGTACTACCCACCACAACTTGATCCAACCCTAATGCTGAAATCCAGAAGTTATCTGATGAAGCCTGCACTGAAACAACATGCTGAAATACTTTCAACATCATCTGGAAAGCTGTCAACCCTACTGACTCCCAGTATTTGCTTCTAGTTTTCACTCTAGAACTTTCTTCACTATCCTTTGACAAGCCTTTCACGCCCTACATGAGACTTTACCACAGCAAAGAAAAGACTGATTCAATGACGTTAGGGTTCACTACCCTTGAATGATAGTACAATCCATCAACATGTCACACACAAAAGAAACTGCTCTACTGTACTCGATTCCTAGATTCTTTCGAACAACACCGCCCTAAACGCACCAGAGGGGAAAAGGAAAAGAAAAAGAAAAAGAACAAAAAACAAAACAAAGAAAAGAAACGCCCTACAACTCAGCGGAACATGAAGAAACGTTGTCAAATAACTAGGATATATGCTGATCGTGAGTCAGAAGCGGGCAGCAGAACTAGAAACTGCAAATCCTGAATGCTAGAGTCTGAAAACCTACATATTATACTCTATGAAATGCTTGAAAATGACTAGAAATATCCTCTGAAACGCTGCAATAAAAGAGAAAAAGGAACTACCAAAGAAAAAACAAGTTCATATTACATGAAGAAGTACATGTAACGTCGACAGGACCTGATACCAAAAACTGCGAACTTAGATTCATATTTCCAGATGCAGATCGGAAGAACTAAAGCAATTCTCCGACTTCGCAAGCATCCAAGCTAGGTGCACAACAAAAACCTTTTCCCTCTAAGAAAAAAGAATACTAACATACCAGAAACAGTTATAGTCGATGATGGTGCAAGCTTGGTTGCTAGACGTCGAACGGCGCTGGCCGTGGAAGAGGTAGCCATGATCGTTGCGCGCTCCAAAACCCTCGCACTCTTTTCTTCTTCCTCTCCTTCGTCGTCAGCTGTCGCACGCACAACTCTCTTGTCTTTGTGAGCGCCGCGCACACAAGCAAGCACCACCCATCCATTTGTCTTAATTATTAGAGGCCAGGAGTGACGTCGTGGATGAATATTGGATTGTATCATGGATGAAAGATATATCTGTTCGTGCATGAACCGACACTTCTATAGTCTGTAATCATTCTGTCCACTCTACAATTGTCCTGTGTTCCTGTGGATGAAAACTGGATGAAGACAGACGAATGAAATAACGTGAAGGACGTTTCTCTGGTCATTCATCACTTAGTTAAGTGGCTCAGAACTCGCCACCTCCTCTTGTTAAGAGTGGGTTTAAACCCTAAACCCCACATCTCCTATTTACACTCAACTTTCATTTCATTGTACTCTTGGGTGCATTAAATCAAATTTCATTAATATTTGGCAAATAATTCCAATGATAATGATTCATCAAAGTTGTTTTGACTTAAGATGATGATTATAAGAAGCATGAAAATATGTCTTTTCAAATATAGCTTTCCATTTGAATTTAAATCCAATTCAATTTGAATTCAATTATAATGTCATTCACTATTTTCATTTGAATGGAATTTAATTTTCAAAAAAATAATTCATTTTTTTCATCCATTGATTAGTGCCCAATAACATGGAGCTCAAGTGATTTTTTAATTATTTTAAATCACCTATTTTTGTTTTAGAATCAATAAGTTTTATAAGTTATCTATTATATTCCAAGACCAAATGAATTGGAGGTTCAATTGTAGAAAGCTCGAAGTCTTCATGTGTTGCTCGTTAGCCTATCTATCTTATATCTTTTATTAAAAATATATAATATCATCCATGTAATAGATCTATTTGAAACCTTATTTCATCCATTTTGGTCAAATACATGTAGAATTTCAAGTTACAATTTTGAAAAACAATCTCAAAGTTTCAACTCCTTCAAGAATATGTATATTTTTGAAACAAGCAAATTCATTGTCATAAATATCTATTCACTTCTTATGGCAAGTTGAAACTAGTGTTGGGTAGTCCTCATTTTTTAATGATAATTGCTTGTTCCAGTTCGGGCATAACATTTTAAAAATCCAATCAATTCTTTTTATTTTATTTATTACATAAAAAAGAAACAACTAGGGTATCAAACTTTTGAAAAAAAATTTCAACCAATTTTTTAAGTGCTAGTTTTCACAAATTTAAAACTAATTGTTTTTGAAAAGAAGTTTTCACAAGTCGATTATTGGAAGTTTAATTATTTTCAACAAAATGATTTTTATTTACAAAAATACCAATAAATGGTCAAAGTAACAAAGAATGAAAAAATATAATAAATTATTTTTCTTTCATAATTTCATCTTGTTCAAATAAACCTTCAAATTGTTTTAATTTAAAGTCCTATTTAATTAACTCCACCAAATTAAAAAGTGATTTGTAACCAACTTTTGGTTCATTAGGCTAATTCTTGCTCACAAATATCAACTTTTTCAAATTGGTCGTTTGTAAATGGCATTTTCTTAATTTGTTATTATGTGAACTAAAGATAAAATCTTCTTTGCTTCAATTTGAAATCTTACAATGTTTAATATTTGGCAAGCCAAAAAACCAACAATGGGAAACATGGATTTGTGCTTCTCCCACCACTAAAGAAAACATTTGATATCCTTGATGTCCACTTGACATCTTTTGAAAATGTATATTTTTGCCCACAAGCTTTTTCATTAGCTAATTAGTGTTGGTAGTTTGTTCAAAAATATTCGAACTAACATTTTTTCCAAATGTTGGATTTGCATAATCAACTTTAGATTCAGACACAAGGTGTAAATGATCATGGCATTTGATAAACCTAGGATATAAGAATTTATTGTCATATTCTTCAACAATAGCCACACCTTCACAAATGATATAAAATGACATGAAGCAAAGACTTTTAAACCTAAGGTCTAACATAAAGAAACATCTTATAGGTTTTTTTGGCATCATATTTCCTTAGAAAGGAGATGAAAGATTCCAATACCCTTAAATATTATTTGTTTCATGTTAAAGGTTAGCAAAGATAACTCAAGAATAACCCCATAATTATCATTTATCATATTGGTTCATGTTCGTGGAATTTCATCTTTTACATAAGCAATTTTTTTTTTTCCAACCCATATTTTTCCAAAATTTTTGTCAAATTTCTTGCTAAGGTTTGATTAATAACTTATATTGCCTGAAATAAACAAACAATGCATGATTTGGCTATTGAATAACCCTTAATTTTTTTATCACAAGAACAAAAATGTTATGTGCACCTTGAGACATCCATAAATAAAAACTTCTTATTGCAATATTGCATTTTATTAATTTTGGCAAAGCATATATATTTTTTTGTTTTCTCCACCAAGTTAAACAACACTTCTTGAAAAAATTGTCAATAAAAAAATTACTAGTTTCACCAATTTGTCTAAAATTTGCACAAAATCATTTTATTTATATGTGCATCATACATGTTTTAAATGCACAACATATGTGTGCAAAAAACACAAACTCATGAAAGAATGATTTTTGCATGATTTCCATTTTCAAATCATGGGATGGGAAGTTTGTGATGCATTTTCTTCAAGGAAAAACCTTTTGAAAACATAAATGCAAGGCCAAAAACCTCATCCAAATACTTCCCACAAATTACATTGGTAATTGATTTTTGACAATCAAACGGCCCAAGACTCTTGCAAAAATTCTTTTTGCTACACATCATCCCTTTTGAAAGGATATTTTGTAGCAATTTTTTTTGAAATTTTTCATTAAATATATTAGGCCTTTTCTTTCTTGGTTGCTTTTGATTTTTGATTTTTTTTGTAGATTATTGACCTCCTCTTCAAATTTGTTTGCAGTAATGGCATGGTTTGCATTCATATGTTTATATCATTTGTTTTGTAAGATGAAATTAAACTTGTTTTTGCCTAGGTTTTGGGATTGAATACATTGATATGATTGTTGTAACAAATAATATAACATATCATTTGAAGATTGTTGTGATCAACTTCTTTGCTATTGTTACCATAGAAAAAAACCTACCAAAGTGCATCTCTACCATGAAGTTTCCATTTAACTTTCTAACTTTTGAAAGTTCATTTCCATTCATTCTTCTTCATTTTTAGGAATTTTGTTGCTTTTTATTTCCAAATTGGGATAATCTTCAAACATTTCTTCCATAGGAACATCATTAAAAAAAAATCACATGTTTCATATTTAGTTGAAATTATGTTTTTATTTTGATTTGATTATTCCATTTTTCAAGAGTTTTACTCAATAAGAGTGGAGAAATTGAAACAAGAAATTAGTTTACCAAAATGTGATTTTAACTTTTTATTTGAAAATTGATTTAATTATTTAAATTCAAAACACTTACCAACATTTACATGGTCAAAATAACTCACTTAGCCTTCTTCTCTTCATGTAAAAAATGAGTATACAAAATGAAATGTAATGCAATGCAAAAAAATAAATATGAATCTTGCAAACAAAAACATATTTCCTAATGTTAGAATGTTACCAAGTTTAATAGTAAACAAAGATTGAATTTCGAACATAAAAAAATGTTTTAGCAAAATAAATGGAAAGTTAAACATTAACATCTAAACAAAAAAACGCAAAATTACAAGCATAGTTTGAAAGTCATGCTTGAAAAAATTCAATGGTGGATCCAAGCTTTTCACTCCCAAACCTACTAGTGCAAGTGAGGGAAATACTAGATCGATAAGCAATAATAAGAGAAGCCAAGTAATAACAAGAAGAGTTGAATAATAATGCAAGAGGAACTAACCATCACAACAAGAGGAACTAACTAACAATAAGAGGAAACAAGTCATAATCAAACATCAACACAAGAAGAGTTAAGTAACAATGTTAGAGGAGCAAACATCAATAAAAAAAAGACTAAACAACAACATAAGAGGAATTGAGCAATAATGCAAAAGGAGCAAGAAGAACCAACTAACAACAAGAAGCGCCAAGTAGTAACCAAACATGAATGTAAAAGGAGTGAGTAGCAACACAAAAGGAACTAAACATAAAATTGAGCACCAACACAAGAGGAGTCACGTAAGAAAAAAAACTCAACTTACAAGGCACAAAAAAAAAAAAAAATTGAAACTTTATAACATCATTGCACCAAAAAAATTGGTTAACAAAAGTGGGGCTTTATTTTGTTTCTAGAAAGTGAAGAATGAAGAAGAAACTTTAACTTTCAACTTTCAATGGTCAGGGAGGTGCCACCTAAAACTCGAAAGCCTATATACACAAATTGCTCAAGCTTGAAAGAAATAGGCTAAAAGAAAAATGATCTATGTTCCATGTTCCATAATTGAAGAATACACATAATCATGAATGAAATCCAAATTTTTTTAACAGATTTGTCCTCTTAGTTCTTAAACTAGCTATTTCAAAATACAACAATTATGATTGACCATCATAAATAGTCATTAGCCAATACTTAAACTAACAATCCAAAATTTCAAAAAAAATACACCCCATCAAACTACCTCTTCAACTATTAGTTCTATCAAATATAGGTTCTATAGATCACTTGTTGATTAACATGTCAACCTATCTTCTTAACCCAATAACATTACCTACTAGGTTTAGTAACTAGTTAGATTAGTATTACAAGTTAAGTTAAATAATAAGTTAAGACACCTATTAGGTTTAACAACCTACATACATTATCAACCTATTATGTCACATGTTACCAAATCTGGGTAACATTATCCCCTTTTGAAATCTACGTTTCATCCTAGGTTAAATTGGCCTTTTGTAATTGGTTGACTAATGATTTCTTTGATAGGTTTAGCACTTGTTACTTCCACAAGTTCCACTTAATTCAAAATTTGAAGACCGGTTGGCGCTGTAATCTTCTGTCGATTAGGTGTGTTTTCAAAGGTCATTATGGGTGTTATAAATACCTCCGAAGCATGCGGGGTACTTGAGATTAAAATAACCTTTTGACCTATATCTATCTGATGTGGGGTCAAAGGTACACCAATAGATATGATTTCCAAAAATTCTGATATACTATCTAATATGGTGAATGAAAGGTTAACATGTTCAATCTGTTCTTTATCAGATCTCTCACTACCTTCCGTAGGTTGATTAACAACAGTGGTCATTGGAATAGGTCTAGTAAAAGTTTGAACATGTAAGGGTATGCTTTTAAAACTTGTTCCACCTCTTAATGGACTAATTGGTTTAGTAACATGTTGTACCACAAATGGTGTTATTGGAACTTTGCTACTGGTTCCAATTTCCATAGATACAAAACTCGAGAGTTCATGCTTGAAATTAGGGAAAATGATTTGATAAGCTTGTAGTTCAAGTTGATAACTTTGTTCATTAGAGTGAGCTAGTTCCATATTGTCCTAAATTTGTTCTTTTGTGAACTCTTGAACAATTTGCCACCACTCCTTCCATTTGGGGTTTTTGTTTCTCAAGGTTTGGTTTTGCATTTTAAATAGGGTATTGTCTAGCAATAACTCCTCAAACTCTTTCAACCTATTGTTCATTCTAATAAGTAAAATGCGGCTAGGTTTGTTCAGTTATACTTTGGTTGTCTCATATTGACCCTTTTAGTTTGGATTTGAACAGTAAAACTTTGCTTCTCCTTATCAAATTCTATGTGGGCAACTACATGTTGCTTCCTACAATTTTGATAAGTTTGCTCCAAACTGGTTATGATACCTTGTTGTTCCAAATTGGACTCCTCCATTTTGGCATAATCTTGCATCATTCGCTTTAAATCAACTTGGAGATTATTCAAATCATTATGAGTCTTCCAATTGAGTTAATTGAGTTCAATATACTCTTGTTGCAAGTTTTCAGTCTTCCTAGCAGCCTGCTATGCCTCATTCAACTTATTGAATAGGTTTTGGTTTTCATGCTAGACTCTATTCACTTGTCCTTTGACTATGACTAGTTCTTTGTCATAGTTCTTCAAAGTCTTTTGCATTGTTTTTAGTTCTAGGCTATAGGTTTGTAAGTAGTTATGGGTCTTAGACAAGTTTTCCTTAACTTGTTCAAACTCAACTTTAAGGTTTGAAAGTTCTTGCAATGTCTTTAAACAAGTTGTGGCATTTTAAGCAACTTGTTCTAAAAACATGCTAATTTGTCTTAGAGTTTTTGTGGAATGACTAGAAATTAGGATAGGTTGAAATTCACAAAATTGTGGGTTTTCTATTTGTACAGGTTCAATTACAAGTTGAATAGGTTGAGATGATTATGTAGTTACAACTGTAGGTTCTATAATGGAAACTACATGTTTAGCAAACATAATATGTTCAACTTGGATGTTGTCAATTACTTGATCCAAGTTGGGTTTAGGTTCTTCTTCAATGCTACCTTGCATAGTTGTTGCATCAAACTCTTCTCCTCTTCCACTTCCAATCTCATATGAATAAGTTCGCTCCTCATTCTCTTCTGAATCATTAATTAGTGATCCAAAAGTAGTCTTAAACTTCTTTCTTGGTGGTGAGGTAATAAGTTCAAGATTTAATTTGTCCTTTGGTGTAAGTGGTTTTATACACATCTTCAATCGATGAGACTGACATGTTGGTAAAGGTGATGTTGTAGTTGAACGTGTTGGTTTTCTTTTTTTTAAAACCGTTCCTTGGTAATAGGTTCAAGTGAAACTTGTCGCTATTATGCAACTTGGTGTTCTTGGTTAATTGATGATACAAGTTTTTCTAGAGTTATTGTTCTTAGTGAAGACACTTCGGATAGAAGGAACTAGTTCTTAAACAAAATGTCTAAGATAGGCCCTAAATAATAATTATATGTCTTGGTTTTGCTAGAAATTGGGTTAATTACTACCTTCTTCTAACATTCAGTCCAACAAATTAGTTCAACCAATAACTGGGCCAAGACTATGGAACACCAATTAATAATTTCCCCTTTTTTGCTAGGTTAAAAGTAATAGCAATTTGGTTGCTGAAATAAGTTAACCTTTTTTTCTCTGATAAAGAATTTGCAAAATGGTTCCAAATTTCACATGAAATTCCTTTTTCATGTGCACTACACTCTATTGTTCATTCGCAACAAAAGCATGTGGACTTGCAATTCTTCTTAAGGTGGTTTTGGCTTTTTCAAAAGTTGCATTAGTAACATCTACTGCTCCTTCCTTGGAAATTCCAAGTTGTTTTTGTATAAGTACCTAATTAATGAAAATCTCTTGACCATGTACTCACCCTAGAATTCTTCCATCTTCCGTTGCTTCCCAGGTTTGTAAGAAGTCTTGTAACAGGTCTTTTCCTAGCATTGTCCATTATAGGTTGAATAGACTTTCCAAACTGGTTCATTTAACCCATTTGAGTTCATTGGAATCCAATTTCATCCATTATAGCATCTTTTGGTTCTCCTTCGCTTTAGACATTGGTTTCTTCCTAATAGGTTTCTCAACTTGTTCTTCTACAGGTGCTTTGCCTTTTCACTTCATCATGGTTCTTATTTATGATCTTAGGCATTGAGGAATAATGCTGGAAATAGGTTTGTCTTCAAAAAGTTTTTGGAGAAACTTGGTAGAAGTGAAATTTAAATTCCTACAGAATATTTCACATTATTGTAATAATAGATTTGCATTTCACATGCCTATGTTTATTATTTTTGTTTTAAGTTTCAACAAACTTAACATTACCATTCATTTTAACATCAAATTCATGGTTATTGCATATAACCAAAATTTTCATTTTATAATACATTATAAAAAATTCTAGAAACAAGATTATAATTCATTTCATCATAATCTAACACTACAGGAAATCCACACAAAAGATGAACATAAAATTCACTATAGAAGTTTATGCTTTTCTATATTACTAAAAACATGAATCCAAATTACAATGTAATCCAATGTTTTGTTCAAAAAAAATCCCAAAACAACATTTAAATTTTTTGCTATATCAAAACAGAGTTTGTGGTTTTCTACCACAAGTACCTCCAACTCTTCCTATTATTCTTTTCCATAAAAAACTAACTCCCAAAAAAAGTTCCAACTCCCCTTGTCTCATTTTCCTTTTATTTTCCAAAACTCCCCCCTTTATTAACATCCTAAGTCCCATCATTATGATCCAAAGCAACAAAAATTCAAAATTCAAACTAACAAGGTTCCCTAATTAGTGCTTATCCTAACTACCTTGTTCATCTCAAATCACATACTCAACTTACCCCTTTGACATTATGCCCTTTATACTTTGGATTTCATCCTTGAAATCCTTGTAAAATGACAAAAATGAAATGATAGTATTTTATATCCTTTTAAACATATGTGTCCCCCTATTATAGTGTTGTAATCCTAATCTACACAAAAACTAGTGGTTTTATATCTACATTTTGTTATGCAGTTTTAATCCCTTCCCCCATTAATTCAATTTGTGGTTTGATGTCTAGATGTTGTATCTTGGATATCTTTTTTATTGGTGCTAGAAGAGCCTCCACTTTTTCTTGTTCCTAAATTCCTTCTGGTTTTTTTTCTTCTTGACTCCTTCTTCTAAGGTCATGTGGTATCCCTATCTATACCTCCTCCTCGAGTTGCTCCACTTCTAAGGTCTTATGATTCTTTTGATCTATACTTTTTCCTTTTAAGTTGTCCCACTGGGCCCTGTTTTTGTTTCTTCATCATGGTTTGATACCTCTGTACTTGCTGGACTTCCATAAATGAAATCTGGAATTTTTTTTGGATAAGCTTCCAACTTGTACCTCCAGATTCTTTCATTAGCTCTATGCTGAACCAGATTCTTTTCGAACTCCTTAATATTCCTCTGCAACCTCCCACCATTCCTCAGGTTCTGCCTTAGAGTCTTTCATCTTGTTCTTCATCCTCATTAATGTATAGTAATGTAGCATTTGTTCATAATCTTATAGTCTTTTCTTGATACTAGTTGGATCTAAACTCTTCCTTTGTTCTTGTGCCCTCTCTAACTATGTTTTTAGGTGCTATAGAGTTTGATGATACTCCTTCTTGTCCTCCATTAACTGCTTTCTTTCTACCTATGCTATTTTTCTTCTAAGCTCCTTAGATTACAACAAAGATACATTCTTCAAATTTATCAATTCCAAATTTATTAAAAAATTCTCCTTCTCCTTCTTTTATTTAGTTAGTGCTTTCATATGATTATCTAAAGCCTCTTGTTGTTTCTTATGAAAAAACAATGCTTTTGTCCACTTCCTTTTTATGGTTTCCCAAAATTTAGCCGTTTGCTTTAAATTCTATAATTTTTCATCCTATGACTTCAGCTGTGCTGTGTTACCCTTGAACTCCTCATTCTCATCCTGTAGTTTTTTAATAAGTACTTTATTTTTCTATTCAACCTCTGCCTTATTCTTCTTCCATATTTCCACATTTTTTTATACCCCTTATAGATTTCTTTCTCCTTATCCAATTCCTCTTGTAACACTACCTTCTCCTTCCCCCCATAACCAATTTGTTTTTTAGAGTGTTTACCTCCAGAGTCAAATTCCCCATATTTAAAGTCATAATTGCCATGGTGTGAAATAATTCAGCTACCTTATTTGCTTTCATTACTTTTGTAGTTACTTTCACCACAAACTTTGGTACTTGTCTGTGTCATAGGATCTCAAGATCCTTTTGTAGATGATCCCAATTCTTGTACCATTTTTCTCCCTAGTTCAAATTCAAATGGGAATCCTTCTCGGATTTTGGCCTACTAGTCTAAATTTTTAAAAAGTAGGTTGTATCACTACTCTTTCCATCTGCAATTCAATAGCCTATAGACCTTCTTGTGTCTATTGTTGTTATTGTTGCAAATGTTGTTGTAAATGTTGAAAATGTATTGGACTTGTAGTGGTCTCCATCCAATTTTCACATACATCCCATTCAAAATGTAGATGTTCTTTACCCTCTAGAAACCATATGTCATGTTCCCTTTGAACTCCCTGGGTTTACTACTGCAATTGTCTCTCTTGTGGTGATGTCATCTATGGTATTTCCTGCCTTTATTCCCTCAATTGTCTTTCCTGTGGAGATGTCATATGTGGTATTACTGTAGTCTGTCTAACTGCCTAGACCACTAGTGGCACTACGCTTACCACTGTTGGTATTGTAGATGGTTCCACTCTACCCCTCATCATTTTCTATGCCCTCAAATCTACACTTTCATGTTCCCTCTTCACTCTTGAACCTAAAGCTCCTCCTTCTTCAATTTTGTTTTTCCTTTTGAAAACACTTCTTGGAAAGTCTGTTGCAACTTTATTTTTGTTCTCTAGTGTTGTTTACATTTCCTCCCTAGTTTTTTTAACCTTGGCTGGTGATTTCTTTGGATTGTCCTTTTGATGCACAAACATATATTGAAAGATTTTTGTTAATACCAAGGCAGATTGATAGGTATATATCTTTCTTATCCCCCTTATTCTCCTTAACATACTTATACCACCTATCTAGTTCATTACACATACTATTGAATATAATTTGTTCCCAATCTACTTATTGCCCCTTCTTTACTTTCACTAATGTAATAACATTTTTGTTGCAAAAGTATTATACCTTCTCCCTCTAATAAATGATAGATATAATGGCATGATATCTAACAAAGTATGGCAAGCACAAACTCTTTACATTCCATTGATTTGTAGAAAAATTTGAAGGTGCAAGTTTATAACTCTGTAATGCTTGAACTGCTAGTGACTTACTGACCTGTCCTTTCGGTTCTTCTACATACCCTTTCGCACACATTCCAAAAACATTTACAATTAGTTGTTTTTTGATTACATAAACCTTATTTTTATGCCCAAAATAGATATTTGCCCCCTTGATTAAGAACATGTTAAAAATTCCAACAATACATCAGGCATTAGTGGTTCCCACCCCATCAGAAATAAAAGCACAAGCCCTGCTTTAGAAGCCCAGTCTTCTTCCATAGCAATATCCTTCTAGTTTTCCATCCACTGTATATGTTTGTCATAGTTTTGTTTCATCTATGTCCACATGAAACGCTTAGGATTTGGAATTTTAATACTTTTATCTAGAAGTGTAGTTATGTTTAGGATTACACGTCTTCTCTTCGCTACTACTTCCACTTCATGTTGCTCCATCTCCATTAACCTTCATTGTGCTTTTGCCATTGTTTACACCTTTGTGGCTTGTTGTACTTTCAACTGCACTTCTGTGAATAGCAGTTCTTCCTATGCAACAACGTTTTCCTCCTATATGTCTTTCTGCACTATTTATGCCTCCACAAAATGATGTTCCTCAACTTTGTCTTCCTCTAATTCTTCAATGCACACTGGATCTATTAATATAGCTCCTGGTTTTGTTTGTTCTTTTGCACACCAACGTCATCTACTTTTACGTAAAAACTCAACTACATATGTTCTAATTGTATTGATGTCTTGAATTATCATCTATGCAATTATATCTTCTAATTATATGCCTTCCCTTCTACACATTTCAAAGATGATGATGAATGCGGTGGCAACCTTACATCCAACGACTGAATATTCAACATTCCTTCTCTTTCTACTCTTCTCAACTCCTCTTCTACTTATGCTCTTCTCAACACTTTCACTTTCTCCTCCTGCCTTCATTTATGCTCATTCTTCTACGCCTCCTTTTCCCTTGCTATTCGCTATAGTTTTTCAATTGCACTCTTTGCACTCATATTGTTGTGAACTCCAAAACTTCGAAAATGCACACAACTTCCAACAACAAACACAAATCGTTTTCGATAGTTATTCCGTTTTTTTTCCTCAAACATCTTATTGTTACATTCATTTTTTCATTTTCCCACCATCTATTAATTAATGCATGATCCTTCAAATTAATATGGCCCATCACTACAAGTTTACATATCCCTTATATTGTCACGTGGAAGCACTTAGCATCATCATTATGAATGAATGTCGCAAATTTCATCATCCGATTATTCCACATCCGTAATCGCCTTACATTATTTGTACTGATTCCATTTCATTTGCCCTATATACCTTTTGCTAACTATGCCCATTTATCTACTCATTGTGAGAACACATCTAGAGATTGTACCAATTTCTTTGTTGATTATGCTCATAATTCTAATGATTGTGCGAATATTCTTGATGATTAAGTGAACACTATTGCTAACTTAGCCGATACGCTTGACATATCATTTGTAAATTTCTCCATCCCAAATCCCACACTCTTGCAATTATTGCTCTTCTATAGATCAAAAATAAAAACTATGTTCACCATTAGATTTGTGATCTGTTCTTTATTTTCATCATTCTTCATCTATGGTTTCTGTATTTGACATCCTTCATTGTCCTTTTCTGTGTCAAAAATTGCCTCTTGAACTCCACATGCACTCTTTTCCCAATATATTGGCATTTATTGCTTTTTTTTTTGAACTTCAGATTCCATTTATTTATAAGGTTTGAACTTATTCACGTTGATCAACACAAGGTTAGTTTCAAACTTCTCAATGGTTACCAATAACACAGTGTTATTTGGTAACGCATATTGTACTTTGTATGATCCAAACCAGTTTCTAATAAACCTCCTTAGGTGTGATTTATTACCCTTTGGAAACCATGGAACATAATCACCAAAACTAAACTGTTTTTTCGGATTCTTTTGTTGACTCCATAATGTTCTATTCCATTATTGAATTCTTGTAGTTTTTGCAACTTACATTTTAGCTTCTTGCAACTTCTCGAACTTTGTAATTCTACTAGTTAAAACTCTCATTAGAGTACTGTTTCTCTCATCTCCACCAACAACTGGAACGATGTACTTTGTGGGCATTAATGGATGTAATCCATACATTAATTGATATGGTGTATACCATGTTGCTATTTTATATGTAGTTATGTATGAAAATAACACTGTAAATAGATGTTCATCCTAATCTATTTTATTTTCACTAATTAACTGGGTCAATAATGTCCCAAATATTTTATTGGTAGATTCAACTTGCCCATTCCCCTAAGGATAATAAGTTGTAGAATTCACATGTTTCATCAGAAAATGATTTATTCAAATACTTGATGGCTTCGTAATAAAATGAATTCCATGATTTGTGACTATAGTCAAAGGACATCCAGACTTGGTTAATATGCATTCATATAGAAATTTTGCTATGACTACTACTATATTAGTTTTCAATGCTAATGTTCCCACCCATTTAGTAGCATAGTTTGTGGCATTACGAATATATTTGTTCCTTATATATCTTCATGTTGGTTTAATTGGCCCTACAAAATCAAGTCCCCATTTCATAAATGGTTCCTCTAGAAGACTTGTGACTAGCTTTGCAAATAAAAAAAATGGTTACGAGTTGTAAAAATGAAAAAACATAGTTGCAAATGATAGATAGTTGGATGTAGTCACAAATTGGATGGTTACATGAAGTATAATGTTTTCCAACTTTGTTTTCTCAATTATCTTTGATGTTGAAATTGAAATGTACTTTGGTGCATTGAACTGATTTGTAATGGTTTTAATATATAACCTATTGAATGGTGGAGGTTTTGGAATGGTGTTTCATGGCTTTCAAGGTTTCATAAAAAAGTTTTGAAGTCATTATAATTCAACTTGGTTTTTTATTCAACTCTTTCAATATATAAGTCATAATGTTATTTCCATTTTTTGGACTAAGGATTTTGCCAAAAAAAAGGATTTGTTATCTTAGATAGGGATCACAATCAGGTATAAAATAATGTTTTTAATGTTTTTGAAATATTTTCTTGAACATAGGAGGGGGGGAAGTTGCTATTACATTACTGCATTTTAATATAGAATTACATGAAGTAGGTTTTGTTCAAGGACATGAAAAATGATCTTATCAAAAATGCAACCTACTAATATCTATTTATGATATTTTTTATGCAGTGATTTGGAGAGTGTGGCCATAGTAATGGTTTCAAAAGCGTAGTGGCAATGATTTAGAGAGTGGTAGTGCTGATGACTTCAAAAATGTGGCAAGGGTAATAACTTGGAGGGCATAACTTTTCCTAAATTATGTGCTCTTACAATATTATTCATTCACTTAAATCTTCAACTTTGTAGATAATGTAAAATTTAATTTACCACTGATTAATTTTGATTATTCATTGATAACAACATTGGTTTTATACATTAGGTTTCAAAATTTGCTTCATGGTCGACAATTCATTCTATTGACATAAAATATTTACTACAATTTAAGTTCATGGACTAATTGCACATGTGACTAAAATGTATCCAAAACATGATAATGATAACTTTACAACTAGATTATTAAAGTGACAAGTATTCATACTAGATTTGTGTTAGAGTCTTGTCTTTTATGTGAGAATTTTTGAATTTGAAGCATTTGCAATTTTCCTTCACTAGTTCAATGTCAAGTAGCACAAATATGTGGGCTCCCTGTCAAAATCATATTCATCCATATTAATGTTTGACATTTTGTAGCCAAATGAAATTAACAAGGCAACAAAACGACATATTTGAAAAATGTCCCAATTCCTTTCATTGGTACATAGGTATTTACCAACTTGGAAAAGTCCAAATTAATGTTCTGTAAGTTGCTTGACTTGACTCCTTTTAGTTTGTACTATTAAAATGTTGTTGAAGGGATTTTGCAAAAATAAGAACAACTGTCATAATACATTTTGTTGATTAAGCACGTGGATCACAAAATAGACCTTGAATTTATAGGAGAGTTGGATTGTAACAAATTAAATCAAATATTATTAAGGCATATATGTAGTATTAACATTCACTTGAAACAATTGGCTAAAAAGGCAACCGAAAATAATGTCATTTGGTTGTTGTAAACCTTGTGGTGACCAAAACAAAAAAATTGATTGCCAATTTTTGGTTGCCACAATTAACGACCAAAATTTTCAATTGCTTAATTTTTTGACCAAAGGCAACCAAAAAATTTCAGTTGCTCAAATTGGTGATTAAATTTTTCGGGCATCGCCCCAAAAAATTTGGGCATTGACCGAAATGTTTTGGCAGTGACAAAAAAAATTTAATTCGTTGGATGAATGGACATTGTCAATCGATTGATTAAAATTTTTCAAATATTTTTCAAAAAAAAATTGGGTAGCCTAAACAAAATTCAATCACCTACTTTTGATCATCATGGTTGGCAACTAAATTTTTTTAATTGCCTAGTTGAACAACCAAAGGTGGTAAACATGTTAAGACAAATATTAATATGACACCCAACGCAAAATGATTACGTCACATTGGTTTTGACAACCTTATTACCAACATATGCAATTTGATGCCCCACAATATTTCATATTATTTTTTAAATGCTTCACAAGTTGGCAACATAATTTAAATTGTTGGTGTTAAGAATCTAGGTTTTGATTACAATGTTTCTTGTGAATTGCAAACGATGATATTAAAAAACAAACCCACGTGCACGGTCATGAAATAATGTTTAGCACATAATGTTAAACAAACAACTTCCAATATGTAGTGAACTTAACCAACTAGCAACATTAGCACCAATTAACAAACATGTGAGTCCAACCACATTACTAAGAACCACACATGCCCTTTTAGACCACTGTTTTTTATAACGAACATTCATAAAAATAATTTAATACGTTTTTTATTAAATTAATTTTTAATAAAAAATTCTTAATATTATTATGTTAAGATGTATATTAAAAAAATCCCAAAATATGTCATAAAAAGTATTTTCAAATTGTGTTTTTAATGTTAAAATTGCTTTTAAACTACATTTAAATAGTGGTTATGATTGCTTATGGTACATGTTAGTATGATTGCACCCATGTGTTAAAATAACTAGCCACAATTTGCATCATTAGAAACATTGGTAGTTGGGATTTAACAAACATGGGTTCACAAGGTGGCAAATTTTATTTTAGTGAACATTACAACTACTAAACATTATAACACTCCATGAAATTCAACAACTTTTATTATCAAGCAACTACACAAAATAAAAAATCTAGAAGATTTATTCCAATTATAACAAAACAAAAAAATACTTACTAACAAATGTTCTATTTAAGGTTAATTGGTTTGACATCACAACAAGTGAATGGTTTTACAATTTATAACATTTGCAGTTGCACCCAAAATCAACAACATTTTTCAAGTTATTAGATTATTGAAATTAAATTAACATCATATTTAACAAAATGCAAAAACTTGACAAAATTACTATTGTCTTTAGAGAAGATGTAGTTTTAATGTTTAATTAGCATTTTACCACAACTAGTATTGATTGACTTGAACTTAGATGTAACCAATGAACCTTAAAAAAAACTTGTATTTTTTTCTAGTATGTAGCACTGACATTGTATTCCCAATTTCTTTTCAATTATAATTAAGATATTGGGAAAATGAACTTGGAAGTGTCTTGCTTCCAAGTTGCTACAATTGCAACCATCATTGATTTTTTGGGGGTTTTATAAATTCAACCTTTTAGACAATTCATGAAGTCTTGTGATTGGCAAAAAATATTGATCCATATTATAACTAATTTTTTTCACTTGAAAAAACAATACATTTTCAAATAAAATTCTAAAAAATGACACAAATTTCACAAGGTCATTGAACTGCTCATACTTATTACATGAGCCTGGTTGACGTCATAGAAACTTACTTGCTCAAGATGTAGATTGCATACACCTTCAAATACCTTCAAATTGAGTAAAATATAAAACATTTTTCTAAGGTGGAATAGCTGGGGCTTATCAACTTGTTACTACCATTACATATGGTATGTTTTCATCCATTGGCCTTGGACCTTTCCAACCTCATGTTCCCTTTCAAAATAGTTCGTGAAGTTGTTCCAATGCATTTTCATGATGTTTGTTGATGTTGACACCCAATTAGGGTTGTCATAAATTGCAACTAATTTGTTGATAATGGTCATTAATAATTAGTGTACATCATCCCCTTCCCACATGTATTAATTGCAAACCTAGAGGCAAACAACATAGTTTGTATGTTAACATAGAAAGCTGATGAAATTAAAATCTTATTTTGATTTTACTTTGGTGGGAAAAGTAGGTGGCTAAATTCACCTTGGGAAAATTGTATTATGTGTACTTCAATAAACATTACATTTTTTTATGCCCCAAATATACCACTGTAATGTGGTTTCACCATAACTAAAAAAATCCTTATTTTTAAAAGTTCGAGTCAACTACTCAAAGACATGATATGTTTTGGTGAAAACAAAGGAAAACAAAAATTACTAGGGACATATGAAAATATGGGCCAATTCAATCACTTAAAAATTCCTAAGTACATGATGATTAAAATTTTCAAAATAATGTTTTTAGATAGTGTTTTTTTAATCATAACTTATGACACATTGAGTCACTCCAAAATATTTAAAATGAATTACATGTCAAATTCACATTTGTTTAAAGTCCTAGCCGAATTACTAATCCTTATTTCAAGACTTTAAAAGTTCATTGTGAAAAATGAATATATTTCATAAAAAAATTTTACACATACATTTTCATAATCAAGTTGCTATTCTTAAACCAAACCCCCATTAGCGAAATGAAAAAAATGTTTTCTACTAGGAGGTTGCCAAAAAAAAGGTCCTATAAATTTGTTTAAAACATCAAAAAATTAAGTCACTCATCGATGCATCTACCTAGGTTTTATTTTTCAAGTCCTTTGTTAGGGCACCTTGCGTTTTCCATTGTGCACAATGCATATAATGAACCCACCTTTTTTTCTCAATGTTCAAAACTCATGAGTTGCTCATTTTTTTTTAGATGTCATGTATTTTTGTGACCTAAATCCTAAGTCACTAGCTCATTGTAAGTTTGTTAGTCAATAAAGATTCAAGAGTGTAGCAGGTGGCATGGAGCAAGGATGTTTGCATGTTTATGTTTGCATCTCGTTGTATTTCCATTTTGTTGCTTGTATTAAGGTTGGGAGTTGTGTTGAGTTATGAGTGAAGGAACACTACTTTGCACTAGGCAAATTCTCTTTTGGGGTTGGGGTTGAACTCCTCAAGGAATAATGGCTTGCCAAACTGTGCAATGTGCATAGATTTTAGAGCATCTCCACCCCACACCAGCAAACAACCCTTTTCATTAAATCTTACAGCAGGATAGTGCAAATAATGCTGCTCTCTAGTATTGATGGTCCATTTTGCAGTGATCATTTAAACCCCTTTAAAAGCTTTTTTCTACTATGGATTTGGACAGTGGTTATTACTCGTCCAGATGTAAAGACATAAATGGTCTTTGAGTGTATAAAGGAAATGTGATGACATCTATGTGTGGGGACAGTGATCATTAAACGATATTCTATTCTAAAATAAAGGAGTTGCGTATTGTTTTGGGGTGGAGATGCTCTTTAGATTTGCTTTCACCTTGGAAAGTTTGAAACTTAGACTTAAAACATTTGAAATGTAAAATTACCCACGCAACAACCCCCTTTTGTCATCAAAGTGCAGACTTTTCAAATGTCTTCAGTAGTCACATTAGCTACTAGAAAAAAACTAGTGAAGTCACCAAACTCTTGTACCTGACTGAACAAATTGTGATGACCAAGTAATAATAACTGACCATAAAAGAAAACAGTAGCCAACCCTTTTTTATTAAAAAAATGGCCCAAGTAGCCATATTGCACAATTTCTCCTTTCAATTGTAGCCATTTTAGCAACTTTGAAAAACACTTTTAAAAAAACGCTGATTAGGCTAGTGCCCGTAAGCACCACCGCCACCAGCACCACTCAGAAGTGACCACACGGCTCGTAATCAAGGGGGCGCCCCTTATTGCATTTAATGGCAGGTGAGTAGTGCAAATTGTGGCAGAGTCGAAGGCGCTTACGTACCGGGGCACTGATATTCTTCTCCTTGGGGTAGGAGTGATAAATGTCACTGATAAGCTCCGATTCGCTGATGGTGATGATGATGAGGTATCAAGGTTGGGGAGGTGCTCGAAGTATGGGATCAGAAGACTGAACAAGCATGTCAGCGAGCAAATTGTAGAAGCGCGTGGTGGGATGGAAGCTGTCCCAGAACAGGTAGGGAGTTGCATCTGCACAGGTTCCAATGCTTTCTTCGTTGCACAGAATTGCTGTCTCCAAATACCCTGTTCCGCAGCAGGCTTCTCTCGTCTCATTAAAGCCTGCAGCAGCAGAGCAGAAGAAATGTGGTGCAAGAAATTAGAATTGAGAGGTCTGATAATTTTGGTAGACTTCGCATAGAATTGTCCTGAGACATTCTGGCAGCATGCGTTCTTCTGCTCAAAAAATTGGAAATCAGAATGATGCCAAAGATCCGAAGCGGTATTGATTAAGAAATCCACAATTGGAATTAATGTAAATCAGATTTAGGGCGCCTGCTCAGTACCGTATGCTGTTGGGTTATTGTAGACTGTGTCAAGAAGGGAATAGATGTCGACATAGAACAATCTTGATCCTGGCATGCTGGGCTTCATCTCATTGATTAGCGCTTCCAATCCGATGTTGAAGTTGAGAGCCACGTTGTTGAGCTCGGTGACACATGCGTCGCTGTCCAATGTGCCGTGCAAGGTGATCTGCGATGGCAAGCAGCCCAATGGCGGCAAACCCAGGACGGCTATTTTCCGACCACCTAGATTGTAAAGCTCCTGTTCAAATATAACAAGTCCCACAGCAGACCTTGTGAGGTACTGGTTTTGGCTTGAATCGATACATTGTCTGAAATCACTTCTAGAGACTCGATGGGATTGTGGTCTTGCGAGTTCGTGAGCAAAGTGCCCGAAAATGCTCTAGACCACTGTTCATGTCAGAAACCTGGAACAAACCTGGATGTATCCTTTCGCATTTCCGAGAAGAAAGGTTTGATATTGATCTAAGCTGTAGTTCGCCATCAGAAGAGGGTTGAGGAAGTAGTTGTTGACGTAGTCATTGGAGCCTGTGCCTATCACGTAGAGCGCGTTCGTGATTATGTCTTCACCGTTCTGTTCTCCCGCCAGAGACAGCACTTGCTGATAGTAATCCTTGAACCATTCTAGCTGCGCGTTCATTCCCTTCACGTTCTGTGACAAAAACAGCAACAATTATACGCAGTATTGATGAAGTAAGCCAATTACTTATGTTCGGCTGCTTTGCCCACGGGCGGAAAAATCCGCGATGCTATTCAGGGAGAATCCCTCCAATTAAAACCCTTAAGATTTTCGCAAGTCGTTGAATCGCTGCATGTAACCAGCATCAAGAAATTTTTAACTCACAAAGTTTTCGGCTGTTCCTTCGTTCCACCCGGAAGCAGCTGATGCAAAATTGATCCCCGTGAGCAATCCAGGTCCTTGCGCGTTTGGATCCAAGTAGGGAAGACTTGGTGGGAGCCCTAGAGCCAAAGCTGCATTCAACACGAGCTCCAGCAAAATTCGAAGTCGTTCATTTATGATTTACAGAAAAGCTGTCCATAACATCATGCGTGATTTATTCCTACTGCCAGATGGTTTGTAAGATCATAACAGAAGAATTGAGCTTCTGGAATGGAATTCATGCATGCAGTACTGAAGTAATGCTTACCAATGAAGTCGCCGGCTATTTGTCCATTGCAGAACCGGCCCGTGGCTAAGCCGCCAGGATAGTCCCTTCCATAAGGGGGAAAATCCGACTTCACCACTGTGACCAGATAATTGTTGTTGCCTACATCCAAGGTTGAGTCGCCGAAGATCACGAACGACGTCACATTATATGGATTTGGTGCGCTCTCTACTGTCTCGAGTGGCCCAGCTGCAGCACCCAGGAGCAATCCTAATAACACGGACGCATAATACCATAATCTTGGATGTCGACCATGAGTCCTTTCACCCATCAATTTGCAGTTGATCACCTCCATAGCTGCCCACAGAAAGTAATTTCGGTATGCGACGTTTGTGAGGAGGCAGCTGGGGTGTGACTCGAGAACACGCAAGTGCACATGTGCATTAGATCAGCACAAATATTGGCCAACTACAATATGCGCATGAACGTAAAGCATTCAGGGAGTACTTGTTGGAGCGCAGTATTGAGAGTTCGAACGCTCTATAAAATTCTAGATATATTCCTACAAGATACGAAAGAGCCGCCAGCGTCTCGATGACACTGAATCGGACAAAGGTGTGATCACACTGGATCGGATCGATTCCGCAAACGCCTGCATAGACAAACGCTTGCACATGTTTTCAACATGAGAGGGATTTGACGATTGAACAAATGAGAAGTCAAATTGGAAGTGAGAACTTCTAGGCTGATGCGATCGATATTGTGGCACCGTCGGTCGCACCAAGATCCGATGAGAGTAAGAAATTGGTCACCTAGCGCCTCTGTCTGTCACCCATTCGCCTTGTTAAAGAACTGTTTCTTATAAACTACCTTCGGAAGTAAACTTGACAATCTTCACTCGTTCATCGCCGAGATGCTCAACTTTGACGCTTGGGTGCAGCAGCTTCGTCTTTACTGAACCTCTTGGGAGAGCAGACTTTTCATAGCTGGTTACCTGATCCGTGTTGGCTCTGTTTTTTCTTTTTTTCGCGTTCTCACGCAACAGTGATACCATACCATCAAATACAGCATCCTTATTTAGCTTCAACATACTTCCCTCCCATGAACTGATAGGTCAAAGGACGATCAAAAGATCATGACCATCATCGAGCAAATTTTTGTTCTTTTGCGCAAGAAAAGAAGAGAAGCGTGCATTATATGATCGACCACTTTTTTAGGTTTGAAGTTTTTTCCACTCATTGCTCTCAGCTTCATAATTACGATGTCCTTCCAAATCTCAAGTTTTGAAGGAAGGGAGGACCCCCGCGTCCTGCACTGAACCTAACCCCTACCTTGCCTCCGCCCCATAATTCTTCCGTGATCGAATATTCATGATCATAATGAATAAAGTTATGATGTAAAGTGCAGCCATGTGCAGTTAGAGCGCTAGCACAAGATTCCAACCCCAAAGGATGCAAGGTGATCAGCTCTTTGGTGGATGCAGTTCCTCTTCCTCCTCTTCCTCCTCCTCAAACACAAGCGACGTTCTTCGTCAGGTACCAAAGTGTCCGCAACGATGTGTCTCTTAGTGGGCACAGAATAACTCAAATGATGGGATAAAAATTTGAAGTGTGAATCAGTTTCTTTTTTCATGGGCAAAATTTTGCCATATAAATTTTGCCATAATAAATGGCTGAATTTTATTTTTACTTTATTTCATTTTTGTAAAAAAGTGGTTTTTTCCTGCTTTCTATCACCTTATTCCTTTAAAGAAAGAATTCCAGAACAATTTTGCCACATCTTTTGTATCACTTTCAAGTAGGTGGTCCAACAATATAGAAGCGTGTTTTGATTATTTACCTTTCACAATTCATTTATAGCCACATTTGGCTAAACCTTTTGTTGGACGATAGCCATCTTACCTATATATATATATCACAAAAATTGTATTAAAAAAACTAGTATGAATGCAGAGGGACCAAATCCGGGAAATGCAGCCAAATTTTCCACCAATGATAATATGAATGTAGCACGAAGAAGCAAAGTAGCTGTGAAATCCTATCACTTTTATCTCCTTTTTGGATGCAATTATTTACGCTATATTCCTCTCATCAAAACCTGCTGGTTTATTTTTGCAGTGTACATTGAGGTAGCTTTAAACTTTATATACCATGTAATCCAAATCCAGCAGGCTTTACAATAAGCATAAACCCCCCTGTAGGCACATTTACAGGCTCTACGAAAAGCTTTACGTAAAGCCCACTGGATCACTTTTATAAAGAATTTGTGTTCACCTGCCGGGCATCACAGGAATGGTTTTTTAGAAAAAAACCCAGTCAGATTTTATTCCAGGTGAAGAAGGCCTGCCCCCCACAATCTGCCTTTAAACCCTTTGAAGCGCCTGTGAACCCATCAGAACCAGCTGTGAAGAACAAGCATAGCTTTTGCTACTGCCCTTCCTAGCATTATCCCAAAAGGGGATTGGGAGTTGGTTTTTTGGTTTTTCCACTGCGGAAAGCCTACCAGGAAGGGCATTACCCAAGTTACGGTGCATATCATCAGACTGTTACCTAAACTAACAGGGCACTATAACAAAAAGTTGATTGCTTTAACAGAAAGGGCCCATTGTAAAGATATTACTCCAAGCAAAACGATTACGCAATTATTCTTCCTTCCAGTACTTTACTATTCAACAAAGACACTCAAAAATCTGGATGTTCCTCTCAACTTCATGACGGAGGAGGTTGGTTCCAACTTGCTTCTCTTGACAAACAAACAAACAAACAAACAAACGCTATTGCAACAAAAAAAATTATGTCAGATCAAAAAGTGTCACCAACTATCTGGCCAAAAAGATTTCGCTAACTTCATCACCAAATGGTTATTAGCATACGTTACAAAAGAATGACGCCGAATAGATAACTCCAAACTCCAAACCACAATAGTAATCAAAAGTTGAAACGCAATCGAACCCACCAAATGGATAAGTCGAAAACAATGATGATATTACAAAAGTACTGGGTATTGCTAGCTAGTAAATGGTTCATCAAAATACAAAATATTTGGTCATGTAAGTGAGTTCATGGAATGATGACACAATCAGGGACTTGCTCCAACTATTGTTGTGGAGGTTTGTAAGTCACAGTTTTGTCACAAAATTTTGATTCATCAAATGGATAAGTCTAAACTATCATATTGCGGAAGCGCCTTGGTGATGCTAGTAAATGGGTCATCTAACTGAGTACATGAAATGATGACACAATCAAGGACCCACTTCAAGTTCCAGTGATTTTTTCTTTTTTGCGAAATCTTGTCAAATTTCGACCTGGAAAATATGATTTCCACCTATACAAAAAATGATTTCCATGGAAAAAATGGCTCAAATTCACCAGATTTCAGAAAAAATAAGTTTCCACATTGCCATATTTTTATGATAAGTTTCAGGAAGTAGCCAAGAATATAGAAGGATTCTGTTTTTTTTTTACTTTCATATCTAGTCTAGAGCCAAATCTGGCTAAATCATCTTATGGATGATCACCACTTTAGCTACATCACAAAATTGGAAAAAAAAAACCCTGGCTTGAACTACTGTTGTGGAGGTTTGTTAGTCACCTTGCCAATCTTTAGTTTTGTCACAAATTTTTGGCAAATAGCACTATTAGAATAGTGCCTTCTCTTTTTATTTCAATATTATAGATGGCTAGGCTTACATTGCCAATAATCAACATAAGGATTGCTTTCACTTTGAACACATGTCTTTATTTTGCTTTCAGTTGGAAAATGAGGGTTGCCATTTCTTCTCCATTGTCACAATATTAAGAGTAACCTTATTAGCAGGTTTTTCAAAATTTAAGAAAACGATTCAGCTTGCTCCAAAAGGGGGTTATGTGTGTAATTATTTGGCCAAAGTGAACTAACACTCAGGGGTGCACCATGTAAGAAACAAGGGTGGATAATAAGTGATCCAAAAATAATATTTTATTGGTTCCAATTCCTAGCTAACCATGGTAGTTATTTCAATTGTTATTTTTACTACCTAAGCTTGTTGTTAGTAGGTAGCAAAGGTAGCTCTTACCTATATGTGAACCATCTATTTGCATAATATTCACCTATTTTCTTACTTATCTAGTTATATAAAGCTTTACCCACTTCTTGCAAAATGGATTACCAAGGTGAAATTGTACATTATGTCAATTTCGGTTCGTCCACAACTCAAACATCTCTTGACAAATGGCCTCTAAAACATAAATTTATAGGTCAATTGACAACTTGTGTATGCAAAAAGTTGTCTAAGCAAAAAACTCACCAACAATAATGTGACAACAAATACTATTGCCATCCATAAAGTGTCATCACCATGAAAGCTCTTTGTGCCTTTCGAACTAGCATCATTTTGTGTGATGAAGCGCTCTTCATGTCAAGATTCATGTGCATAGAGTAGTAGTAAATGACAAATGGTTGAACTTCAATGGAAACAACATTTCTTCAAAAAAGTTGAAGAGAATTTGAAGATGACAACATGAAGGAATTGATTTAAAAAGGAATTGTGGAGCAACTTCCTCAAAATTTGGAAAATGAATAATGATGACACACCAATAGTGAAGTTGGATGGCAGATAACTTGCCAAGAAACAAGGTAGGGCACCATTAAATGTTTTAACTTTAATTAAGTCTAAACTTTAGAAAAGTTTGAAAATAACTTAAAACAGAAGGGATAGTTTTTTAAAATTCAAAATTGTAAATTGAACCTAGTGGCCAATAGGCGCAATGCATATTATCATTATCGGTAGTGCAAGAATCATATTAGAGAAGGCTAGTATGAATATTTTGTAAATCACAAAAGCAAAATAAAATAAAACTAGTACCTGATGGTCACCAAGTGATAAAGAGTAAATATGGAGGATTAAACAACATTTGAAGGAATTTGGAAGTAATTTCAAAATAAAAGAGGGTTCAAAAGGAAAATATGAATATTGTGCAAATCACAATAGCAAAACATGAAATAGAATTAATACCTAGTGGTCACTAGGTGAGGAAGAGTAAATATGGAAGATTGACCAGCATTCAAAGGATTTTGGGAAAAAATCCCAAAATAAAAGCGAGCTCAAAGGATAATATGAATATTGTGTAAATCACAAAAGCAAAAATGAAATAGAACTAATATTTAATGTTCATCAAGTGATAAAAAATGAAAATGGATTTGAAGGATTTAAAACATTTCCAAGTAAAAGAGCATCATGAAATATCCATCATAAATATTTATTAAATAAATAAAGCCCAATGAAATCATCATTTGCTAACATATTACTATTACTAGCACAATTAAGATAATTATGATGCTAAGCAGTTAAATAAGCAACTACATTGACACCTTTTCGAATTAAAAATCTAACTGGAGAACATTGCATTCTACCTTCTAAAGCTGCAAACATCATCGTGTGGTCTACAAACAATAATCCAAACCAACTACAAGCAAAATTCAATAATTGGATAAGTAAATATAATGGAGGGGTGAACAATGAAAACACAATAAATCAATTTTCTTAAGGTATCAAAAGAGTACATAGGGTGTAATCACAATCCAACAAGCCAAAAAAAGCATCGGACCGCAAAGAAAAATAGTCAAAATTGGATAAATATTTATGTTTTGCCATTTAAAGCCATGGCAATCATGGCAAAATTATTGATTTTTCATTCATATGAATATTAAGGAATTCAAACCAAAAATCCATTTGATGAAATTTTAAGTTTAAGTTTTGATTTAGGACCTCTAAAAGTGAACATCAATGCATTGGATAGGAGTCAATTTTGCAAATTAAATGACTATCAAAAGGACTCATATAATAAAACACATTTGATGGGAAAACAATTAAGAGGATAAAGACCTATTAACCACATTAAAAAAACATTCATACCCTAAAATATGTGGAATTGTAAAACTTTAAAAATTCAAGGAACTTTCCAAAATTGATTTAAAATTTTAAAACTTCAAAAGTCCTTTGCCACACATAAATGGGGTAAAATGTACATGATGTGTTAAGAAAAGTTATAGTTTATTATACAAGAAAACATAAAAATGTAGAAAAATTAGAATTGGTTATGATTTGAAATTATTATCATTTTTAAAAATGAAACACTAAATTTACAAGGAATCAGGACACTTTCAAAAATTCATATTTATTCAAAAATGATGAAGAAAAAAATATGTCATGTACTTAGACAATTATAAACATTATTAGAAGAAGTTGCAAAAAAAATTATTCCAAAATTCATTCATATGAAAAAGTATTTTTTGGGGAAAAAAGACATGCAATCTTTTTTTATAATAATCTTGTTGGCTCATTTGTATCCCGTTTGCACCCCATACCTAAAGGAAGTTGAGTAATGCCACTCTCCCCATTATCACTTTTCATATATTGTATGAACCAAGAATAATTCAAAGAAGAAGACATCAAATGGGGTTTTGAACATTGGACAATGATTTCACAATGGACACCAATTATCTCTACTAATGGCAATCCAATCAATGTTGACCACAAACAAGATGCAAGGTCCAACCGTTGGACCTTATTCTTTGACAACTTTTCTCCTCTAAAAGACTCAAGGAAGGGATTGCTACATTTGAAATTTTGAAGGGCCTTGTTGGGCTCATCATCAATGAACATCATTTGGTTTTCACTTTAGCTAGGTAGCCTTCGACATGTAGAGTACACACAATTCAAATCCTTAAAATAGTAATATGTCCCTACAGTGAGTTCACCCAAGGTCCTCGTGTATTGTTCATGTCCAAAAATAATAACAAATTGACCAACAAATGTTTGCAACGCCAACAAAGAAAAAACATGCATCACATCTTCCAACAACATACAAGACCAAATCACAATATAATTTTTTTTAAGACCTTGAAAAAGAAAATGTTGCACTCCAATTCTCATAGTTTTTAATTTACAAATATCAATATTGTTCCCCCTCACATCTTTAACACTAAGAAACAAAAAAATAATTGGGCACAGGAAGACATAACTACAAGCATTTATGCAAACATGGGATCGACAAAAATGGAAATAAATAAATAAAACTTTCAAAAATCAAGAAGTGTTAGTTCAATTGAGAATTTAGAAAAATTCAATTAATATCCAAAATATGGAAGGATAATTTTAAACATTGGTCTTCAACATCAAAAAATCTAAAAAAATTGATAATCACATGGATTGAAAACATATGAATAACCATTTAATGGCCACCAAGTACATCCAAGCATAGAAAGTTTAAAATATAACAAAGAACACCACGTGGCCACCAGATGGTTGCATGGAGGAAAACAAGGTGGGAATTAATGTGAAGTTCAACCTAAGGGCCACCAGGTCAAAAGTACATGCTTCGAAGACAAAAGCTAGACGCAACATTTGTAGTAATAAAAGTAAAAATTTAATAGATTTGAAAATTAATATTTCAAATATCAAAACAAGCACATCAGGATGAACAATTAATAAGGTATTTTTTGTTTCAATCTCAATTTTGGATTGTTACAAAATGAAGGTTTATAGTCAACACTACATTTCACAATTAACATTTTAAACTATCCAAGATCATCTCGATCAATAGTTCTAATGCGACCAAATTGATTGTGTTATACATATGTGCAAACATTGCATCCAAAAAAATGAAAGGATTTTAAGTAAGGGAGAACATTCCCTAACAAATAATTATCCTCCCCATGAAGGTCATCAAAAGACTCCAAAAAAATGGCACTATATGACTTGTTAAACATGCTTTTGTATGGGGTACCATTTACAAGCAAGGTGTTGACAGCATGAATGTAAGGATACATAGAAAAAAAAACATCAAAGGTTTTATGAAAAATTGGCTTGTCAAGTTTATTCGGCTAAAAATGTGGATTTTACATGCAAAACTCTTAATTAAACATTTTGGAAGGTTCGATCAAGACATATATGCCAAATTTCATCCAAATATTTTAGATATTGTGACAATGGGCTATGGACCAAATATACACATGGAATTGCATTACACATTTATCCAAGAATTTGTTTAATCCAAGCCTGAAAATGACAATGTGAAGGGGAGCTCCTTGATTTTTTTCCCTATCGAAATGTGGCAACATGAATTCCATTCATATTGAAAATTACATGGAACAGACTCACCTCTCATGAAAGCAAACGATGCACTAAGGAGTCCATTCCTAAAGTCAATGGCATCTCATGCACCTCCTATTCACCTAAGGCCCACTAATCTTGCGACTTTATTTTTTCAACCTCCTTAGGAAAAGGTGCACCAATTACCTAAAAGAACAAACAAAGATGAATTGGGAAAGTCCAAAAAATGACGAATCATATAAATTAAGGCGATGAAAAAAATCCAAGAAAGAATTTGAGGAAAAAAAGGAAAACTTGAACTATTTACTACGGATGTCGATCAATTTCTACAAAAAGTGGCACTATAAGCCATGGTGCATGTTTCAAACAAAGTTCAAAATCTGACATTGTCTTCCTTGATATTTTTAATGGTGCCAAAAGGACAGTGATTCACAAAGGTGGGAACACGAAACCCAAAGTAATGAAGCAATTTTAAGTATAGGAAAAAATCCTTAAGAAATAATTATCTTCTTTTGGCACATCCTTATAGGACTCAACAAAGATGGCATTAAAGGATGGATTTTAGAAGGTTCTATAAGGTGTATTGTCTACAAAACAATGTCTTTCCAAGGTGAGTAGTAAGATACCTAGGGAAAAAATCAAAAAGGTTTTTATGATAAGTTCTTTTATCAAAAGTGGGACGATAGAGGTGTTTATTGAAACCTTTGAAGGGAAACTACATTATGTGTTTGTTAATCTTACACAGACTTCGACCAATTCTTCTAAAGACCGCATGTAATTGATTTGGGCCTTAATAATAAGACATGTTATATAAACCATGAATATGTAATTGATTGATATATATTTTTTATGTAATTATACACCAATAATTTGATTTTTTTTAAAAAACCTTGTTTAACAACAATTTACCATTATTCATTTATTTATTTATTTTCATTTTATCTTTGTACAATGATAAGAAAAAGACTTAGCCCAACTACATCTTCAATGGGAGAACGTTTTACAACTTTAAAAAGCCATTATCATCAACATTATTGTAACATAATGTATTACCGAACATATATTTATCATTTAATATAAATATCATCTTTAAAAAAAATTGAAAGTTTTCATGGAAAAGATTGTTCATTATGCTTGTCTCTTTGTATGCAAAAAATTTCATGAACAAATTCCCATTAAAACTAGTATTTCTTAGTCCTTTTGTTATGTTATAATTTTTGTCCAACAAGTTAGAAATGTACTCCAATCAACCATTGCATTATTCAAAATGTGCATCAATCTCACAATATAATCACTATTACAAAATGTGGGTGCAATTCACTAGTCCTTGTTCAATAGACCAATGAATTCACTGCTTCCCCACTAGGTCCTATTCACCATGACTAGTGAATTCACTCATAATCCAATGAAATCATTTGGTGTATAAAGACACCTTTTGTTCTAGCAAATGAAAGTGTAAGATGTTCTCCACCTTTAATTACATTCTATCACAAAATTTTCTCCAAATATCTAGAAAGGCACATTAAGAACATGTTGTAGTGAAAATTGTCAAATTGTGACTCCTTTTTGTGTACACCACACCATGGAAACACCTAATGAAACATCGATAAAAATTAGAAAACCCAAGAAAGCATTCAATCATGAATAGTTCCAAGTTAGGGTAGCCCAATCCACAATGGTTTGAACCTTGTGAAAATCCATGTGCACACCATCTCCAAAAATGATGTAGTTGAAAAATTCCACTTCGGTTTGATGAAATTCACATTTTTCCAACTTGGCATAAAGTTTGACTTCTCTAAATTTGTCCAAAACAATTTGAACATGCCATCCATGCTCTTCCAAGTTCTTTGAGAAAATGAGGATGTCATCAATGTAATAGACCATGAAATCATCCAAGTACTCATGAAAAACATTATTCATGAGGTGTTGAAAGATAGTAAGTGCATTCGTAAGGCCAATGGGCATCACAACATGCTCAAAATGGCCATAGCATGTATATAATGTAGTTTGCCATTCATCATTTTGTCAAATATGCACCAAATTATATGCACCACACAAGTTGATCTTGGTGTACACCTTGGCATAACTGAGTTGATGCAATAATCTTGAAATCAAAGGTAATGGTATCAGTCCTTGATGGTGAGTTGATTGAACCCACGATAATCGACACACATTTGAAAGGATCCATTCTTCTTAACAAATAGGATCGGGACACCAACTAAAAACCTAAAATGTTGAATGAAACTTTTCTCGAGGTTTTCATCAATGTATTTTCAGAATGTTACAAGTTCATCTTGTGATAAATTGTTGATGGGTCCAAATGGGGGCTACACACTTTCTTCCAAATCAATTGTGCAACCATATGATCAATTTTTTGGTAAGGTGTCAGCATTCTTCTTTTCAAACACATCATTGTAACATTTGTATTGAAAAAGGATATCATGTTATTGTCACCTGACATGAGTTATAGGAAGTGTATAAATCAAGAATGCATCCCCTTTCTTTGTCATACACATGAATGCCTTTGCTCCCATAAACGACTTAGAAAACTTGGATTTTTGTGCAAAGGAGGGTTTTTGAAATTTGACATGTGTTCAACTTCACCTGATTCGTCTTTGAGCACATGACGTATAGGTTCATATATTTCACCAGCCATGCTTATGATAATGGTTTCACAATCTGCAGGCTCCTACTTGGATGTTTTAAAATGAAGAATCCTCATATGCCAATCCACTTCTGTATTATACAAAATGAACCAAAATAGCCCAATGATGATTGGGTTCTTCAAGGACATGTCTTTTTTCCCAAAAAAGAACTTTCTCATACAAATGAATTTTGGAACAATTTCTTTTGTAATTTGTTATAATAAATGTTTATAGGTGTCCCAATACATGACATGTTTTTTTGTTTATCATTTGAATAAATATGAATTTTAAAAGTGTTTTGATTCCTTGTAAATTCAATGTTCTATTTATAAAAATGATCACAATTTCAAATCATAATAAAAAATTCATTTTGTACATCTTTTTTTAATAATAAGCTACAAATTTTCTTAACACATCATGTAGATTATACCTCATTTATAGGTGGTAAAGGATTTTCAAGTTTTTAAAATTTTAAATCAATTTTGGAAAGTTCTTTAAAATTTTAAAGTTTTAGAATTCCACATATTTTAGGGTATGAATGTTTTTTTTAATGTGGTTAATAGGTCTTTATCCTCTTAATTTTTTTCCCATCAAATGTTTTATATTATATGATTCCTTTTGATAGTCCTTTGCAAAATTGACTTTTGTTTGATGTCGTAGGTGTTCATTTTTAGAGGTCTTAAATCAAAACTTAAATTAAAAATTTCATCAAATGGATTTTTGGTTTTAATTTTTTAACATTCATATGAATGAAAAAACAAGAACTTGCCATGATTGCCATGGTTTTGAATGGTAAAACATAAATATTTATCCAATTTTAACTCTTTTTTTGCGATGCAACACCCTTTTTAGTTCATTGGATTGTGACTACACCCCCTCGTTGGAATTTGACCTAATGGTAATCTCCAATGCCTTAGTCTCATATGTTATGATGTAATTAAGAATTAGGTACAAGTTGATTACAAGTCATGGATGAACATTCATATGAATGAACTTCATGGTGTTGGCATCCATTCAACACCAAATAGGAATCTGGGTTCCAATTAAAGAATTCAAAGGTCATAAATGCCAAGTTTTTCCTTTTTTTTTCCCAAGTAAAGCCATAATGCACAACTCCCACACAAGAGTGGCAACAAACTTGCTATTCACCTACCCCAATTCACCAAGCTACAAGGCTAAACCAAGATTTTAATGTGGCCTTTTTATTTTTTACAAGTTTTCATGGCTATTAACGTTTCCCTTGGCACCATTTTTTTAATGTTGTAAGGCAATTTAAGTAATCCATTGATATTCTAAATCATAATAGTTAATCAATGGTTCCCTACTAGGTGTGTTAATCATATTTTTTATTTGGTCAACTAATTATTTATCATTTGGATTTGTCATTATCTTTTTCTTGTCTTGATTAAATAACGGTTATTATTCACTACTGCTATTTTATTTGAAATGATATCTTATGTGGGTATTCATAGATCTTGTGATCTAATTTATCACAAATATAACATCAATTTAAGGAAGAGAAGATTATAACTTGCTAGAATTTTGATTTTTTGCTTTGAAATTCAATTGGCACTTATTTTGTTGTATGGAGTCTTCATTTGGTAAAGGTGATTTTTTCTCCTTCAAATTTTTATTTAAATTTGTCTAGATTCTACTGGAATTTCTCCTTCAAATGCCATGGTTTTTTGCAATGTGCACATATGTCATTAGTCCACATGCCTTTGGTAGTATGATCAACTTTTTATGAGGTTGGTGCTCCAACAATTTTCGGTAGTCATGTGCATGTGCATCTCCCACACTTCCTTCACATGTGACTATTATTTATGTTGTAAAAGAGTATTGCGATTCATGTTGATCTAACAATTCCAAAATATGATAATAATCTTATTTTGAAGAAGGTTGTTAATAATTTATCATTAGCTTTATGCTGCAAGCAATTTGCCAATTTCAAAAAAAATTATAATAGACTTTAACCTTTTCATTAAGTTTTTGCTTGATAACACACAACACCATGTAAACGTGTTCACCAATTTGAACCTTTCAATGCCTTTTGCAAAAAAAAATTCCAAGTTGTCAAAGGCACAATTTTGGGTGACTTTGCATGAATTGTTTTCCCCATTCAAAATTGTAATTACAAAACGTAAAACATAATAAGTTGATAATGCCTGCATTATTGTGTTTACCACTTGTAGTAGTTGCCTTTCAAAAAAATTGAATATGCACATATGGGTCAAATTTGAATACATATATTGGGTATGGTAACACCTCTCTTATTAGTGGAGGTGTTATCAAAGTTGATGTTACAAAATTTGGAATTGGATACCAAGGTGGGTACCAAGGATTCTAAGGAAATCATCTTATTAGGGGACAACCAAATGGTCCACTTGGAAGACCTCCACTTGAGGGTTCACTTGGGGGTCCTTTTCTAAGGGTCCACTAAATGGTCTATCACTTGATTGACCACTTGACGGTCCACCATGTCCTACTAAAATGTGTTTAGGAACCCTTCCTACTAAATTGCAACTCTCAAGCTACCACCTCTGGCATGGTTATTTACAATTAGTTTTATGACTACAATGTGTAGTCACATATGCCTACATGGCATGACCATTTGCAACTAGATTTATGATTAAAATTTGTAATGATATATGACAAAAAGCTAGGATGCATACCCATGACAAAAATCTAACCATTGGACTTGGATAAAAATTGTTCATTAGATGATGTACACATGGCAATTAATAATGATTTAGATTTTTATAATAACAAATAATATAATCATGACAACTACCTAATATAAGTTAAGTTAAATTAGGGTAGGCAACTACTTTAGTATAACCTAGGTTTAGGGTTTAGGGTTTAGGATTTAGAATTACACTAAGGTAGTTGCTAAGAATATTCTTGAAATATTCTCAAAAAAAGCCTTCAAAAAATTCTTTTAAAACATTTTAAAATTTCTTTTTACTATTTTGTTAAGGTTTGTGTTAAAAATTTGCCAAAAATATGTCATTTTCAAAGTTTTCCAAGTTCATTTATAAGTCCTTTTATTGTTTAAAAACAATGGTTATAAATTTTTTTTTTATTACTTTTGAAGGTCCAAATGTTAATGAAATAACTTCATATTCTGGACATTTATAGAATAAGATATTAGATTTGGTAATGTGCAAAACTTTAAACTTATTTTCAAGTTAAAATTATTTTTTAAAAAAATTGGTGTAAAAAACACATAACCAAACAATGGTTACGACTACTTTTGACTCCTAATAGTGTAATTACACTTGGTTCAAATAGGTAACCAAAAATATTTTTAAAAATTAGTTTCATTTTGTTTTTAAACCAAATTTGGTTAAATCCTTTTGTGGATCAATGACATTTTAGCTCTAACACAAAATAAATAACTCAAAACAAAATGTAGTTTCAAGTAATGTGTAAAAACCTTGTCCAACTTGGATGAAAATTATAATTGATTGTTTATATTCACTTAAAATAACTATTTAAAAAACTCAAATCACCAATCCCTCACTAATCCAACAATTCCCGTTCAATGTTAGAAAAAAAACACATTCACACATAACCTTATTATGTTAAAAATTACAAATAATGGTCCATTTCTACCATTTCAATTGGTCTTATGAAATTTTCACAAATCTATCAAATCTTGTTACACATTTAATGCTTAATTCATTGATGAACACTAAGGAAAAAATAAATTAAACCATTAAATCTTGCAATTTCAGTTGCCAATTCATTTTTTTTTCACATTTAATTACAAGTATATTTGCAACTAGAATCTATAGTCTTAATTCACATTGAATAAAATGCCATGTGGTGTTTAATGGCCCATGAACCACATCATGAGTTGCAAAATAATTACATTGTCATTTTTTTGCCCAACCATTAAAAATGGATGATATAAGTGCATTTTTAATCCTCATTTTCATTCAATATATATTAGTCACAAGTTGTAATGGCATATGCAACTTTAAATCACTTTGTAAACAAATATATGACTACAAGTCATTTTTATCATGTGCCACGAAAGACAATCACAAAAATGGTCAATTTGGACACAAGTCACAAATGAATGGGTTGGAATGGACAAAATTCCTTGTAGTGATGGTTAGTTTGGCCATAGTGACCACAAAAATCCCAAGTTGAATCTAAAATCATTACCAAAATTGGAGTAGGTTCAATTATTGAAGTCATAGTTGCTTCATCATGTTTGAAAAAACCAAATTGCATTCTTGGGCTTGATTATGCAAATTTTGAAAGTTTATTGAATTTTCACAAAGTCATGCAATTTTTTTGGTAGGATTCAAAATAGGAGATGTTTATGACAAATTTGGTAGTGAATATGACTAACCACTAAAAGAAATTTGGGGATATGCAACCAACCTATTTGCAACTACATGCAACTATGTGTCATTTGTAACTATTTTTGCAACTACTTACCAACTTAACCAAATTTGGGGAGGGTCTGCGATTAATGTACAATTATTATCTTTTTCATCCTCCTATATGGATGCATCTAGGATTCTATTTATCCATAAATAAACTCCTATGGCCCATTAGTTAGATGTGTAACCAAAATTTTGTCATAAATAACTTGAAATGTAACTTTTAAAATGTACGATGTGTATTATGGGCATGATAAACATACATAGTTGGGGTTGTATAATTAAAAAGTATATTTAGAATATAATAAATATTTATACTGAATATTTTCAATATATTTGTAAAATTTAATGTAAAATTTTGTGAAAAATACATTAAGGGTATATTAAAGGCGTAAAAAATGAATAAAAATTTATATTCAATATTTTTTTCTCATCAATAATTATCATGCAATTAATTAACATTGAATAATTATTTTGTTAATAGTAACTAGTTATTAATAACAATCATTCATCATTAATAATAATAATTTTATATTATTAAATATAATTTAAATTTTAAACTATTAATATTTATTATTAATTATATTCGCTCAAATTAAATACTAGCTAATAAATTAGAAAATATTAATCAATTGATATTTTATTTAATTATTAATTAATAATCAATCATTCATCTTAATTAATTATGATTAATTATTGATGAATTATTATTATTATTATTATTATTAGGTAGATAAATAATAGGTAGGTAAGTAAATTGTAGGTAGGTAATAGGTAAATAATAAACAAATTGGTTGTAGATAGCTAGGAAGTTAATCAATTAGTTAGTTAATTAATGAATTACTTACTTATATAGTTGACACATTTGAAAGGGAAACCAAACAATATGGGATAAATTATTTAATTACAACTTGGTTGCAAACTATTTATAATTAAGCTGCAATTAGATTTTTTATCCCATATTGTTTGTCTTCCCTTTCAAGTTGTCAACCATATAACTAGATGCACTATAAACATTAAAATACACAAGATTTGCCAAATGGTAGAACCGATTAAAGAAGTTCAACCCTAACATGATTAAATCCAAAATAAATAAATAAAGATCTTACGACCTACCTACCTACATACCTTAGCCTACTTACTTACTTACCTACATATCCTAATAATTGGACTTCCTTACCTACCCACCTATTTTAGAATCATAAATGTTGCCACATGGCACAAAACTATTTGCCCACTTCTATGAATCAATAAATGGGTTGAAATTAAAATTTTGCTAATAAATTTGATTTATTTAATATTCTTTCAATATGCCACATGGGGACATGACATTGATCATTAGTCGTATGATAATCACATGTGCTATATGGTCAATGAATGAAAAATATAGTCAATTTAAAAATAAAATAAAATAATATATATATATATATATATATATATATTTCATCAATTGTTTATGTGACGACATCATCATGATCATCATCATTTGCGATTAATGTCACATGTGACTTGTTTAATGTAATTACAAGTCATTTTAGTTGCAAATGTCGTTTGTGACTAAAAATTAGTCGAAAATTGAAGTCGAAAA
>Ga0209611_10001170_pt1 | contig 43695 bp, 35 predicted proteins | sample S1TSphgellanicum_3_FD_187693 | JGI IMG/M metagenome (GOLD analysis project Ga0209611, IMG submission 187693) | Host-associated microbial communities from peat moss isolated from Minnesota, USA - S1T2_Fc - Sphagnum magellanicum MG (SPAdes) (version 2) | ecosystem: Host-associated > Plants > Peat...
CTTACAACAAACACCCCATAACTTGCCCATTCCTTTATTGAATTAAGAGATTTTTGCCATGTTGAAGCCCTAGGTGAAGGGCTAGAAATGTTCTTTCAGCTTCAGAATCCGAGGAACAATGTGTAAGCATTCAACCACGTTTGCCTTCTTAAGCGTTCGCTCACTGGCCTATCTTCCCCTACAGGGTTTTTAAAGTGTGAGGGTTGGGTTTTTTATTTTTGTAATAACCACTGGTAATGTGGTATTTGAAAAAAATCAGTCCACTTCACTCCAGTTTAAAACCCATGCACAAGAAGGCAATTCTGTGTTTTTAAAACTCTTTGTTTCCATATTTTATAAGATTTTTTCAGAGGATAGTCAAGACTGAAAAATGTATATATATACAAAATTAATATATTAGAGTTATCCATAAAGTCACCCTGTCTTTGGGCCTCATTTCATCCCTATCCCTTCTTTTAGTGGTATCCGCAAAGTAATGAAATTATATTAAATCTTGGTATGAAATGCTGAAACTCAGCATTTAATGCACAAGGTTCAAGAGTAATTATAGTAATTGTACATGTAGGAGTAGTGAAAATGTATGTAGCCGCAGTGGTCACGAAAAAGGAAGGATGGATGAAACTCAGTTTACCACCAAACCAGGCCCCCTCCCGCCTCCCCCTACTTCGTGAATGCTAATGTACTATTTTGCAGGTTGTTTTTGAATCTCACCCTGTGTATGACCAAACTCAGGGTTTTGGTGCTGTGTTTTCATTACTTTACATGTAACTCCAATAGTTGGGCCAAAAAGTTGGGTGTGTGTGTGAGAGTTTGTTTTACACAAGCCAGTTCCATAATTCAACAACACAATATAACACCATATTGGCATTCACCTTATTCTTGTGGACTTGGGGCAGGATTTTGAGCTTCTTCTGGCCATCAGGAATTTTCCATATCTCAGAGGTTCATTCTTTGGCTCTACTCTTAAGTGGCTGGGCTACAACGAAAAAATTGCATGACACAGAGACTGAAGACTTCTTAGCAAGCAGGCCTTCAACAGCATTTTCAGACCTCATCAGCCGACCTATGTCCTGTTACAAAAGTTGAAGAATTGGTGTGAACTTTTAGGTATCAACAAACAAGTCAAAACACATGGATTCTTTTCATCACAGCAGAAGTCAGCTACTGGGGTCAGGAATCACGGACCAATTGACAAATTGGACTCATTGTTGAGCTTCATACTAGGTATAACCAGTAATTTTTCCTCCTCCTTCCCCACCTCAATTTTGTGATATATATCGATGTAGCTGATGTGGTGTTCATTTGTAAGGCCCATTTAGCCAAATCTACATACTAAAGAACTATGAATTCTTTCTAAGAATCATTCTCTAAAAAAAACGCTGCATACAGCTCCACTCCTTGAAATTCAAAAACTTGGCAAATAAGTCAATGCACAAGAAACCTTCTTAGGATTCCCTGTGGGACTACCAAGAAGAACTTGAATAAATTTCGCTATGTTCAATGGGGTTGTTTTGGACAATGGAAAGATACAATGATCCCTGAGGCTCTGTTTCACAATGGGAAAATTATAATAAAAAATTGAAATAGTCGTCCCATGACGATTCCCTTGGAGAGCTGTCCCTCGACGTCTCGTTAATTTCAACTTCAATTATTCATCACATGTTTCCACTCTTTTCCCAACTGCAGAGAATACCAAAAGAGTTTGTTGTGATGGGTAGTTGTACTCATTGTGATATCAAGGTTCCAGTGACCAACTTCCACTTCATAAATCTGACGTTATATATCTGGGACTTGCAGAATCTTAGACCTTCTTACATGCCGCACAACTAGACTACTAGGTTCACTGTGAGAGGAATTACTTCATGTTGCAATCAGTTGCTGTAAAGCTTGGAGCGATTTTCAAGTTTTCTCCAGGTCTTGTACACAAGCTTAACTTGTCAAAAACTACAAATTCGTTTGATTGATAAGTTGGGCTCATATATATGCAGCTGGCGATGGTGGGTGGGCCGAGAATGCGAGTTAGAGGGCGTTGTGGGACATCCAAATTATGGCTGGTGACTGTAATCATAGTACTAGCGCTTTTGCAGCTTCACGTCATGGTGGGTGTAGCTGCTACACGAGTGCCATCCGCACTCCTCCATGAGAATTCTTTCAAGGTATGTGCAGATTATATCAATCTGTATCCATCTGTTTCTTTTGGGATTAATGGTCAGCTCAATTTTTGTGTGTTACAAGATTATATTGTGTTTCAACCGGTTGGTACTAATTGTATTAATGACCGCTCTTCTCACAATAGAGTACTAGAAGTAGTTTCTCTGAACTGAAGCTGCTTCTAGTTAAACTCGAAGGCCATATCGAACTTAGCTTGGAGAACATTAGTACGTGAATTTATAAGGACCTGTACTTTTCTTACAATTAAACTTGCAGATCATCTGCAGCTGCAAGTTCTCAATATTGATCTGTAACAATTCCTAGGAGAGATCATGATAAATCCCGATCATCTTCTATTAATTCACGGTGTGAGGAAGCTAGCTAGCTAGCTAGCTGCATGATTCGTCGACTGACTCATCCAGCTCCACATGATGACACCCACCCAATCCTTGCATGAATGTCGTCAGCCCGCTAATGCTTTTCACAACCAGCTAGTTTGATTCAAAATTTCTTGTCAATTCTTCAAGAATCTTTTTATATTACTAATTAGTGAATTTACATCTTTTAATTAATATTTTTGTGCAATTCCCAAATGTTTCATTTTGCTTATTTATTGAAATTCAAAGGACTTCAATAAACAACTGTTAGTTGGGTCATTTATATTTTAAAACCATCCTTTATTGTATGTGAAATGAACTTGAATTCATTTCAACATGCATGAAAGCCCATGTATATTGATGATTATTATGGCTTAATTTATTTTTTTTTAAATTTAAAACTATTCTTTAATGTGATATGATACATCAAGTTGTACTAAACATTATTTTAATGCTTCAAAATTCTACTAATGATGATTCATCAAAGGTATCTTATGTAGAACAACTATGTATATATATATATATATAACATCTCGTAATATTTATTCCCTACAAAATTCCAGGTACAACTTTTTTAGATCATTCCCAAGTAAAGAGGCATGGATCTGTGTCATTTTTGATTTGTGTCTATTAAAGTTTTTTTTCCAACACCATGAACAAATTTTCAATACTTTCTAAATGAATTTATTTCAATCTCTTTTTTTTTTAATTTGAATTTAGATGAATTGGAATTTGGGTTAATTCAATTCAAATTACAATCAATGTATTTGAATTCAATTAAATTAAATTTGAATCCTTTTCAATTCAACTCAAGTTGCATGCAATGTCATTCAATATTTCTATTGAAATGGAACTTAATTTCCTCAAAATCAATTCATTTTTTCATCAATTGATCATTTGATTGTCAATAGTAATGCACAACAACATGAAACCCAAGTTAAGTCATTTCATAATGAAATGATTAGGCATTTACATCTTTAATATCATTATGCAATTTGATTCATTTTTTAATTTCAAATATTTATGTTGAAATTTATAATTTTGTTAAATTTCAGAATGTAAAATCTACTGCATTAATTTAAAATATTTTAATTAAAATTTATTTTCTTAAAATTTTATTTTATTTTATTTTATAATATTTGTAATTACAAATGTGATGAAATTACAGTAATTTTTATATTTATATTTGGGAAAAAATCAAGTATGATAATTTTTTAAATATTTATTTCTATAAATCTCAAAATTAAATGAATTTCACTTCTGAAATTATATAGTTAAAATTCCATTTTAAATTTTTTAAAATTTGAGTTAAATTTTATAATTTAAAAATTCAAATTTAGAGACATTACATTAGTTCAAGTTTCATAGGTTTTTTTTTTAAAAAAAATTTAAAAATCAATTTTAAATATTACAATTCGATCTCCATTTTTTCATCAGTTAGTTTTGGATATTTCAATTGTTGTTGCCTACTTTTATTTTATGTAAAACATTATAAGCAACAAATGAAAACATGATTTTCATGACATATTTCCATTTTTTATTAATTCAATTCATAAGAATAATTAATAATATTGCTAAAACTTATTTGAATGTTATCACATCATTAAAAGTAACATTATAGTCATAATCAATTATATCTGAGTTGAACAACTCCACATCGATGTCACATGCATTACATGTCCAATATAGTTTTTTCTAGTCAAAATAAACATACTTAGTTTTTATTTTAATCAAATTGAACACAATCAATCATTTCATAGAAATGAATTTGATTATACAATCATGTTATTTTTGTTGATTCTAACCAAAAAAGCATGTTTTTATAGTAGCAATTCAATGAAATTCAAAGTCAATGGAATTTGGTTTACATTTAATTTATATGAATTCAATTCAATTCTTCAATTGAATTTAAAATCAATTAAACTAAATTTGAATGCAAATTAAGTTGTGTCCATTGTCATTCAATCTTTTCATTCAAATGGAACTTAATTTCCACAAAATCAATTTTTTTTCCTCATTAGTTGATTGTCATTAATTGTGCAAAGGAACTAGAGCCCAAGTACATAATATGAAGAACTTCCTTCAAGAATAAATGTTTTTTGTTATAATATATCAAACGATAAGTTTATAATTCCATGAAAATTGAATGTTTTACTGCGTTTATTTGTATAGTTTACCCAAGGGGAACATTATGTGTTAAAAATTTATAGTACATGTGTTAGACAAGGTATTGTTTAATGGGTATTATGTGAAGGATCCCATATAAGATTTCAAATAGGATCCCACCTTACTATTATCTAATTTTCCAATATGCACATGTTTAAAGCATTTTAAATTTAATTATAACTCCTTATTTGCATGAAAATTTGATACTATATATTTATTTTCAATTTTCAATTTTAATCTTTGAAGTTGTGAGTAACAATGAAGATGCAATTGAATATGATTCGACATGTGATGAAACTATGTTTTTCAACAGAGGTATCACATTATTCAATTAGGTAATTGGGAGATGGTAAAATAATTATTTAAAGTGCAAATTTCTTCAAAATGATTCAAATGTCAATGGTGAAGAGGGATTCATCACTTCACATTCTTTCACATTTGATTATTAATTCATTTACCAACCTACTGATTGAACCTACTAATAATTAACACCTAAATGTTTAGTACATATAATATATTTTTTCCACAAGTGTTTTTCTAATATAGGGGATTAATATATCATGATACCATGTCTTAATTATGTTTTTATGTATAAAATAAACATAATTTTTTTTATTAAACTAATTAAATTGTAATCTCAACCCAACAAGGGTTGTCAAAATAATGTGACACATTTTTACGTTGGTTGTCACATCAATGTCAATTATGATGTGTTAGTGTGTATTTTATTCATGTATTTTGTAAATTAAATGAAGAGTGTCACCTAAGGGTTTTTTTCACATACAATGTTGAAGCCGAAAAGGCTACTCATGTGTAAATTTTAAATTAAAGTTTATAATACAAAACTTCCTCTAGTGTAATTATAGGCATTTTGTTTTATTTTTATGTCACTATTTGGCTGTGGTCTTCATGTAAGGTAAAAGGCATTTGGGCCATCAAGAATATTTGAAGTATATGTGTTTTGGCATTCATAAAATTTTGAACATAAGTGATATCATCATATTTTTGGTGATATTGGTATTGTGACCATTTGTATTTTGATGATGATTATATTTTGAACATTTATATCTTGGCAACACAGTCAATTAAAAACACTTAATAGGCCCAAATTTTCAATGCCTACTTGATATATATTACCATACATATTAAAAATTTGAAATACTCAAAGCAACAATGTCGAAACTTAAATATAAAAAAGGCTTCTCCAAGGGAATCAAACCTTGACCACAAAGGTATTGCCCATGGAACAAGGAAGTTCTTTAACCCTCCACACATTAAAAAAACCTATTAAACAACCCAACATTGAAACATGCAATCCTAACACCCAAGAAAATACCCACTTGTTTTCTTGCCCAACATAAAATGTATATTGAATTACCTACATGAGTATCACATATGAAAAAAAAAACCCCCATATGTTGACAATTACAAGCAATGTAAAATAATAATACACAAAGTGAAGACAAAAGCTTTAGAGGAACAACTCTATTACAATGTTTCAAAACAAGTTGAATTTGTTGCAATTTGAGAAACTAACAAAACATGACACCTCAAAAACAAAAGAAGTATTAAACAAGTATGCCTTACAACATTAGCACTCTACCAATTTGCTTGGTACCTCACCTTCAAATCTTTCCAACTTATAATATCATCATACAGAAAAATAGAAAGGCTAAAAAACTATGGTTGAACATACAAACACAAAAATTAAGATGTGTAATCAAATGTTTCCATGACCTATTTTTCCCATGGAAATCAAATTTTGGAATGTCCTTTTGTCCTCAACTAAACCCAAGACCTAAACCATAACTATCTCAACAAGTTTGTATTCATTCAACTTTTATGACAAAATAGGGAATTGTTGACATTCATCCACAAACTTGAAACATGGTCCTAATTCAATATCTTCACCATCATTGGCTTTACATTGTGAAATATGGTTAAATAAAATATGAAGATTGCATGTCAAACAACTACAAGTTCAAGAGTGGATGAACGAACCAACTTTGGTCTTTTTTGAAACACAAAATGAAACTTTGATCATTTCCAAATGAATTGGAAATGCCACATTAGATATCTTTTCACTCAACTAATACTAGGGATAAACCATTCCCAATGCACTCATGATCCCATTTTTTGGGAATTTCTATTACAGTCCTAAAATCAAATTTTGGGTTGTATATGTCCAAGCCTATTAAACCTTGGTTGCAATTGTGATTGCATCAACGTGGTGAATTGCAAATCCATCATTAGATTGAATGTGACAACAAATGTTCAATCACCAATCTTCAAGCCAAAAACCTCTTGTTGATGTGCAAAATTAAACCACCACATTAGAGGTAGCTAGTCACGTGAGTGGTTGATCAAAGAATTGAAAATATCAAACAAAAAATCTTCAAAGCAAAAATATGGATCAATGTATGAACAAAGTACTTAACTTCTATAGGCTTAACATCATCCACAAATTCAACAATGAATGCATTTCAACACTATGCAAACTTGAACAATGTGTGCACCACCTTCAACATTGACAAAAATAAGGTAGACCAAAAATGAACTTAAGATCACCAAATAAAAGCAAGTTGTTTTGAATAATTTTGTTTTTCATTGAATCCAAATGCATTTTCACAATGAATGACTTGTACTTTGACATTTCCCATTTCAAAAGGCTTAACATGTTAATCCAATGTGTTTTCGCATTTTTAAGTTTAGTTTTTGACCTTTAGTAATCAAGGTTTTTACAAGTTTCAAAAACTCAAGGCATTTTTTGGGCAATGAAAAAGGAATGAATATAAGGATTATGACATTGCTTTGGTGCAAAACACCAAAATTAGTAGGTTTAAAGAACCAACAATTGTTAAGTTCATTTAGTGTGCACATATAGTGCACATTGATGAAAGAAGGAGTTATGTTTTCCTTTAATACTTGAGTAGTGACACCTATGTAATAACCTCAAAACACATAATCATCATTTCAATTGGCACATACCCACCAAGATGCAAGCTACTTTGCAAAACAATGGCAAGCTTGATGCTTCCAATTGTTGGCATTTGCACCCATCTTGACACATTCAAGGGTATGTCAAATTGGAATACAAAGTTAGTTTTTCATCACATAACATGCATGTTGATCCATTGTTGATTGTCAATGATCATCATTTCATCTACATTTACAACAAAGAAAATAGATTCTTACACATTAAAAATCATCTTTTTTGAACAAGGCCAACATTAACATCTTTGGACCCAACACCATTTACTTTTGTAACACCACTTTATGGGGAATCTTTTGTTTCACATAACAACATCCAATTTTTTTATATACATAAACCAACCTTTCATTATCATGCTACATATTATGCTTTCAAATAGAATGTTAAACCATTCCATATCCTCATCATGCCCATTTGAGATCTTACACAAACTTGGGTTTCAGTGTTTGGCTCTCTGCCTATCTAGTCATTTCATCATTTTGTATACTTTCATAGATGTTTTCCTTGATATTACAATTGGGTTAGACTAATGTTGTGTGATTCTTAGTTTTAAGAAGAACCTTTGATTTTGATTTCAAAAACTTTATGGGGCCGGTTCTTATTTTGATTATGTTCCTTTCATTTATAAAATTGGCACCTAGTTTTGGATGTAGTTTTTATAATGTGGAGGTCAATTTTCGTTTCGTTTTAAAAAATAAATTGAAATCAACTAATTTTTTTGTTGTAAAGTAGGTTTAAATAGGTTCTAAGTATTTTCTTTGTTAAATTCCACGACACCAAACATGACCACAAAATCATAAGATTAAGAAAGCAATGGCTAATAGTTGTTGATTGCAATAATAAGAAAACTAAAATGATGACCAAGACCACAAGATCCTCAAAATTAGAAGGGTCATGGTGGGTATTTACTAGTTATAACAATGAAAAAACCATGGTAACAACAACCAAGACCATAAGAAAATGAAGAGAAAAAAGGTGATGGCATACATGGGCAATGGCAAGCTTTAACAATGAGAAAAACACCAAAGCAACAACCACTAACATAGGTTACAATAACAAAAAGAATGTCATCACAAACATTAGTGCAACAAAAAAATCACAACACAATGGGCAATGGCATAGCAAGTAGCAACGAACAATGAAAAAAATGCAGCCATGGAGGAAAGCTTCAAGCTTTAAGCTTTGACAACAACCCACCACCCTTAAACCTTAACCCTAAATTGGAACAAGAATCATTTTTTTTCAAAAAATTGGCCTAAATTTGATTCTTCATACTTTAAAAAAAGGGGGGGAAGGTTCCGAGCTGATTCTTATAGTTTCCCTCAATCTCAGTTCCAAATCCTATTTGGTTCCACATCTTAAACCCAAGGTTTGATTAGGTTCTGAATAACTGAAATGAACAACAAAGGGTACTTGGTTAACTTGGGTATCTACACAACACTAGTTTGGACCTCCCCCATTTGATAGTTTTGGTTTGGCTTGTTGCATATATGGTCAATTTATAAACTCTACGGTGATGATACATTTTATGTGATGCTCCAATGAAGGGAACACAGGGCAATTCACAACATGATTTGGGATGCCTTTGCTTTCATTGCTAAAGATATTAAATTTTGTGTGAATAGACAAACATCATCATCATTTTCCTTCAAGTTTTTATCACCTTTCTTCCAATCCTCATCTTAACAAGTTGTTATTATGTTCATCACATATGAGGTTCATATTTTGATTAACATCGTCATTGTTAATCCCATTCTAGCAAATTTAATTTTGTAAGCTACTATTTTGTTAAAAATTGGTCAAAACAGCTACAACCTAAGCAAAAAACAAACTATACTAAAATCAACACCTTGGGGATGTGTTTCCCCTGATCTTGCTATAAAGATTTTCAAACTTGAACACCAAAATGCCGACAACTTGTTTCATTACTATGTTCATAAGGTGTGATCTGCAAGGGTTTTTAAGTCTTTCCTTTCCAGATTTTGTGCTCATTTTATAGACAAAAAAATGTTAGTGGCTCTTCAAGGAGTTTAAACAACTTTCATCTTAAAATTAGCTTAAATGACACAAAAAAATGTTAATAGCTCTTAAAGGCGTTCAAGTTGCTTTCATCTATATGAACTATTATTGTTGAAACTTTTATAAGGTTATTGTTCTTTCAAGTTTTGTAGGTCCATTTCTTTGTCTAACCTTCCTCATGTAATAAATGAGGGCTTCCAACATAAGTTATTCTTTTGCACCCCATTGGGTTGTCCCCACTACTCTTTTTAGTAGCCCCATTTGTGCATTTGCATTTTTGAATGCTAGATACTCCCCTCTTGCTATTCCTTCCTACCCCCTTCCAAGTGGGTGTATTTTTTTTATTAAATTTGGAAGGGTTTCATGTTTTAGACTCACCCTTTATATATATATATATATATATATAATGAAACTATAGCAATTGCACTTGCATTTATGGTAATGACTATTCCAATTGCATCCTTTATATTAATTAGGATCACTATTCCAATTATGAGTATGTAAAAAATATATCCAAAAAAAGTTTTGGTGTTACATGTACATATATAACCCCCAATGTGTCATTGATAATTGCATTAAAAATATTCTAACAAGTTTGCTATTGTCTTTAATGGTCATTCAATTTTTTTGTCAATTATAATTCATTGTAATGGAATTGTGCAACACAAGTTCCAACTAATGTTGGACTCTTTTCACCAAATCACACCTGCAAATCTTATTGATGTCCAGTGATCCATAATTCATTTCGATATAACAACCAAAGGTGATCCTTAAGGAAAAAAAAACATGTCATTACAAGCTCTAAGTAACATTGGACCCTATATAAGTCATAGCCACGAACCCTAAACAAGGATCAATACTTTCAACCCTAAATAGGGATCAATACTTTCAACCTAATCGTTCTTGCCACACATGAATCTTTATTCACAATCTAGTACCCCTATTGACTCCATCAAACCTTATATTGGTGATCATTTGATGAACAAAATTTCTTTTGCTTTCTTAAGAGGAGCTTCACCTATGCCCCCCTATTTGTGCCTCTAGCAGCATTTATCACCATGTAACATCTATCTATGAAGCAAGGCAGTTTGTTTGTTTTGTTTTGATTGTACTTATGAGATCCACCAAACTTGGATGCTTCAGATCGTGTGTGTTCTGGGTGTCTTTGGAAAGCTCTTGATGAGGAGGGCGGGGTGCATGGGCTTGGTTCCATGATGTTTGGACTTGCGGTGCAAAAGTTCTTGAATATTGAATGATTTCTTCTTTGAAAATTAAATTAAACTAAATTGTAGCTGAAAATTTCGGAGGATTTGGAATGTGGGTTTGGTGTTGTTGGAAAGATCTTGATGAGCAGGATTTAATGTAATTTATTGGTAAGATTTGGATTCATAATGTGGGGGATATTGATTTTTAAGTGATTTCTGCCACTGAAAATTCAAATAAATTCCAAAAAACCAGGTTTTTGAAAGGAAAAAATCAGTCAAGGACGTGGTTACACTTGGGCCAACGGCACAGGCCACACTAATAATATATAATTGACTTCGAATCTCAATTTATATATTAATAACCAGGAAAAATGATAATAATATTATAATTGACTTCAAATATTATTAATATTATATAATAATAACCAGGAAAAATGGGACAAATTGGACAGTATACAGTTTCTAAAAGTGTGGGATTAGGGTCTTTGATTTATGTAATAACCGCCAGTTGGGGCTATTTGAAAAAAAAAATCAACATGAAAGCCCAAAAATTCCAGGTATTTCAAAAAAAAATAAATCAAAGAACCGTCAAGTTTCTCAAAAGAATCAGCAAGGCCTGACAGTTTTTTAGGCATTTTCTTCTGTGACTTTGTCATAAAAAAAAATTGAGAATCATGATTATATATGATAACTGGGTATACTCAGGTTTTTTGATAACCATGGTCATATATCAGAGCCAAATATTTTGATTTTTATGAACATGATGAGTGTCAACTCTGAAACCCATCCTGGTACCCAACTGAGGTTTGGTGCACTTTCTAATACCCACCCAACTCTGGTTTAAAACTGGTCAACAAGAAGGCAATTCTCTGTTTTGTAACTCTTTGCTTCAAAAAATACGTGCAGAAAAGTACATTAGCATTCAAGGGAGGGAGTGGCGGGGTGAAACCCAGAAAAAAGCCATCAACTTTGGTGGTAAACTGAGTTTCATCCTGTCTTTCCTTTATCCTGAGCGCCGCCTCCACTGCTGCTACATATATTTTCACTGCTCTTACCTGTACAGCTACTGTAATTAGTTTCGAACCTTGTGCATTTCATATTGAGATTTAATAAAATCTCCTTACTTATAAACTAAAATCAATAATAAAGAGGTAAAAATAGATATTATAATACCATGAAAAGAAAAGGAGCGTATATGAGAACATCTCTACTTATCAACCATTAAAATAGTATTGGTCTCATGATGATTCTCTAGGAGATCCGTCCCTAGATGTTTTGTGAATTCAACTTTAATTCATAGGAAATCTTAAAATCATGGTGATTAGAAAACACCCAAAAGACTTTTTTTTTGGGGCCATACTCTGTTTATTGTCTCCTACATGCCATCGCCAGCAAGCTCCTATTATGCATTCAAGTCTAATGCAGTCACCAACTCACCAATGGACTATGGTAGTGTGCATTGTGGTTACCACATGTTTAGTGGTTTTTACTGAATCATCGATGCTTAATTGTTGCCAATGCTTAATGGTTGTTGCCGATGTTTAATGGTTGTTGATAATTCTTAATTGATGCCAATGCTTAATGGTTAATGTTGATGTTTAGTGGTTTAATGGTTGCTGCCAATGTTTAGTGGTTGTTTAATGGTTGCTCCCCAATGCTTAGTGGTTGTTGCCCATGTTTAGTAGTTGTTTAGTGGTTGCTACCAATGCTTAATGATTTACCAATGCTTAGTAATTACTTAATGGTTGTTACCAATGTTTAATGGTTACTTGATGGTTGTTACCGATGCTTAGTGTTTGCTTAGTGGTTGCTACCCAATGTTTAATGGTTGTTACCATTGCTTAATGTTAGTGCAAAGGTCACTACCAATGTTAAGTCTAGTTTATTGGTCATTGTTTAACTCTAATGCTTAGTGTTCATTACCAAACTCTAATGTTTAATGTTCATTGCTGAGTCATTGACACTTGGAAGTTTATGGTTTTTGATTTGAAGTGAAAATTTTTAATTTTAATTTTTGTTGTTACATTTGCCATGGCATCACCCTTAGTTGTGCCCAAAAATTTCAAATACAATTTTTTTTTCTTTGATTGTGTTTCCATAGATCCTTTTGTTGTTGCAAGTTCTAACCAAAATGCTGAGTATGTTGTCATGGTTATTGATCCAACCCAAGTAGAGGTAGATTTGGCAAATATTAAGGAAAAAAAAAAAATGTATGAAATGAACCATCATTTCCAAAACTCATGGGTTGCAAAACTGCCTTGGATAGAGTTTGTCATGGTTGTTGATGGGAAAGTCACGCAAATTAAATGCAAAGTGTGCATTGTCATTGAAGGGTGAAATAAATTCCTTGTGCCTAAGTTGGATTCATCATGGAAACATGTTAGCCAAAGGAAGTCCACAATTGCATCAGCAAATGTGGCAATTGGGGATTTATATTTTTTGAAAACAAATCAACATGTGTTTAATGAAAAGTTGCATGTGCAAAGAGGTAAGGATTCTATTTAATAGCAAGTTGTTGAAGGGGTTTTGGTGGAAAGGAAAAAAAATTAATGCAATTTGCATTCATTTTCCACCTACTTTCCTAAGGTAGACCCATGACTAAATATGAACAAATGTAGTCCTTGTTTGCAATCCTGAAAATGCCTAACAACCTTTTTAAATACTAAAATGATTGTGCAGGTTGGGAAATTGCAAAAGCTTTGCACTATGTGGTATTAATTACCACTAAATAGGCAATTTTGGCCTCAAATTTCCTTCCTATTTTTGTAGATGAGGTGACTATATAGTTGATAACCAGAATTGGATTTTTGTCCATTGTTATGTGGTTGTAGGTTGGAAATAAATGCCCATTTTGCTCACACTTGAGCATTTGGTTAAAGGTGGAATTGCTAGCAACATAAAAAATGTGATCTTGGTTGCTTTCATTACATATGGTGGTTTGATTGATGAATAGATTTTTGAATGTCTTATGTGTTTAGGAGTTGATGGTGTTTCCACATTTCAAGGGGTTTAATCAAGAATTACTACTTTGATGAAAACCCAACAAACACCTTTCCTCATCATAATCCATTGTATAGTACATAGAATGAACCTTGCAGTGCAAAGTTTGTTTTCCATGCTAGCACCTTTGAAACAAGTTGGGAAATAATACAAGACCTTGATTGTTAAGATGGCAACTAATAGTGGGTTTGTGGAAGCAACTAGGACCAATTTGGTGAATTTATGTGATATTGGTACAATTTTGGGTTTACCATGTATTTTACCTATGTTGGAATCTATAAATGCTTTGATGAAATTTGCTTAGGCCAAGGATGTTTTTTGTGTGTGATTATATTACAACTCTTAAAATTTGCCAACCCGATTTATACAAAATGTACATTGATCCCACCACTTCATTTTGACCTTAATTTTTTTAAAAATTCACAAATGTTGTTACAAATACATCTTGTAAAATTACTCAAGATTGGGTGATTGACCTAAATGATGGGACAAAACACTTGGCTTTTTGCATCATTGGACAATCTTACATGGTCCATTATGTTGATTCTTTAATTGGCATCCATTTTATAGTTACTCATGGGGGTTTTGATCAAATTATCACATATGTGAAAGTTCACTGCACTGTTGCCTATGATTTGTTGGTCACTAAATTAGAACAAAGGTTTCTAAATCATGAATTGATGAATGCTCTTGGTATTATCTACCCACAATACTAGTTACAACCAAATTGTGAGTCCACTTTTGTGGACCATCTATCCTTAATCAAACGACATTATTACATATCCCAAAACCTTCGTGTTGACAACATATGAGTTTTTGAGGCATTTTCAAAAGATATTTTGGATTTACAAACCTCTCTTTTCAAGCTGATTATGAAGAATCACATTTCTAAAGCTATGGCAGAACCTAGAGATGAAAATCTACTGACTAAATTGTGGTGTCAACTTGTCACAAACAATCTATTGGTTCAACATTTTTCTAAGTTTATGCAATTGGTTGAACTAGCAGTTATTCAGGTCATTAATAATGTGGACGATGAAAGAACCTTTTCCACTTTAACTTTTATGAAATCCAAGTTGCGGAATCAATTGGTAGGGCATTTGGATATTGTCATCTACATGTTTGCTCAAGATTTCTTCACTAAAAAAACTTTTCCTTTCCAAGTTGCTATTATGGATTGGAATGATGGAGACAAGGTCAAGATAGGAATGAATGCATGAGTATTGGGTTTTGTAGTTCTAACTTGCATTTTGTGGATTGCAGGTTATTATTTTGCGTTGTTTTGTTGTTGAGCCAGGCTTTGATTTTTTTTGGTGATGTATGCAGTTTTCTTGTATGGGCTTGAACCTTGGAATATATGAAGCCGAAAGATTTTAACTTGTAAGTTGTAAGTGTGTTTTCTACCTTACACAATCATGTTTTGTTTATATATCACAATTATAACATTGTCAAGCTGCTACAAGTACTTTGGGTTGCTATGGGTACTTTGTGCTACAATGGGCAGGGCCCTTATGACTAGGGTTCAAATCCCTCACAAGGTGCATAGAATAAATACTCTAATTGAAATTGTTGAAATTGTTACATGTCATCAAATTTCATAACATAATTTTTTGCTAGATGCCTAAAATTTGAACACCATTTCATGTGTGGAGCCTACTCTTTGTACACATAGAGGTCCAAGGAGGAGGCACTGCCAACCTCTACAACTTCAAAATTATTTGCCTAATTTACATTTTACTTTTTTTGGGGTTGTAGTATAACCACCTACATCACACTGAATATTTTTGCAAATAGCCATAAAGGCTTCGCCTTGTCACATCCCCTTGCCACTCGTGCTACAAATTTTAAAACATAAAAAGAAACACTGTTGCGGTGGCTGGTAAAAGGCAGAGCAGTGCAATGCTGTGCACCTGCACAAAAGAGTGTAATAAATATGATCTGACTGCTGCTGACGGATGGATGACGGGACAGATGGATGAAATGATGCTTCACGACGTCCTTTACTATATGTAATTGGTCCAGATGGTTCGCTATTAGTAGTCCCCCGTTTATTTGCTGGTCCAGTTTCAGTTTTATGGGTGGGGTTGAAAAAAAAGTAAATAACTAAACTCGGATGTGAAAAATATTTTTGCAGGGTTGTATCCTGAGCACCGCTGGAGATGATGGTCTTACACCTTGGACTTCAGACTCCGCCGTGGCTTCAGAGGGTGGTAATGCCTTCTCAAGCCATTACCTTACACATAACAACCTTTGGAGACTTTTTTGCTTCATTAAATGAAAGCAGTTGCTTAGCATAAAATCTGGCGAATTTGGGTCAATTTTTTTCATGAATTTTTTTTGTATAGGTTGAAGTCATATTTTCCAGATCAAAATTTGATGAAATTTCGCCAAAAAAAAAAAACATTGGGTGGAATCCATTAAATGACAAGCTTTATATGTTTCATTGGAATTCATCAGTCTTTTTTTTTTTGGGATGAAAAATCACGAAAAGGCAACTCAACTTTCTGAAAAGGAAATATTCATTTGCAAATTTTTTTTTAAAAAACATTCACCTAAAAGCAACAGAAAACGGTCTTTTTAAGGAAATAATTGGCTATAGTTTGAAGAGCTCCTTGAAATAATGTTAAAATTGAAACCCTAGCTAGTTACTAGTTAAGTCAAAATCTGACTAGTGACGCTTGTTGCCCTGGCTCCATAAAGAAATTAAAAAAAAAAAAAAAAAAAACCCTGGAACTCATGCCAATTAAAAGTGCATTCACACTTGGTGTTAAGGACTCTAGTGTTAAGTTCCCTAACACCAAGCTAGTCATTCAGGACCCAAACCTATTTACCATGAAGATTTTATGTTAAGTTAACATTCATTCACCCATGGTTAAAAAATCACCCATTTAACATTGGGTGCCACGTAAGATGCCACCTAGATTTTCACTTAACACTGAGTTAAACATAGGTAGATAGGTAAGAAAATAGATAACTACTAGATAAAGTAGATAGTTTATACATAGCTAAGGGCTGTTTTTACTACCCACCTACTAACAACCTGCTAGTGGGTTGTTAGTAGGTATATGTAGTTAAAAAAAAAAAGGCAAACTGAGCTGACCACCATGGTTAGCTAGGGAACTGGAACCTAACAGAAAACTGTCTCCTGACCACTTATCATCCATCCATCCTTCATGGTGCACTGGTGGGTGCTGGTTCACTGTAGCCGAGAACTTGAACCCATTGCCATTATTAGGACTCAAGCCATTTCTATGAAGAAAATTTGCCATTATTAAAGAATAGACCTGTATTGAAATTTACCTGGTATCAAACTTCAAATATCACAACTATTACACCAATAGCCAAAATAGTTGTGATATGCATATACACCAATAGCCAAAATATCTTATCGATTATATATTAATTTTGAAAAAAAAAGGATGTTTACCCACTCTATTAGCATGGAGAGTGGGTTACACTTTGTGAACCCAACACCTAAGCAAGTTCATAGGATTTTTTTTTTCTCCAAATGTTTTGTGTATCTAGTCTTCCAACAAATTAAGGATTGTATAGGGACAAAGTTCAACAATTAATTAAAACTAATATTGAAGTATAATGGCTTATCAACTATTTTAAAAACTCAACTTCTTTATCTTAAAAAAATTGGCCTTGAGTTCAAAAATGTCTTTTGTAATTTCAGTTTTATTTCTAGATTTAGCGAAAGGCTTGTTACATGGTTTGGTTCTTGCATCAATTCCAACAAAAGGATTTTAGCTTGGTTTCAAATCCACAACAACTTGACCTTGAACCCCTCACATTTAACTCCGAAAACCAAAATCCCTCACAACACTTGCAAAAACATGAAACCCCCACATAATAAATTTGTTTGTGAATAGATTGCTTGCAATAAAAAAATTAGAAATATTTATTTTCACAAGTACAAAATGAAGCCAAATGAGAGGAACAAAAAATGAACATAGAATGATTTACATACAAGGTTAATGTTCATCCATATGCTAGATGGGCTCTAGACTAGATTGATATTTGCAATTCATCCTTCAATGTATATTGTTAGAACTAATGTTGGTTAGTTCTTGGTTTTACAAAAATCCTCATGTTTGCATTTAAAGTTTTTTATAAAATGAAAGACCCTTCAATGATGGGTTTAGGGAATATTTTCAAAAATTAAAGCCTATTAAATTTAGGGTTAAGTTCAATTTTCTTGGCCAAAATTTTTAAGTCTAGTAGGTCCAACCTTATAACTATAAGAACCTTCAATTCCAAGTTTAAGCCAAGGCCACTACCAACTTGTTTTTATGAATGGTTGCAAAGTTGGTTTCTAAGCAATTTTTGAATTTTTTGGGTTTTGATGTTTTCAAAGTGTTCCCACCAAGTTCCCAAAATGTTCTTGTGATGTTCCCTTAACATCCAATGGGTTCCCAAAGTGTCTTCCAACATGTTCCCAAGAGCAACAATAGAGAACAACATAAAGAACACCATCATAATATATTTGTGTAAAGGTCATTTTAATGTTGCCAATGGAGATGACATTATACATTGAAGTTGAGGGTTATGACCTAGAACTTAAAATCCCTAGAACTCAAACATAAGATGTTAAAACCTAAAAACTTTAAACCCCATCTAAACCTAAAACCCTAACCCCTACGTAACCCTATGATTTGAACCTATAAAAAAATCTTTTCAGACCACATTTTTATAGTCATAAGGTTTAGTCCAAGTTCAAGCCCCTTTGAAATTGGAGTACAAATCCATGTATACATTACAAACTCCCCAAATTTGTAGATTGTGTAGGTATGAAGATTTACACATTCAAACAAGCAATGCATAAATACAACTAATTAAGACCCATCAATTACCTATAAATTTTACTTACAATTAATTAAATCCATCAATTATCGATAAACTCTAACCTACTTGCTAACTTTTCAAAAAAGTTCAATTTGTTTCACTTGAAAAAAACCTGAACCCTTGGGTTCACCACTCCAAACTAGGGAACCTTCCAACACTGGTTTTAACCAGTATTGTGCATGTAAATGGTTCAGGACTTACACTCCATGTAAGTGTAAAAATAAATATATTTTTGTAGTTTTATGCTGTCCGAGAAAACAATGTATGTAAATATGAATATATATATATATATATGATTTTACATGGCTATGTAAAACAATGTAAAAAATGTGCTTTTTACTTGAAGAGGGGAGATTTCATAATGTTTTAAAAGATAAGCCAGCTAAATGGTCCATTGCAAAAAAAACCATCAAAATATACACCCTACTTGTAAAGCTACTATAATTAGTCTTGAACCTTGTGCATTAAATGCTGATTTTTTAGCATTTCATTCCCAGATTTGATAAAAATTTCCTTACTTATGGATACCCCTGAAAGAATGTTTTTGGCGGTGAAAGGAGGCCCAAAGACAGCGTGACTTTACAAATAATTTTAGTATTCACACTTACACTTACATGCCCCCAAAACATTTACACATGCCATGTAAGTGTATTTGACAAATATTTACATTGGCCTAGTATAAGTGTAAATATATATGTATTTACACTGCAACAGGATAAGTGTAAGTGTAAAAAACTTGGACATGTAGGTGTAAATGATTTACACTTACAATGGATTTACACGCCGTATATACGACTATTGACATTTACACACACAACACTGGTTGGAACCTTACAAAGTACAAAGAGAAGGCAAGGAAGGCTTGAATTTATTTTGTAAGTAATGAACATCTATGCCCTAGAGGGGAGAGACATTGTGATGCACCTAGAAATGGGCAAAAAGTTTGGTGTCGCTACACTCTAGGGTCATGTGGAGTTCACTATAGAAACATTTCCAGCATAACTGAAGGATCTCCACTTGGGCTTCACCATGCTAATCACAATGGGTTTCTAATTTAGCATGTTGAGTATTTATCATTCTTATGGATGTCGTTTGAAGGACTCAGCCATTATGCAATGAGCCACTTTGTTCTATTTGTGATGAACAGGATTTTGAATGAGTGCAGGATTTCCTTCAATTTCTGATCTTTACACCATTCTATGTTTTCGGTTTGAAATGTTGTTGGTGTAAAAGGTCAGGTATCACTCAGTCATGATGATTGTGTGTGTTGCTTTGTTTTTTCTACCCTGCTCATTCTAACATTTGTGTCTCCATACAGAAATTGATTTCTGTTTCTGGAATTTGGTGTGTAGTAGCAGTAGGTTGACAATTCCCACCCGCATCTTACTACTTTCTGCTTTAACATGCATGATGTGTTTACAGCATTCAGGAGAGATTTGTCTATCACGTATATCATGATGCAATCACATCCAGTGTAACATTATTCAACAAATAATTACCAAAGTGGGCAACGGCACGGGTAAGGTTTGCAACTGATCAGCTGGGTGAACTTTACTCACCTCGTTCCACTTTTTTACTATGGCTTTATATACTTTAGTGACACATTCAATCATATCTCTCTGTAAGAAAATCTCTGACATGTGTGTGAACACATAGGATCATGGACTGTTGTGCTACCTCTGAGATGCTTAAGAAAGTCCAGAAACAGAAACCAAACTACGTTTTGCATGGCTGCCGCTAACAAATTATCAACTCAAATCAACTGGGATTCCTCCCAAAGTCTTCTCCTGTCACAAATCCTACAGGAAATTCTAGGCAAAAAACTTGCTCCTTGATCTGCTGTACTTTTGGGTTTTGGGCACGAACACCAAGATGACACTTCACCAGCTCTTGATGAGACGGACAAAGGACTTGCAGACAATAATAGCAAAAGGGGTTGGGATAAGAGATCTTGTTCTCAGCCAGTATAGGAACAAATATGCGAAGTGGAGTAAGCCCAGGACCAGGAGTATTCGGTTGTCAGTTTTGAGGCCCAATCACCCCCAACCCCCCCCCGGGTAAGCTCGATATAGCTTGGTCCAAGATTCCTTCCTTAGAGGTGCCTCGTTCCACAAGTGCTACAGTCTCTATATGGCCATAAGTGGCCTAATTTCAGCTGACGATGATGCCACCAATCACCCCATAAAATCAATCTCCACCTGAATCGGAAAAGAAATCAAACACAAGGTGGGCTATATCTTGTGCACACATTCTCATCTCCCAGTTGACACAGAAAGGATTGGAAGGTTGCTGATGTGCCACATCAACCATTGCTCAATAATGCCTTACCCAAAAATTTCCTGGATAGAAATGCACTTCCTTCTGATTTGTGTTTCTCTAAAGATGATGCAGAGAGGAGACTCCCCCAAGGCTACAGAATTGTGCAGTAGCACTTATTTCTCTTGGGAGCATCAGAAGGCTGCTTATCTGTTTCATCCATCCCAAAAATGCACAAAATAAGAAAAAATGAGCTCATTGGAAGCAACTGTTGATAAGAGCCCTAAACCTTATCAGAGTCACTTCCAAAGTGTCAGACCATCACTTTTCTTTCAGAAATACTGATGACCCACAAACCACATCTTTCTGATGAAATGAATGGTAGACCTAAGACATCTATGAGATCACAGAGAAATCTCTGGAACAAAACAAAAGCCAACATGACAAGAACATAAGTGCAGCCATAGCCTTTATGAGTGCAGTCACCCACCAGGAGTCAGACTCATCATCACCTCTGAATAATACCATGTTAAACATGAAATGTCCACAGCATATGAATGTGTAAAGAAAGGATGCAACGTGAAAGCACTCTTCAAAACTACATTGAGTGACAGGCAGCCCAAGAAGACAAAATGAGGGATTCACTCAAGGCCAAGAAAGAAAGATGGAAGCTGGTTACCACTGGCTTTGTCTGATGTAGAGGGGCGCACAACAACATGCATTGTGACAACGCAACCGGGAAGTTCACCCACTAATACTCTAGATTCAGCAAGTGTCTTGCTATTCTCCAAAATTCTCCCTGCATTTATCAGCTTCATGTCATTGATTGACTTTGGTCCATTCTCTTTTCCTGCATTTTCAATGCACGACTTCCACATTAAGAATGGAATATGCAATAAGGTACAAGCTCACCAAAAAAATTCTACCACTTCTTCAGCTCCAGATGGTGGTGTAGATTAAGTATAGTCTTAAACCTAAACTGAAAGCAGCACAATGACATAGCTAGGGCAGGATATTCACCTTGTGGCCACTGAGAGAGGATACTCTCTTTGAGTGTGGCAATAGTGCTGGCTGGGGCATACTTGTTGGGTCCTATGTCTGTCCCATCATATAACCGGAACTTGAGCTCCACCAGATCATCCCCAGCCATTCCTCCTCTTCCCTCACCACTATGCCTATGATATCCCCTTTGCAGGGCCTGCTGCAAGACTAGACCGTCTTGATCTGTTCTGAGTTCAATAGGGGCAAATCAAAAAACCACCACCATGTCTAACAACTGTTTCAATTTTACACAGATCTCTTTTTTATGTCCAGCCAGACTTTTGAATTGCCCAAAAAAAGTCAGCCAGTCCCTGTACTCATCAGCTTCTCTGATTGTCGGTGAGATCTCTCTATGGTACACAATGTTGAACAGAGGACCACTTGTGGCAATGTCGTCAGCTCACGATTGCATGAACTAATTGAATCCTCTTCACCAGGCTTCCTGCTGTCTGTCACTACTAAAATTTCTCAAACCAGTCATCAACTCCTTGAGGAAGAAGAATTCATTCTTCATCGCAGAAAACTGAGAAAGGCTAAAATATGCACAATTCTATTGATGCTGTCTGTTGTGAAAATACAGAGCATCCATGTCAAACCAGGACGGACTCATAGGAATACCCAACTTTTTTTTCAATCCTTTAGAGCCCTGCAAAAATTCAGGTCCTTATCTGCATCCTCCTCCTGTGCCCCCACCACTGTGGCATCTACAACTTTTTACGTTGAGTTGATGCACTTATATGTTCAAGCTCCAGCCTGTGGTTGTAGGGTAAACCACAGTTTTGCCAACCCTCAACTCTAGTCCCAATCACCTCCCAATCACCTGAATAAACCACTGCACAAACACTGCTCAGGACTACTCAGAAGATCACTCCATCTTTGTATTTACCTCACTAACCCTTCTAACTAGACAAGAATCTGAAGACAATTGGCATAAAATGTAATGCTTGTTACAATGATTTAAGGTCCAAACCGTAGTTTATGAGCCCACCCATTTGATTGCAATGTCAAAATTTCCCTCAAAAAACATGCAATTCTCTTCCATAGATACTTCCCGCAGACAGACAGTGCACAAACTACAGCAATGAAGAAACAACATCCAGAACCCATAATACGCACAGAGAGCACAAACAATAGCAGCACCTCACGTGTCAGGATGTATTTGCCTGACCAAACAAGAGGGACATATTGCGCCTGAGGAGATCTAAACTGTGTCATTGATCTTCTGAAAAACTTGAACTTCAAACAAAGACATATGGCCAGAAGAAAGGGTTGCCACTGCCTTCGGGAACAAGGCCTACCCTAGTACAAAGGAGGATTTTGTTAAGCAAAGAGTCAACAACCATTGTGATGTGGTCAGCAATGATGTTTGGCCTGACATGCAAAGAGCCCAGCAATCCACTAAACCAAGAGTCTCCAATCAGCAGCCATGGAATTGCAGTAAGAAACAGAAACAGAAGCATGGGTGGGGTGAGGAGAGATCAATTAGAGCACAAAATACAGACACAAGTCATGGACTAGCAAACTGGAGATAGAAAAAAGAAGCTCAAAAGAGTGACATTAAACCACAAATGTAAGAATTTTGTCCTCCAAGCTTTCTGAATAGCAGGAAAAAATTTCTAACCAGAAATGAAAGAATTGGTCAAGAAAGCTGCTGAATGCCAGGAAGATTCACTTGACTGCATAACAAAAGCAAATTTGGATGTACCAAAGACATGCAACCGAGAAAAGGAAAAAAAACCTACGGCGTCTACACATGTAACCTGGGCCTAGTTCTGCCTCACAAAGTACATGGGGAAAAGGCTCCAGATTTGGATTCCCACAAAAAAGCCCACAGGATGGCTCAAAGCCCATTGAAGAAAGGGGATAGAACCAAGAAATAAACAAAATCAAGATGTCAGGAGAGATAATCTAAAAGAGTTGAGCCAGGTCACAAATTCAAGGAATCGAAGGCTATCCAAAGAAAACAACTACATGCATAACTTTGATCTCTTGGGATAAAACACCATCTCCCAGACATGCTAAAGTCCCTTCGCCACACCACCCACACCCCCCAGAAAAACAGAGATTCAAAAGGCGGAATCGCCCCCATAGCCTCAGAATCCACCAAACCCAGAACATTCAATCAACCCGAAACACAAACACCCAGAAAGAGTAGAGATTGTACGACAATCACCTGACAAAAAGGACCCACAGAATGAACAAAATCCCAAAGAACAAAATCAAAACCCACACACAAAAAAAGGCCCCCCAAACTCCCGAGAAAGCCTAGAAAACATCAAAACACAGTTTTTGAACTTCCTAAAGTGGTGATAAACGTGATCAGCAAAAGCACAACCCAAAAGAAAATGGTACCAAAAACACAGGGATCTACACACCTTCCCTCGAAGTACACAAAGCTGCAACAAAACAGGAAAACACCTAGAACCACCCATCACCACCACCACCACCTCAAGCACCCAGGAGAATAGTGACCTAGCGAAGTTGGGACCCAAAAAAGGATACAGAACAAGGGATCTACACGTGATGCAATGGAATCAGAAACATACCTGTGGGGAAGGTGGGAAGGAAGCCAGGAAGAGCAGAACCGATAACGAGATGGCTCTAGAGTGAGCAGGGAGAGAAGAGGAGAGAGGGGGTGGGGGACGCACACACAAGGAAGAAGAACCAAGAGACTAAGGAGCCAGAAAGAAAAGACAAACACCTGGCTAAGCGGTATACAGCGCAGCCTAGAAGCTTACCACATCCTACAGTTAACTAACCCAGGTTAAGTCCTACCCGGTCAGTTAACCCTGGATTCGGTCAACCACGTTGGCTGTCAGTTACGTGGCGCGATTCAATTGGATCATTCTCTTTTGACCGACCTTTTTCACTCCCCGCACTCTTCTGCCCGCTATTATTGGCCTATTATTATTTCCCTTTTTTTAACTTTTTCCTGTCGTTTTATTACCTTTACTCTTGTTTTTATACTTTTCACCCCATATTTTTTACCCCCCATACCTGCCCGCTGCCCCCAATTTTTTTTCCCCCACCTTTTCTCGAGACTTGGACTCATTTTGTCTGGCAACTCCCGAGGCCTGTTTCATTATTTTCACCTCACTCTTACTCTTTGGTAAATTCTAATTTACCGTTTCTATCATTAATATGGTAGTAGGTAACTGCTGGTTTTCAGCTTTGACTTTTAGACAATTAATTACCGCAGATAAATCGCTGCGCTCTTTTTCTCTCACGTGCTTTCTAGGGGTTTCCGGGGTACGTGCGATTTTTCTTTTTCTTTTACAAAAATTTCTTTTGGAATTTCGTTAAAATCTTTTATAATGTGAAGCAGGGTTGGATTTCGGTTGTTTTCGGAAAGTAATGAATATTGTAAAAATTGTATGCAATATGTGTAGTTATTAATTCCAAGTATTTTTTTGAAAATTTTTTTTGTTAAGAATTTATTTCATAAATGTGCCAAAAGAATTCAGAAATCAATCAAGAACATTGGTTGTATATTTTTTTGAAAGCACTGAAAATCTTTTCTAATTTGTCCTATCTATTGAAAAGAAAACTAGGTACACATATGTTATGGTATCTTATGTATTGAGCCACAACTTTAATTGGAACGAGTGTTTGAATTTTTCATTGTTTGTAATGCTAAATTAATTGATTTTGAAATTTGTGAATGAATTCGTCTTTTAATATTTGTAATACAATATGGAAAGCATTTGAAAAAAAAATTGAAATGAATGTAATGAATATGAAATATTGAAAATCACTTTTCATGTGTCATAAGACATGTTTTTTTTTGTTGGGTAATGGACTTTTAAAAGGATTTCAATCTTAATTAGATTATGGAGTGATCACAAGGATTCATCCACATGGGCACATTTGGCTCGTTTAAGCAAAAATGCACATTTATAAAAAAATAAATTGAAACTAATGTTTAGATGTATGTGAATGTATGTTTAATTTGTTGGTGTAATAATAAAACACGGCACATAAATAGAACGCTAATAACTAACAACCATAAATGTTCACATCCCACACACTAGGAGCCATGTTAAAAAAATGATAAATGCAAAATCGACACAAATCTCCTCAATAATTGTATGTAATAAGGAGACATTGTGAGCTACAAATGAGAGATGTAAAAATTGTAGTTTTTGAACTATGACAATGCCTATTATATCTCTTAGAGACTTGGATTTGTATCTAACAATGGATCAAATAGAGATGAAAGTGATCGATGCAAACTATAGTGTTAGAATGGGATATTGAGCATTGAGAAATCACGTGCATGTATACAAAGTCTATGCCATAGTGAAATGAATGTTTGATCTAAATTTCATGAACAACTTGCAACAAACTCTTGGCAACAATTTGTGGTTGGTTGTTGGCCAAATTAATGAACGATAACTACAGATGGTGTGTACTACGCTAAGTAGAATATCTGTTGGGGATGAACTATATGGAACAATATGCATTGATAGAAGCATCACAAAAAAAGTGGCCAAAAAATGCCAATGATCCAAAAGACGATGAATATGAATTGCCAGTTTTGAAATATGATGAAAACAAGGATGCATTGGTAGTAGAAAAAAAAGGAAACGTAATGGAAGAAGGACCAAAGATAAAAACACCATTGACATTGGAATCTAAAAATGGAAAATAATAAAAAAAAAACACAAAAGAATAATCTTGTGGGTCATGTAGTCGAGTCCCTATTAAATCACAACATTGACATTTTCAATTATGTCAAACCCAAAATAATTAACCAAATTATTCATGAATCTATGTATATGTCCCAAATCAAATATTTTCAAAGTAAAGCTTATGAGTTACATTATTTATTCTTTTACTATTTTAGTGAATATTATGAAAATATTGTAAGAATTTTGAGATGAAACATAAAGTTTAATCATCTTTCAACATTTTTGTGACTTAAGTTAATTTATCCTTGAAATTATTAAAATGGTAATTGGTTTACAACACATGTCAAAAAGAGTTTTGAAAATTCAATGTGAAAGTTTGGATGGGTTTGAAAAAATGAATTACATTATTTTTATTACATTGGATATAGAAATAATTGACATTTCATTATGCAATTTTATTCATGTGAGAAAACAAGTGAAATTTAAAATAATTTTTTTAATATGAACACGTGGTGCACAAGTGAAACATGCCCAAATTTCTCTAATGATTAATATGGCCATGATTGACATTGACAACGAGATTGTTAATGTCATTTAATAACCTTGGGTGGTAAGTTTTAGATGATTTGATTTTGTAAAATATTGAATTGTTTGATCACATAATTTTATTAACAATTATGTTTTGTGATATTATTTTAGATACCATCATTCACAAATATGAGTTATTAGTAAAAAAATTATCAACAATAAGGATATTGAGGTTTATGTTGACCAATTCATCAATTCTATGTGAATGTTCATATTTAACCATAATTTTTGTTTTGGTTGAATGCACTTGAGGCATTATACTTAAATTTTTTTTTAAAAACTATGAATTTAGAAAGTACAATCTTCATTGTAATGCAAATTACAATGAAGATTGTAATGAGATTCATAATACAAAAAATTATGAATTTCACGTGCATGCAAACAAGTATTCATTAATTTATATAATCCTATGGTTCAAATGAGGTTAATTGCTTGTTACAATTTATCATTTACCCATCATTTTACTCATAGGTCATATTATTATTATTTATTATTTATACCCTTAGAAATTCATTGTGGTGTTACAATATTATGATATTTAGTATAGAGATCAGTTATAGTTTAATTAAAATTACTTGAAGTCTTTATTAAGATGGTAATGGTATAAAACTAATATTACTTCAAAACATACGCAACTTGGTATGATTTTTTTAATATGAATGCACAGATTAAATAATATAATATGCCCATCAAATTAAATATATCAAATCAACACTAATATCAACAAGGCATGTACATTTGTAATATTATGGTTGATTTGATAATATAAATAATATTATATTACTTGTTCATTTTTATTATTTAAATATTATTCAATATTGTTGATATTAGTGTTAATATTAGAATTTTATGGTGAAGAAAAATCAAGAATGAAATCTTCAAAACTAATTAATTAATTAATTATTCAACAAACATGCATTTTTCATTAATTTCAAATGTCAACACATTTACCTTAATTTGAAATATATATATTTTTAAAAGTTCAAATTAATGTGTTTTTATTAAAATGTTGCAAGCTTATAATTTCTTAATGAAATTAATTTCACATGTGAACATAATTATAAATTTTTATTACACCATTCCATCCAAAGGTCCTACAATATTCTCCTAAGAGATGAAAAACACTTTTTTTAGCCACAAAATTATCTAAGTGTGTTTGCAAGGTTGTTTCACTTGCTAGACTTCTCATGAACAAAAAACAAAAGTGCCCAGAGAATTTTGCTGCTGGAAGAATTCATATATCATTGGCAAAAGAATTAGAACTTTCTTAAGGCCCAAATCCCAAAAACAGGTGTGGTGATTTCTTTCTCCAGTATAAAGAAGGAATGGATAAAACTATCATGACTGACAAACGCACCATCATTGGCTAGTCACCAACAAAACAAAACTTCCCACCGCCCCCTTGTGAAGAATTGATTGTCTTCCTCTTAACTTTTATTTAGTAACTTCAAGAACTGACGCTTCAAAGAACTATTCTGAATAAAGAGTGAAGATATACTTACGAGAAAAAAATGACGGGAAATAAGAGCAGTCAGCTTACAAAACAGAAAGGCGTCCCAGATGTGAAACCTTATGCATAATGAACCGCCATCATGACCATGACCCTATTCCACCACACAGGTACCATCCTCCATAAACAAAGAAATTAGTAGTCAAGTCTTTACAGTCTGGTCCTTCCCCAAAACCGTTCTTTTATTTCTCTATCCAGTAAGAATATTCCACTGGACTCTTATTTGTGAATTAAGATCAATTTTTGAAACTTCACCGCACAGAAAATAAGTCAAAAGTCTACATGGCCCAGCCAACAAAGATACAAAATTTATCAAGCCAAACAGCCAAGGAAAGACTACTACTTCATACTAGAAACACTAACCTCAATAGGTAGCTGAATAAGCAATTTCCATCCTAGACTACTGTTCTGCCTTCAGGAATGACAACTCCCCCAGCAGGTCTGTAATGGGCAATTGAAAGAAGTTTTCTGGAAAATTCACCAGAGTTACACAGCATCCAACATTTATCTAACTTTCAACAGTGAGCTATCAAAAGAAGAGTGATGAATAGACTGCAATACACAGTTGAAAGGAAAGGTGTGAGACACAGATCCCAGGTTGATTGCAAAAACTTGGGAACAGAAACAAATCTAGCTGGCTATTTGAAGCCTACAAATGTGGCACAGTACAAACTGCAAACCCATCAAATCCAAGTTGAAAAAATGACCAAGAGATTTTGCTTCACTCATGGGAAATCAGCCATGTACTACAATCTATACTCCACTGATGAAAAAGCCACCTCACCAGCATTATTGTGCACAAAACAAGGAGGAGAAGATACCCCCTTTTTTCTCCTGGTGACCAGTTAAAGCATCTACCAGTTACATCAGCTATGATGGAACTCAAGTATGAGCAAGGTTGTCTTAAGACCGCTGTGGAAGCTTACTGAGTGCCTGATTGATACGGTCCTCTGGAATCTGACGGTAGTTGTCATAGAAGTCCAAAATCTCCATTGCAATATTCTTTATCTGCACAAACAAATGCTCACATGTGTTTAGAACACCACCAATCACAGTAACCTTTTTATCATTTACTGGAATACACACTGGCAGAGGTCCTATGTAGTGCATTTTTGATAGTAGGTCAGCCAAGCACAAAGTGGGAAAAAAAAGGGAAAACAATTGCAAATGTCAGCTACCATCCATCAACAAAATCTCAACCAAAAAAACCCAGAAAGCCAGGCAGGATACATACCACATTCATGTCAACACGGAGTTCTTCAAACCACAATCGGGTGTCTTTCTCTTTGATGACACTTGCAATATAGATACATGCAAGTGCAATCATAAAGGGTGGGTATATTAATATTAGGTCAGTTCTGTAAGTGTCATTCACCAATGACCTGCATTCACACCAACAAATACAACCACCTGACAACTTTCAGATGAACACTCTTGAACTCTACAGGACATTATGTAGACATCAACAGGGAGAGGGAGAAGACTGCTGCAATTGTCAATAACTGACATGATAGTGACAAAGACAACAATTTCATGCTCTAGTGCAATATTCAAATCCCAGAAGCTATTTGAATACAAGATGATCCCTCCTAAACCAAACATTGAACCCTAAACCCTAAAGACCTATGCGTGTTAGGTGCAGGTGGTGTCACATCTGTTTCCTTGGGTACATACAAAGTAAGAGCTGTAGTTTCAACCCAACTGATTGGACAACCTGCTAGAGCTTTCCAATCACGCCCCACAAATTTGTACTAATGCACATTCCTTTGATTGAATGAAGAACTGTGAAGGGGAAGGGTTACAGGTTGCACCAGGTACAGGGAGTGATATCTGTCAGGCTCGCATCTTGCAACAATCTGCACCCGAAAATAATAGCAAAAAGTGTGAGGAAATGTACCCATATGAAACTAGTTCCAACACTGAAGAAGAGTACAATCTGTGGCCCAAATTAGAATGTACAACAATATTCCTGATTGTCACCCTTGAATACATCAAATCCAAATAGACCTGTCATGCCCCATCTGTTGTACAGTCATGCCAAAAAAAAGCAAAGGACATTGTTGTAGGGCACTGTCAAGTACTAATACTTAATTGACCATATCATGCACTACCATGCACCTGTACCCATCTAGCTGCGAGTGATCAACCATAAGAATCGACATAACATGCTACTAAGGAAACAGGAAAGAAGTCTTTTTTATACTTACTGCACAAGAGGCCGATAGGGATGGTAAATGACGAGGTAGTAGTCCAAAGCTTCCAAAAGTCGCATCTCCATCTCCAAGACATCTTTGATATCATAACGATGAGCTTTATCATCTGTTGCTGTCCGTTTTCAAACCACCCTAATTAGTCCACCCCCTCTAATTAGAAGCCTAAGGAGAAGCAAATTCAAAAGAAACCCAAAAAACTTCCCACAATAATCTTTCATCAGATGCTCTTGGATGGAAAGGCCTAAGGTACTGACATACTTCTTTGTTACGAACAAGAGGCACTTCAACTTCCCATTGGAAGTCACAAAAATCTAAGCTTGATGGGGGAAGATGCCTACACATGAAAAGGCTCCTGAAAATGTCACGTATCTTCTTCATGTAGAAAACCAGGAGCTTGGCCTGGACTGTGCTCTCCTCTGCCTTGGATGCCAAGTACAGGCATGTTGGTGCAACTAAGTAGGGATCATATTCTGAAAAACTCTTCCTGCAGCATTTCAAAAAATCATTGAAATCTGAAATTTTGCCAAACAGACAAGCCCTTGTGACAGATAGTTCAACAAGAAGTTGAAGAAACTGAGTCAAGGAAGGGTTACCTTGTGTAGACCCGCCTAAAGTATGCAATTGCTGTTGCAATGACCCTGGAAATTTTATTCATAGATCCACCAGGAATTGTCAGAAACTTGGATAAACCTATTTGCGGCAAAATGATTAAGAAAGATGTTTGAGTATTGATGAGGAGCACAAACAAAGAGATCAAAGAAATTGGGATAATAAATAGAAATCTGCTTCATTAGCTTTGCTTGCCAAATCTTTGGCCATGGATCTGAACCCAGTTTGGAAGGAGCAAGATGTACCTTTGACGCACCTTGGCATGAGCTCCCAATGACTTGATATCTGTAACATGTAGAAGTATCACACAAGTAAAGAAGAGAACACAGTTCAAGATTCTGCAGCTTACAATTCTTGAGTTCGCACACATCCTGTTGCAGAGAAAATTCACAGACTAACCTGGCAAAGACAATGCATTCATCAACAGGTATGTGTCCAACATCCTGACAAATTGTTGATGCACTTTGATTGAGGGACAGAAACACTAAACCCTAAAGAGGGGAAAGGTTTGAGTCCAGTTTGTTATTACAGGATGAGAATTGGATCTTTATGAGCTTCACATCCTCAGGTGTGAATCCACGCTCTTGATCAGCTGGTAAAACTTGGCTCACTTCTTCTTGGTCAAGAAGCTTCTTGCTGCATCCACAATTCCAAACTGCATTCAGCAAAGGGGCAAGACTGCTAAACACACTAAAAATACAAAGCTCCCAAGGAAGGAATTATGGCAAATACAAATAGCCTTCAAATTCTACAATAGTTGACAAAGCATTCCAGCATGCATTCAAACCCCCAATTGAAACATCAAGTAACAAGACATAAGCAAATAGCAGATACAACTTTGGAACTCTGTGTTTCATTTGTGACAGACATGCATCTAATGCCATAACTATCTCAATAGACATGTTTCTGAAATTAAAAACGAGGACACAGGTGTTGGAATGGTATGCTTACCAGTGCGATGAAGCCCAAAAGTTGGCAGCCATCTCTCAGAAGTTTGCTCACTGTATACAACCCCAACCCTAATTTCTTCTCAGCATGAAAGGTCCTTGCAGATCAGAGGAACCCCAAGTATCCAAAGAAAATTCATAGTTGACAGCCATCTCTCAGGAGCTCATTGCATACAACCCCAACCCTAATTTCTTCCCAGCACACAAAAAGTAGCCTTTGCATATCAGAGGAACCCCAAGAATCCAAAGAAAGTTCATGGGCCTGAAACTAGAACAAATGAAGGGGGCAACAAACCTTATCAGCAACAGAAAATTTGGCTCTTGGTGAAAATGGAGGGAAATAAAGTAAAATAAAAAAATCCTCAAAGATCAATGAGACTTTTGTTTAGGTCACAACAATCTTACAATCCTATGCACCAAATGCAAAACTGCTTTTGTCTTCCGGATTCATCATTTCCCAGTTCCTTCTTCCAGAACGTTTTAGAGATTGCACTTTTGTCATATACTTAAACAATCCTCCTCTTAGAGACATACATCATTTGAAACTGGCACAAATTCTTTCCCCCAATTGGGAGGAGCTGGAGGAAAAAAAAAAACTGGCCAGAAAAAAATGACGGAAAAAGAAGACTGAGCTCTTGAAAGGGAAGTTGGAGAAGATGGTGAACCTCTTGTGAACGTTCACAGCTCAATTTCAATCTGACTACACTTCAATCGATTCTTCCTCCTCGCTGCTCCATCCCCTCTTCGTGAACGAGCTCTCGACATCATTGCCACTTCTGGACATCGCAAAACCACCTGTGTCGCAAAACCCTAATCACTCGTGAGCCCTCTGTACCTTTTTCTCTTCCAATTGAGAACAATACAATTAGGGTTTCCATCAAAATTAGGGTTTGCATTCCAAAATTAAGGAATTTAGGGTAATAAATATTTATTGTGGGTATTCCCCCCTATACCTTACCCTAAGGTCAGTTTCATCATTAAATAATCCTCAAAATAGTGAAATGAAATTTTGTGAAAATATGAAGTTGAAAATCATCATAATTATCAAAATAGGCTACATTCTCAATAATTTCACTATTCATATCACAATATTATAGTAGATGATGGACATATATTTATTTATTTATTTATTTTCAAATTTTAAAAACAGATTTATTTTTTGAGAAAAATAAATAAAATTGTTTCATCAATGTGGAAAAAAAAGTGACCCTAGGCTAGAATAATGGACTTGTAGGGGATTGCATACCTAGCCTATACACACCAATGTTTTTTTTTTTTTTTTTTAAATCATTTTTTAATTTTCCTTTTTAAAAATTGGAAATTAGCCCTAGTGGCCCCCTTATGCCTAGCTATGGTGTTCAAGTGGCTAATAGCTTAAGGTTGTAGGAACTTTGACTTGTATCACACCCATAATTTCTTAAATATTTGGCAAGTATGCAATTACAAAGGTGAAAAAATTTCTTTTGTAAATTTGACAACTTCATGTGACGTGAAATTGATTTTTTGGTTGACCAAAATAAATTTAAAAATTCTAATTTTTTTCTTTGAAATATTTGATGGACATTGCAAACAATGCAAGATTTTCAAAACTAAGGACAAAATTTGCAAAACAAATGAACACTTGTTAAGAATCTAAACTAAACAAATTGAAAAGAAATTTAACCCTTGAAATTGCCTTTTTCCACCTCAATTAAACTAGAACATCAAACCAAGTTTCACATAGATCAATGTTACTACACAATGCAAATGCAAAAAAATGGGGCCAAGGGAAATAAAATCAAAACATTTCATTGTCATGGAAACAAAAAGAACTACCTTGGCATTCAAGCATTGGAATTCACTCGACATAAGCAAAGCCAAACAAAATTTGTCATCAAAGAAGATCATGGTAATGCAAATAGTCACAAATCTAAAGAAGTTGTTTTCCTCGTATGTAGATGCTATGTGAGCCCCCAAATAACATGTTCATTGCACCCTAGCCATCATAACAATAGCAATGTGAAACACATCTCCATCCTTCAATCCATTTTTCATAAAAAGAAATTTTGCTTAATATATCAATGTTATGCAAACCAATGCACGATTAATCATAGATAAATAACGATGTTATTGTGAAGCTTGGACTTCATAAAGGTCAAAATTTAAAAAACAATGTTTGATTGCATTTGATTTCATAGTAAGTTAAGTTGAACATGTTCTCTTGGTGGTCACTTGCATTAAAGAGCTCATGAATAAGCCCTTTTGTAGGCCTTACCAAAGAATAAACATATATGGGAATCACATTGAAACCTTCGAAACACTTGTTGAAAAAATAAATTAAAAGACCTAGATTGATAAGACTTTTTTCCAACTTCTTTCCAAAACACAAACACATTTGAGAATTGAATGAAAACCCTCCAAACAAGACTTGGAAAAAAACTTTAAAAAACCAAGATTGATAAACCTTTTTTTTTAACCTCTATCAAAATACAAACACGTTTGGTTACAATTGTATTAAAACCCTCCAAACAAAAGTTGAAAAAAAACTGAAAAATATGAAAATTGATGAGCACTTTTCCAACCACTATAAAGCACAAACACATGTGGGAATTATGTTAAACCCTCCAAATAATAATTGGAGAAAACATAAAAAAAAAGTTTATTAATAACCTTTTTGTAACCTTTACCAAGACACTAACACATGTGGGAATTGCATTAAAACCTTCCAAATCATAGTTGAAAATAAAATAAAATAAAGGTTGATTGATAACTTTTTTGCAACCTCAAGCACATCACAAACTTAGTATTTCACAACTTAATAATGAAAATCATGCAAAATTCATTCATTCATAATTCATACGTTTCAAGCATTGATTGCATAGAAAACACATTTGATACACAAATTTATAGAAAGATGCAAAATTCATATGACATTCGTTCATTCATTTGTGTGTCAAACATGTTTTCAATGCATGATATTTTGTGTGTAAAATGTACAAACCTATGAATGAACAAACTTTGTACAATTTTCATTATTAATTTGTCACATGTTAAATTTATGATGCAAACCGCAAACACATGTGGGAATTGCATTAAAACCCTCCATATAATAACCCGAAAAATTAAAAATAGGTTGATAAATAAACCCCTTTTCAACCTTTGCCAAATCATAAACTTTTACATCAAACCATGTAATAAACAAAAATTGAATATTTTTTTGCAAAAACAAATTTGGTAAGGCTTTCTACAATCCTTGCCAAAGTAAAAACATTTGCATCAAAACCCTATAAACAAGAATTGAAAAGAAATCATACAAAAATGGGAAGCAATACCTATACATTGGTTCTTCATTAAAGACCCAACCATAATATAAATGTTTTCTATCACAATTGAAGCCACCATTGTCTTCAAATCTTGATGGACAACCCAAATGTACTAAACATAAACTTCAAAGGTCAAGTGGAAAACTCTAATATTAATGTTTATTACTCACTACATCTAAATATTTTCATGTTTACATTCAAATAGATTTTTAAAGGCCCAAAAGTTGTATGCAAAAAATTAGGTGTTCTAATCACAATACATGTTGAAAACATCACCTCAACAAACTTTGAAAGTTGTTATGATGTCACAAAGAAATTGCTTCAATTTGGGCAAACTTGATGAGAGCATGAATAGATTTGAACAAGGGGAAAATCTAAAGGTCACACAAGTGTTCATAATTAAGCTTTGCTTGATGATTTATAAGGTTGTCCATAGCCATTTTCACCAAGAAAATTTTGTATTTTTCCACTACTTTTTTGGCAAGGTTCAACATCAAAATTCACTTAATCTTCACATTGTGAACATTGTGAAGAATTGTATTCCTTTTTGTTTCAATGATGTCAATAAGTTTTGGGAATTCCATTTGCAAGGAAAGCTAGGTTTGCTACTTGTTAGATGATTATTTGGCATGACCAATTAACAAGTTGTGCATAATTTTCTCCATGCTTAAACCATTTTTGTAGCACCAATCTTTTTTTTTCACAAATCCCATATCCTTTTATGCTTTTGTGTGACCTACATGCTTACAAAGTGAATCCCACTTTGGAGTAACCAACTTATCTTTTCCTTTCACGTAACTATAAATCTTGCATTTAACAAATGTGCAAACACCCATTAGACTTTAAACACATATCAACCCAAGACAATTTTGTAGCCCATGATTCTTGAAATTTTTAAGTGCAATTGTAGTTTCTCTTTTTATACATGACAATTTTTTGGGGCGGGAAGCTTTGCAATAGGCCACAAGGACTCATTCAAACATGTGATGTCTTCATTGATTGGTTTATTTCCCTTTGGATCAATAGCAAAACTACAAGATGTTATGAAAGAAAAAGGACAACAATACAAATAAGCTTCATTTGGGTCATGTAACACATGAAGGCAACGGTTGGGTTCCTACTCAAATGGAAATAACAAAACTTGTAAGAATTAATTAAGAGTTTGGGAGCCATCATGAAAAATTGAGATTTGTGGAAAAAAAAGTTTTTTCCTAAAGACACCGACTTCTAGAAAATCTTGACTCAAACAAAAGATGCATAAGCTCACATGGGGCAAAGTATAAAACTCATTTGTTTGTTGTAAAATGCAAACCAATGTTGGGTAGGTATCAAAAGGAAGGCCAAGTATCACTCATGTACTAGACTTTGAACACATGCATATATTAAATTCAAAGTTGGTATGCCCCTTGTCCTTGATTCTACGATGTGTGAGATCATAGATCTTTCCAAAGATTCAAAGCCAACCAAAAAAGAAATTGAAGAAAAAAATATAATACATTGTGAAAATGCCAATATATTTGGGTGATGCAATTTCCTTGAGTTGAAATGTTGCAAGGTGTTGATGGGGATGTTCAACATGTCAAATGCATTGTTTGTAGTTTTATTCGAAGGTAGGACATGCTTTTAAGTGATAAAGTAGACACTTAAAAAAAACATGTTACGAAATGAAAGTTGACAAAAATTTGCAACACATTGGAATGAAGAAGATGAAATGTACATGAACAAATGATGTTGACATGTTGAAAACAACACTATTTACATTTAAAAACATCATTCAAACATCATTAAACAAGTTCAAGTTGAAATTAAAGGTGAAAAGGAAAGGAAATGATAGTAGATGGTGACAATCTTCCATCACCTTCAACAAAGGAGGCTAATGTTAGAGTACAACAAACTAAAATATCTTTTGTTTACATTCTTAAGAATTCCATTGATGGCAAATAAACATTGGACAAATTTGACCAAGTGGGGTATGATAAACTTCATGTATGTGCAAGTCAAAGAAAAAACAAATAAGGTCTTTAAGGAATCACATTACCTTGCTCTTAATTACAACAAAGTCACAATCCAAGATAATCAATCCTAAAATTTGGTGCATGCATATATGGTGCAAGATTGAAGTTGATTACCAATTCTCATTTCTTTGGAACATGTAACACAAAGCAAAATTATTAACAATATCATGAAGGTAATCATGGATATCATAATATTTAATGGTGGTTTTATGAACGAAGGCATTGTTTTGAAGTTATTGTCTTTTGGCATAAATGGCATTTATGTCTTTCAAGTCAAAATGACTACTTTTATGATTATTTAATGTATGGTTTTTGATGATTGGTAATTTGTTTGCAAGATTTGAGGATTTTGAAGCTCACACTCTTTAAAAATATGTGAAGAAAATTTTGTGTTTTGTGGGGACAATAATTGGAGCTTGGCAAAGGTTGTAATACTTTCATTGTGATTTTAAGGTCCATGGTTTTTTTTTTCATTAGTGATATGAGGTAATTGGTGGTGTCATAAAATTTGGGCAATCTTGTGTGGGTATTCAAACATTGAATGTTGGGTTTTGGCAATTAAATGTTGAAAGGTTTTTTGATCTTTGAACTTCTTTGTCTCTTTTATTTTTGGGTTTTTGCACATGGTTTTTTTTGGAAGGGAAGGAAGGTTTAAAGCCATAGACTCAACATCCCTAAAAGGTTATTAAACTCAATTATAAACTCAAAGGTTAATTCAATCACTATTATTTTGTGCTAGTTTTCATCATTGGAATTATTTTACACGAGGCTTGTATGACCCTTCCATTGCATCCAATGTGTCTAGTCTCTCTACCCTTAAGGGCTGAACCAAAAAATGGTTTACAATAATACCATAGTGTCACATAGACATATTAGATCCAACTTTTGAAAGAAGGGAATTCGTTAAATCTCAGTATGAAATGATGAAATTCAACATTAAATGCACAAGGTTCGAGAGTAATTATAGTAGGTAGGAGTAGTGAAAATATGTGTAGCAGCAGTGGAGGTGCTCATGAAAAAGGAAGGACAGGATGAAACTCAATTTACCACCAAAATTGGTGGAAAAACTAGTTTGGGTCCTAGTTATTTCGCTTTGTAAAATTTTCATTTCCAATTACATGTTTGGGTGTGTTTTCTTCATGTAGCAAAAGTGCGGACCTCGATTGTAGTGGAACTCAATTGTGTCTTCTAATAGTTTTTGCAAAACTTTCATGGACTTGAAAGGACCTTCTCCATTAGATTATCATGTCACCATCTAAGGACATGAAACCCTTATTATTTATTCCTGTGTTTTCCTTTGGAGCCACAATGTGATATTTCTGGAGATTCTCCCTCTTGTAGACCATGTGTGCTGTATACCCAATGCTCAGAAACACACAAATCTTTGGCATGGGTTTAAACCCCATGAACTGGGTGACTGGCAACTTGAGAGATTGACTCATATTTGCCTGCAGGTACCCTAAAAATATGCTTTGCATCCTTGATAACAATCTCAGCAATCCTCAGTCATTTTTCTAAGTTGAGGACTAATTATTCCACCAAATGATTTTTCATCATTCATGATTCATGTAGGACATTCCAAGATTTTTTGGCATTTTTGGATGTAGCCAAAAGAGGTGATGGACCATAAGAATATATAGTCAAATTTGGCTACACGAAAGCCCCTTGGTTGCTTTTGTAACACTAGGAGGTGCAGGATTTATAAAGCCAAATTTCCAAGGAGTTTTGGTTGTTTATAGAGCATTCCATGAATTCATTGCTGCTTCATTGAGCAATTTGTGTGTGCCTCATCCATTGGGCCTTATGTAAGGCAACTCCCTTGGAGTGAGAGTAGGATCCTACCGCTCCAAGGGAGTTAACCTTTGCGTAAGATATGAAAATGAAAAAGTTAAGCATCCTTCCATTTTCTTGGATACTTAATATTGAAATCTGACCAATTCTATACAGTATTTTTTTGAAATTTGAGGATTTAAAACCCTAATAACCATTTTTTTCTCTCCCTATTGCACATTGCCTGCTATCCTCCTTTATTTCCACTCTTTGTGCAAAGAATCCAATCAAGGAAGTGCATGGATTTGCATGGATTCTTTAATAAAAGATGACACTTGTAAAATTGCTACCTGATCACAGGGTTTGTCATGAAAGGCCTGTGCAATGTGAGAGAGAGAAAGAGAGAGAGAGAGAGAGAGAGAGAAAGAAAGAAAGAAAGAAAGAGAGGACAGATGCACAGACAAAAGGGTAGAAATCAATGGTAGTATTTTGGGATTCCTTTGCTGAAGCTTAGCTACGAGCATTAGCAACAGTTCACACTTGAGCAATTTGGCGGTGTTGTGTTGAAATAAAAATTACTCATTGGTCCATCATGCCTGGAGCTCACACTTTGGGTTTACATTAAGGTAATTTGAGGCCAACACCGAAGCAAACAAACGAGAGTGAACTAAAAATTCACATGGAATCTTATTTAGCTGAAATGGATAATATTGGCCTGAAGTGAAGAAATATGTGCTGGGATTGTAATGGAATTTTTCAGGCATACATCAAAGAATTTTTCAGGCCTATACCTTGATGGTATATGCAGCACCCATGCAACCAAAAAACTTCAGGGTCAATTTTTTTTTTTGTATTTTGTATTGAATTTTTTTGGAAGGCCAAGTTGGAAGGAACTTTTGCAGGTGCCTTGTGGGCCCCTTTGCTCACAAAATTACTACCACTCCAACTATAAGGTTCTTATGGTCTATCCCTTGGTCCATTTTAGGTTGATACCCATGTTCGTCGCTTATTGAGTTTTGATCCAATCATCAATTTTGTTCTCCGACCGGTTATTAATAACCTATCAAATTGGTTGTTGAATTTTTTATAATTGATTAAATTGATAATTACATGGTATTGAAATTTCAAAATCTAATAACCTACTTGGATGACCTGATTATCATCTAGGCAAGTTATCAATCTTTAAACACTAAAATAAATTTCCAAAGCTTATGATTTACAAGTTAATTTACAGTTCTCAATCGATTATCTGAAAACCTAGCCTTTTGGCTAATAATCAAAACCTACCCTTTTGATTTCAGATAATCGGTGTTCATGGGCTTTGCCATGGTCTCATCTGAAAAGGAAGTGCCATGAGTTTCATACCCTAACATTAGGTTTGCCCATGGATGTCAATGTGGTCAGTACAAGAGTATTGCTACAATCCCCGCCCCCCCTAGTTTGCCCTTTGCCCTTTTCTCACCTTATTATGTTTTGCACCCATAACATCCCATGTTGTTATGCATACTAAGGGGCACATACCATGCCAGGTAGCATGTGCCAAGGGTCTTGTAGCATGTTACATATCCCTTAGCACCCATAACATGGGCAAAACGTGTATGAAAATATGGACCCAAAACATGTCTAGAAATGCCAAGGTGAACAAAAATGGGGCAAACTGGGGGAAAAAGAATTGTAGCAATACTCTTGTACATTAACAACTAACTATGGGCTACGTAATGTTAGGGGGGGTTTCATACGCCATGACCCAATAACTATTAAGTGTCAACTAATCCTTAGTGCATGTGGATATCAACTTGCTTTGTTGGCCTTGCCTACCAAGGCGAGGAGATTGTGTTTAGATTCCTTATGGAGTATAATAGCTTAAGGGATTTTGGCCCCTATGTAATAGATCTACTTTTATATGTAGATTTTTGAAAGATGATATTTTGGCTTATGTTGAAACTTGAGATTAATTATGGAGTTATAATATCTTGAAGTATTTTGGTTTTTTTTTAGAGGATTTTTTGAAGATTGCATTTTTGCATGGTGAAATATTTGAGTTTTCATAATTCTTCTTTTGCCTTAAGATACCTTTTAATATGTAAATGGCAAGGCCACAATGTGACACACCCCTTGTTATAGACCACTTTTAGCCAATATTGTACTCACACTCTCACACATCAATGTGTCCTCAAGATGTTGAATACCAATTCTTTGAAATGATAAAAGGGCAAAGCTTGTTCAGACGCTAGATTAATGAACTTGCCAAACATTAACTTAGTGCAAGAGAACACAAGAAGAAACAAAAAAAGGCAAAAAAGAGAAACGTACCAAAGTCATAATTCAATTACCAAGATTTTTTGAAAAAAACCTCAATTACAAGGAATAAGTATATATGAGAAATCAATTGCCTAACTACCACCTGCAAATAACAAACCAATCTCCAATGTCCTTGTTCAACTATGAATAAACTGGGAAGAATTTAACAAATCGGATAGTTAGAATGAGAGGTAGGCTTTAATAAAAAAAATTTAAAATTAATAATTTTTTCTTTAATAAAAAAACTGGAATTTTTTTTTAAAAAAAAAGAGAAATTAAACATTCAAAAACAAAAAAATTGAATAATTTTGGAGGTTTTCAATTGTTAGAAGTGATAAATTTTTTTGTAAAAAGTGCCAGATATATTTGGTCTTTCATTTTGTAGCAAAAATACAGATGGATGCTTGTAAAATTATATTTCATATTTGATTTATAGCCAAATTGGTTAAATTTTCTTAGTGATGATTGTCACTTTTTTTTACATCTTCCTATGGATGATAGCCACTTTGGCTACAAACAAAAATTCCTAAAAGAAGCACTAAGTAAGATTCAGAGGTGAGATTGAGAAGGAACAAGAGTTATGAAAATTAGGAATAGTGCAATTATTCCACCTCTTTGACTTCACCCGTTTAAGACCCAATTAAGTTTCAACTTATTACAAGCAGTTGATAATTGAGTTGAGATTTGGATTAATCTTAGAGCAAAGATGTTCAAACGGGACCTCAGGCTTCTGTCTCTTTATGTATTTCTTCTACTCTTCTGGATTGTTATATGCTCATTAATGAAGTTTGACAACTTGTTTTAAATCAATGCTCTCGCTGAACTAGCAAGGATAATGAGCAAATCAGATGTGCTACAATTCTTTTCTGCTAACTAGTATCTAATAATCCTCACTCAACCAATTACAAGCAAGCAAGTGCCGATTGAGTATCCTAATTCAACAACTACAACAAGCAAGTCCCAATTGAGTTTCATAACCCAACTATGAAATGGAAGTAACAATTCAGTTGCAAGAATGAGCAAGTGTGGAATGTAACAGAGTGGGTGGGTTGCGTATTTTTATGAAAAACCTCAAGTTCTGAAAAGTAAATTAGAAGTATCTTGGTTGGGGGGCTTCTGGTTGCACACATAAATAAATGGGATTTGGAATCAAGTTTCAGGTCTGCTTCTTCTTCTTCTTCTTCTTGAAGTTAAAAAGAAGAAGAATTTTTCATTTTGGTTTCAGTTTTGAAAATCAGACACAATTCCAGTTCAATTTGGTTGTGATAACTTAGATTGGAACCAGTGGATAACTGCTGGTTAACCTTTGATTATTCCCTCATTTTTGGTCACTTTTTTTTCAAAAATTCAAAAAAACATTTTTGTTAAAAAAATCTCAGTTCTGATTCCAGTTCCACACTTGAAAAAAAAAACCCAGTTCCAGGTCCCTTCTTTAAGAAAGTAAAATCAGATTTTGGTTGGGTTCTGGTTTCAATGATCAGATTCACTTCTGGTTTGATTCTTACTTACTGGAACTGGAACTGTGGGTTATATTACCCGTTCAATTATGGTTTGGTTCTTACTAACCAGAACTGGAACCATGAGTTTATTACCCATTCAATTCTGATTTGGTTCTTACTAACCAGAACTGGAACCATGAGTTATTACCCACCCAACATTGGAATATGCTACCCAAAGTAGGAATACAAAGTAACAAAATCGGTTATGAGAATGTATTAGCAAAGTATTAAAACTACCAAGTGACCAAAAATCTA
>Ga0209611_10001171_pt1 | contig 43672 bp, 31 predicted proteins | sample S1TSphgellanicum_3_FD_187693 | JGI IMG/M metagenome (GOLD analysis project Ga0209611, IMG submission 187693) | Host-associated microbial communities from peat moss isolated from Minnesota, USA - S1T2_Fc - Sphagnum magellanicum MG (SPAdes) (version 2) | ecosystem: Host-associated > Plants > Peat...
GTCTGTTTTTTCTCTATGTGGATGATGATGTCCTACCCATTACAGGAGCTTTTGCGACTTTTGTGAAACCCGAAGCCCTGTCGGTTTTTACATGTGGATGATGCCCTACCATTACATGAGCTTTTGTCACTTTTGCTGCAGGTCGTCATACTGCTGAATTGTCTGCAGTGGTAACTTATTACATGAAGTTCCACTGCAGACATACTTATTCTTTGAAATAATCCGGTATCCTTTGCAGGAACTAGCTGCAGATAAGGGAATGTAAATCTAGGTATTTCAAAGCTATTTCATGGTCCTTTGGAACCTCCCATTAATGGCAGGTTGTGTCACTTTCTTTCTTGTCAATTGTTCCAGTTCAAGAATTGGGAGTGAAAGGGTACTGCACAGATGTGAAATCACTGTATTACAAAATGTATACAGGTCTCTTCTCCATTTCCTAGGGTTAAGACTATCTGCTCCATTTCCCAGGGTTTAAAGTATGTGAAGTGTTGAGATCTCTCTCAAGTATCTCTGGTTCCAGGGCACTTCATGTAAGCACTGAGCCCCCTGTGTCCACTACCTTGCAGAACTAACATATATGGTGGTGTTGCTGGGATGTTCTTTTAGGTCTGGCAAATCCAGACAATTCTGTACCCCTCTCGCCACAGTGGCTTTTTACAAAGCCTGCAGAAAGCAAACCATCAGTGGTATCCAGGGTACGTGTGACCAAAGCATGTAGTATCTTCCATTCTTTCAATCAACAGCAGGAGTTTATTTTCTGCTCATTTATCTTCTGAGCATATATTGTGTAAGTAACTGTTTGGCCTAGGGTTCTTGGATTGCAGGATCCCCAGCAGACAATGCCTGCTGCTGGTGACGGTCTAAGCAAGCAGCAGCGGTGGCGCAGTGTTGCAGATGGTGGGGCACAAGATGTGAAACGGAATAAGGATTGGTGGCGCACCACCAAGCCTACAGAGGGAGATGCTAACCGTTATCGGCACAAGCGTTGGCAAGAGGAGGAAAGAGAAAATATGATCCTTTTGCCTCCCCGAAATGACCACTGGACAGGAGGGGGAAGACAAACCACCAGCAATCAAGCTACTTCCCAACTGCAGGAAGATCAGCAGGGTGGAAATGAGCAGTGGTCTGACATCAACAAGAATGTTCTGGCACCAGGGAGAGAGCCTGGAGAGCTCCTTCTTCGACCCCTTGCATCAGACCAGGGGACTAATTCCAGCAATCGAGAAGCCACTTTTGACAATCGGCGTGACAGCAAATGGAGCAGCAGCTGGGGCCCAGATGAGAGGGATAAAGAGTTTAGGTGGTCCAGGGAAAGCAAGTTGGTAAGTGATGCACCTGATAAAGAAGTGGTTAACAGTGGGGGTTACCAGCCACGGCGTCCAACATCCCCAAGGATCACCAAAGAATTTGACAGAGAACGGGAGCGAGACAGACTGCAGAACTCTGGAGGAAGGGGAGATCATGCTTGGCGTCCACAATCCATTGCATCCAGAGGTAGAGGGGATGCTCCAGTTGTAGGCAGTACTCCTCCCAGATCTGCCCCAGGTTTCAACAATCTAAGAAGCAGGGGTGATGACTCTGGGCTTGGTTTTGCAGTTAATCGTGGTCGTGCGAACTCTACAGGAAGTGGCATGGTGTTACATGGGTCAGCAGTGGCCTGTTCCATAGGTGCTCCACCTCTTATTGACAATTTGGATCCAGATGAAGGGCAAGTTGGAAGAAATTCAAGTGTTTTTCGCTATTCACGCATGAAGATCCTTGAAGTGTACCGGAAATTGGGGTCTCTACCATCTGTTGGAAGTTGTCCCAATGGATTGTCTATGGTGCAGCAGTTGATGCAAGACGATGCCTTAGAGCCTCTTGCTTTTTCAAGACCTGATGTGGAGGAAGAGGTGAGAAAGTTGAACAGATCTGGAACTTATCTGTCATTACCTGTGAAACAAAATGTTGCCAATATGTGATGTGACAATTTCATTTTGCATGGAGGCAGGCACTTCTGGAGGGAATCCAGAATGGAGATATAGTCAACAGTGGACCAATGCACAGTGTTGGGCCCAAGGAGGCAAATCCAAACAGAGACTTTTGTAAGAATTTAAACCAAAGGAATCATCAAGGCTGTTTATCTTGAGTTGTTTGTTGTATATTTCTGTTTCTTCTAGAAGGACTGGTGCCATTCTCAAAAACCTAATGTTTTATTCTGTTCCCCCTGGTTGATTGCTCTCGAGAAATGATGCATGCCTATGTTTCAGTACTCTTGCCTAGGCTTCTCCTTTTGGCCAGGTGGGAAGGAGGATATGCTTTTTGATTGCCATAGAGAGGATGATTTCTTCAACCGGCCTGGTTTCAGTAATGGTATTGTACACATTGGTGATGGGGTTGCTTCTTACAAGCTATGTGCAGCTCGCTATGCTGGTGTTGAGGCAGAAACTTGGGAGTCTGGCACTTCTTTAGAAGTGACATTGGATGCTGATGGTACGTCTCTTCAATTGTAGATTTCTTTTCCTCCATAAAGTCACATTATCAAGCAGCACTCATTTTCTGGAGTAAGGCTGTTCAGTTGATCAATACCCACAGGCTTTTCTGCCCTCTCCACTCTATGGATCATTTTCATCCAGAGATCATGATTTCCATGTTGTTTCTCTCCTCTTTCTCTTTCCTTATTTGGTTCTTTTGGGTTTTCCCTTGTCTTTGTTTTCCCCTTTCTTTTGTCTCCTTTGTCATCTCCTTTTTCTTGAGCTAGCCAACACCACAGCTGGCATTTCCTTTTACTGCCAGTCTTGTGACAGAACTCAGTATATGGTTTAATGTATGACATTGATATTCACCCAATGCTGGGAACAGATGACATCAGTGAGTATGCTATGGTAGCTCATCACTTCCATGCATGTTGCTGTTGAAGGTCACTGAAGATATGTGTGACTATTGCTATTGTTCTAATGATCCTCAGTTTTTCCTGTGGTTATAAGGGTGGTGATCTTTTCCCTGTTTGCTGATTTTTTGTTATTTCTCAATTCTGTCAGGTTCTCTGAAACTGAAGGAGGATTTCTTTACTTATGAAGGCATTATTCTTCATTTTGATGGTTCTGTGTTTATTAGGTGGCAGCCATGGGCAGTTGGGGGAGGAGTGGAGTGGAGATTCAGGAAGGGAGGACAGCACCTGGAGACGTGAAGGTTCGGGCCAAAGTGATGGCATTTGGTGCAAGCCTAAGGGTGACAATGAAGCAGTTACCAACCCCAAAGAGGCAAAGAGGTGGAGAAATGAACAGAGCATAGAGAGAGATGATCGAAGCAGCTGGCGCCGCAAAGAGGTTGTTTGTCTGAAGTCAGATTTTCCACAGTATTTGAAGTATGAAGTATTGTTCTGCCCAGTTGTGGGCACTCTTCTTTTTCTGGTGAACAGGGGAACTCACTAGTTGCAAAATGGTGAACAGGTCTTACTGCCTGAAAGAGGCGGATGGATGCAAAATGATAAAGTAAACTCAAGACAGCTCGAGGAAAGAAATGTTACAGAGCGACATAACCTATCACATTCTCTCACAGGTGTAGAGACTGGAAACCTGAATAAAAGTCTCTCTCTGTCAACGCAGAGTAAATCAGATATCACAACCTCTGTAGCAGCAGTTGGATCAGAGGCAAGGAAGCCGAGTTGTCAGTTGCCTGAGTCGAATGGGGCTACAAAGGTTGCAGCACCTCCACAAAGAGCTCCAGAGGATCTCAGTATATTCTACAAAGATCCTCAAGGTGACATCCAAGGCCCATTCATGGGAGTGGACATCATTGACTGGTTTGATGCTGGATTCTTTGGTACAGATTTACTGGTGAGATTGGCAGATTCTTTGGAAGGCACACCATTTGTTTCTTTGGGCCATCTGATGCCACATCTGAGGCCCAAGCCACGCCCTCCCCCAGGTTTTGTTTCTTCGAAGAAATCAGAAGAAATTTACAAGGCTGCTCTTGCAAATGGGGATGGAGTGGGCTCATCTCATTATGGACAGCAGACAGCATTTGAGCAAAAACAGAGGAGTGGAGGGGTTAAGGAGAAGGACTTGGAGGTCAATCTACTTCCAAGATTGGAAACTCTCAGGTTGGTGGATACCACAGAGTCTACTTTTGGTGGGGATTCAAAAGTTTTCTCAAACCAAACTCCATGCACTGGAAGGGAAGGTAAGGGTTCAAAGTCACAACCCACTTTTCATTTGTTATATGCTTTGCAGCAGCATTTGTTTCTACGCTTCTCCTTCTCCCCACTCTCTCAGCTTTGATTTGCATTTCTTTAATGTGTGTGGGTTTGATTTTTTCTGATACAGAGATGCCAGCAGAAAACTTGTTTGGGTTAAGCGTGGGTGCAAGTACAACAAAGATTAATGATCTCATGGATCAAGATTTTCGAATGCAGTGTCAAATGTCAAGTGAAATGGATGTCTCTGATCCAGCAAATCTGAGTCTCTCAAAGCTCAGTTCTCAGAGTTTGCAATACCAGGAATGTGAGGAACAAAAAGCTTCACTTGTAGGTACAACTGAAGCTCTAGGTCCTACAATGGTCCATGGTATACACTCAGCAGCACAATCATCATCATGGCCAAGTCGGTCTGGTCTGTTACCAGCAATGCAAACTGGCCTTCCTGTTCAGGGAGTATTCTCCAAAATTGACCAGCCCTTGCCAGGTGACCTGGCACGTAAGGTATCTCTAAATGCAACCCACTCTCATCTAGAGCCTCCCACCCATGGAGGTGTTGTTCATCCTAACCATCTTCAACAACAGCTGGAGCTGCTGGAGCTGCAGCGCCTTCTTCAATTCAGGGATCTGCATCCTAGTCTGCCAGGATTGCCTCTGCAGCACCAGTCAGAATATCTGAAGCTGCCATTTGCTTCACCATTGCAGCAGCAACATGGAAGCTCAATTGCACGTCCAGACCATGAACAGCTTTTGCATCCAGGACTCTTTAATGTTCATCATTACCCTGTTCTACAACCTCCTCCATCTACATCAGGGACTGTTTTTGGCGAGCTTCTTCAGATGCAGCAGCACCAGCAACAACAGCTCCTGCCACAAGTTCTGACAGGAGAGCCAGTGAGGTACCGACCAATTCTTACTCCTTCACAGTCTCTTCACGTCCACCATCACCCATCTGATAGTGGCCCAAGAGGTGATGGCCTTTTTGATCAGCCCCTGGTTGTCCAGCAACAAGCAGAAGCACTTCGGATGGGATCTCCTGGCCAACCACAAAGTCCACAAGATGTCCATTCCTTGGAACAGCTCTTCCAAGCCCAAGGAAGCCACCCAGGCTTAGCTGCCTTTAATCACATTCTCAGACAGGAGCAGCAGCAGGTCTCTTTCTTTCTCTGCACATCATAGGGAAAACAGCTATGGATTGGGAAGTTTCTGATTTTGTTTGGTCCTAGGTTTGCAGTTGTTGCTGTGGAAGTTTCTGATTGGTTTGAGTCTTAGAAGGCTGGGACTTTTGTGTGTAGACTAAGAATACCTTTCATGACAGGAGCCGTTGGGCTTGCCGTGGCAATCCACAAGCACAGATGAAATGCGGATCCCTGGTGTGTGGGAAGTGAATGAGTCTGACCAATTTGTACCAAGAAAGGCACCTAGTGCAGATCCAGCTTCTAACAGTACACAACAGCAACAGCTACGACTGCCAGAGCAAGGCTTGCATCATCAGTTGAATTTTCATCAGTCTCCTGAACAGCTGCAATCAATTCCTTCAGGTGTTTTCCAGTTAGATGTTCAAAATGAGCTGCAAGGTGGGGAAGTGGATAACCTTGTAAATATGGTTAATCCCAGTATCTTGCAACTGGAACAAAACATATCAGTGATTTCACTATCTAGTACAGAATCAGGGACTATGGTCCCTGCTAAATTGGCGATAGGAGTCCAAGAACACCATGCCCAAGCTGAGAGGCATAACAATATTCCAGCTTTTGCAGAAGAGCAAGTCCACAAGGAGGCTGTACAGATGTACCAAGAACAAAATGCACTGGAACAGGAAGCTTCTCTGTCCAGCATCTTGAAATCACCTGTCAGCCTTCCACCTGAGGTCTTAGGATCTTCTCTAGTTAAAGACAATGAAAAGCAGTCTTTACAGCACCTAACTGGAGGTAACAAGCCCTTGTTGCCACTAACTGACCGTCAAGGTTCACAGGACCATCATCCTTTTGAGAAGATGAAAGAGTATGTGCACGATTTGAGCCATAATTCCTGGGGTAGAGAGGCCCACAATCAGGTGCGCCCAGATGAGCAACCACAGGAAAGAGCTGATGGAAGATCTAAAGGGTGTTTGCACCTTGAGGAGACACCAGTCAAGTGCACATCCATTAGTCTTGAAAACGGTGCTGCTGCAGTTACTCCTCCACAGCCACTAAAATCCCAGTCTCCAAGTCAACAATCATCTGACTTTATGTTATATAAGCAACCAGGGTCAATTGCTTCCTCACCTGTATGGACACCAGCCCTTCCACCAGAATGTAAGTCACTGATGGAAATTCAGCAGGAACAGGCTCAGCGCCAAAGAGTGGAAGAACAAGGTGTTGCAGAAGTTGTTGCCAGCATAATGCCATTGGAAGACTCTGTTGTGAGCTCTGGGACATTGGGTCCATGGGTAGCATCAGTTTGCCCCCCTCAAGTGAAGTCTTTAAAAGAAATACAGGAAGAGGAGGCTTACAGAGCATCAAGTGTGGGTACGCCTCTAGGGCATATGATGTCTTCTCCTGCAACTATGTTTGCTAGTGAAGCAGAGAACAAATCCCAGATTCACACTATCCCGGATTTACATATGGGTGAAGAAGGGAGGCTTTTGCATAATCCAACTGAGGATTTGTGTGGGAATGATGCAAGCCAGAATCTCTTGGATTCCACATCAAACTTGAGCAGCCAGGCACTTGAGGCAGTAGCAATTCAAACTTCAGTGCAAAAAACCACTGATTTGGACAACAAGGACTTTATTGAACCAAAAGAGTCTAGAAGAAAGAAGAAACGAGCTTCTAAGTCAAAGGGTACAACTGCAGCAAGCAAGTCCTCCACTCCAGAGCCAGCTCCATCTCCTGAGCATGCCTCTTCCAAAAAGAGTTCAGTGCTCCACATTGGACCCCAAGCAAGTGCTTCACTCGATGCCCCAAATGAATCTGAGCGAGCACCTCCACCAGGACCTTTGTTAGCAGACTTCCTGAACCTGAGAGATGAACCAGTGAGTTCTGTGCCAGTGCTGGCGTGGTCTATGGACCCCAGCTGCCAAGGTAAGGCTGCAAAGTCATTGAAAGAGATTCAGGAAGCTGAGAGCCGTAACTCTGAGGAGCAGGAGAGACAGGCCCAAACGATGCACTCACTGGCAGGTCAACAGCAGCAGCTTCCCACCCCACCAAAGTCATCAACCATTGTAACCAGAACCTCAAGCAGTGTGGGTGCATGGAGTCGGCCATCAGGACCTCCTTCCCTCTCTCCATCTCCTCTGGTCTCTCTGCAATCCTTGGGATCCAAAATTCCTGCAAATGCTGCAAATAAATCCTCCTCAAATGTTGGTGCTTCTGAAGATGATGCTGAGCTCTTCTGGAATTATGGGGAATCTCTGAAGACAAAATCTGGATCTATTAAGCATTCTCCCATGATGTCTGAGGTCCCATCTGTGAATCTGATTAAAGGCTCAATTATCAAAGGTGCACAGCCAAAGGTTCTATCATCTCCAGTTCCCATAGCTCAGCAGGCAGCAGCCCACAATCGGGTGAGCCCTTCAGAATTTCCATCTTTACATGCTTCAACAACTGCAATTACAGTGAAAGCAAATACAACCAAATCCATCCAACACCAGGATACCAGACGTGTTGAAGGTGATATCTCTGTCACCACACATATCATCCCTCTATTTCACCAATGATGAGAAATTTTTTATGAAAGTTATGTGCCTTCTCTGTATGTTGCTCATAATGTCATGTTCCGAAGCTTCGCACGCCAGTGATCAGAGCATTTCCCACTGGTATTCTCTAGTTAATCAGTGAATTGGTTGGGGTGTTGGCTACTGTAGATTCCTCAGCATCTCCAGGAGTCCAGTGGAGTACAGTGACAAGTCTGGAGGCCAAAGCCCTTCAGCAGTGGTGTCAGAGCCAAATTAAAAAGTTAAGCGGAGTTAATGGTACGACATCCAATTCAGAGCCACCAATCATTTTGTGCTGTAGTGTTGTGGCTTGTGTGCTAATAAGCAGGAGAGAATTTTAATGATCAAATGGTACTCCTGATCTACTCTTCTCTCCCTTTTGGTGAAAGCATTTTTTGTACTTTGCTTGCAGATACTGCAATCATCGACTATTGCATTTCACTTCCTTCCAGTGGAGAAGCAGGCATGTACCTCTCACAGTACCTGTTAAGCCTGCCAGGAATAAGCAAAGTACAGGTAGAGCTTTTCAAGACTGAGTTTATTCGTCAGAAGGAGAATCTAGTTATGGTGGCATCTGGAAATCCCTGCTCTTCAAGTGATGATAGGGATGCTATCTTCAGTAGCAATGGGAAGATGGGGAGAAGCAAGGGCAGTTCTGATTTCAATCCAGAAAAAGTGGACGAATCTTTGGGTGGATCAGACAGCAACAACTTTTTGAAGGGAGGGAAGAAGAAAGGAAAGAAGGGGAAAAAAGTTGTTGACCCTTCCTTGCTTGGATTCAGCATCACCAGCAACCGGATCATGATGGGTGAAATTCAACACATTGATGATTAAGTGCTGAACAAAGTCAATGGGCACTGTGGGAAACAGTATTTTGGTGTGAGCTTGTCATCATTTTGGGTCATAGTGTTTTATTTGTACTGATTCAAGGTTCTTGATCCTTTGGAGTTTCATCATTTTCACAAGGCCTTCTTAAGGCACATAGAGCTACAAGCCAAAGCTTTGGAGCTTTCTGGACACTTGAAAGAGAGTCCAAGAATGTTACATCAAATCAACATTCTCTTCATGTCTGGAAGCTAAGGATTTTTTGAGAGTTCATTCATTGAGCCAGATGGTCATCTCTGGCATTGTGTTATTGTTACTTTCGTGTGACAATATGCCCTGGCTTTTCACACTTTTACAAATTACAGATTGTCACGAGCCTTCTTTTGTAGAAGTTTCCAACTGGCTATACTCTTATTAAGCTATTCTGCTCATGGTCAATGGTCAGAAGTTGCAGAAAGTTGATGTCCGCTCTCAGAATAGTAGGATTCTTAGAGGATTCTTTGATGTTCGTCGAGTTCTTGATTTCTCAAGTTCAAATTTCTCCACTAATTTTTGTAGTCTTTTGATTCTTGAACTCTTTTTACAAAGATCCAATCCATCAGATCTGAAAGCAAGATTGATCAGTTCTAATGACTAAACTTTTTTGGATGTTCTTCTGTTAGCTTCAGACATGCCTGATTCTGCCTTCTTGTGTGTGTGTACGTATTAGAAAGACTTTTGCAGCGGTATTACCCTAATCATTCTGTGAGAGGTGAATTTGTACTTCTAATGGCTTCTCTTGAAATTTCTCGGATTTTGCAATATCCCAAAATTGATATAGAATTGGTACAAGAAGGTTGGCATTACCTTAGGTCGCTTCTAGGTTGATATAAGGTTAAGATTGGTATTTTGCTTCAATTCATAACAATTTGGTAAGTTCCTTGCTACTAGGGGCATGACTAGTGATTAGACCAATGTTGGTTCAAACTTCAAACCAAGAAAAAAAAACAGACAACAATTCAAATAGGAAATGTTCCATGAAGTTCTCACCAAAAAAGAAAATTCACACAATTCATTCATTCATTCATTCATTCATGGTAACACCTAGTGAACATTCCTTGAAATGTGAGACCAAGTGAAAACTAGGTACGTGGTTCTATAGTCTCTCCTTTGCTTGCAAGGTAAATCTAATGAATAAACAAGTGACTCCTCTCATAATGGCTTTGCCCCCTTTAAATGACATCCATAAATATGATAAATCTTTAATATATTAAATTAGAAATACATGGTGAAAGCCCAATTGAATCTTTTTTGCGATTAGGGTTTTTTTTTGGGGGGCGAAATTTTGTCACTTGGCAACAAATAAAAAGCTTGTGAACTAGCTATAGCAATTTAAAGCATCAAATCTAGAAATTTTGCTAGGATTTGACAAGGAAAAACAATTTATTAGCCAACCTTATGATTGGCAATTTTCATTTGTAGTTGAATGGGTTGAATTCCCTTGGTTGTCAAATGGCAAATTGCAACTTCCCATCTCTCTCAATTGCAAGCTCAATCCACTACAAGCCATTGCCATTGTTGATAATGATGCAAGTTCCACTTTCTAACTCACCAACTTCATGGCACTTGGATTTTTTGTACTTGCATGGTTAATAGGATGAAATTTTGCACATTATTAAGTGGCTTGGAAGTTGGAACTTGTGCACAAGCATGAAGCTTGAAATGGACCAACATTTTGTATTAGGAACTTGAAGCACACTTGACTTTCATACAACTTGAACAACAAAATATGCATGATTGTAAAATGTTTATAGATCTAGGTTTCAATGTGCTTTTGTAATTTATTATTCATTTGTTATTACAACTCAAAACTACAATTGTTGTTTTGTAAAGGTGTTTGTTTAATTGCTAGAATCAGAATTTGCAAGTTAAAACTTATAACAAATCATAATGGTGTGCCTTGTGACATTGAAATTTAAAATACAAAATGGAGGTTGCATTTGTGAAGTTTTCCTTGAAAGTGAAATTTGTAAACAACTTGCAATTGAAATAATAAAAAAGGAACAAATTGTTGTGAAGGCTCAAAATACATTTTTGCATAAGGTTCATTTTCAAGTTTGGTTACTTTTACAAGTTGAAGTGTTTTTAACCTTTCTATTCAAAAGTTTGCCACATGTATGCATTTTGGTTTTCTTGGAAGTTATCATGTTTGGTCATTGTAATTTGTGTTGTGTTTTCACATTTGTGTTTGGTCTTTGATCCTTTTAATGAATGCACATGTAATTTTTTTTATCATTGATCTTGGTAATGAAATTGCTCAAACTTGTTACCTAATTTGTCGATTTGTGTATTTTTTTCATTGGTCAAATTGCTTGTAGGAAACTTTAATCCCTTTTCAAACTTGATTAATAAATTTTGATGTTTTTTCAAAGGTTGATTTGCTTACTTGAGCCTTTGGTCCTTTCTCAAACCCAATTCACCCATTTGTGTGTTTCTTTAAAAGGCCACTTTGTTTGTAGGAAAGTCCAATCCTTGTAATGAGCTAACATTTTAGTTTTGTGAAACTAAATTTGTTGATTTGTGTACGGGTGTTGTGTTTGAACTTTATGCCACCCAATTTGTTTTTGTGTGAAATATATTGTTCGTGATGGCACCCTTGAAGCCATCAACTAACTTCAAATTATGATTTTCCTTCAACTTTGGCAATGCCTAAAACAACTAATGCAAGCACATAAACATCTACACATTCATCATCTACCTTTGCTTGAGAACCCACATATATTGAAGTCCCACTATTTGCAATTGAAAAGGGGAAGGATCGTCTTTTATCTAAGTCCCATCCCTAGTTATGTTGGGTGCAAATTTTGATGAAGTTATTCCAAATGAACCATAGAGGAAGAAAGCTTTAAAAAAATTGCTTAGAGGTGAATAGGGCATATTAGAATCAACGGGTAGCAAGATTATGTTAATCTAACCCATTTTGTGGCGAGGACGCAAATATTTATGTGGTGAAGTTTATGATTTGTTTGAAAATGGAAGGGAAGGATTAGTTGTTAATACTAAAACTTGATTCTTTAATCAAACATTCATGCATGAAAAAATGCATTATGACAAGACTTGGGGTTGTTGTTGGTGAATATTTTTTCTATCCTACCAATTTACATGTGAAGAATGATAATTTATTTACATCCATGGTATGATAATTTGTTGATGCCCAACTTGTGAATGGGGCAAGGCAAAATGAAAAAAAAATGCATGCAATTTGTCACATAAATCTTCTTAAACAAGGTTGTTCCATGATGGACTTTGAAGGTTTCAAGGAGTTTTTTCAATTTTTGAAGGTTTAAAATTTCCCTTGAAAAAATTAGTCAAACTCCAATAGGTGGTACATGGCAAAGGCTATGCATGGCATTGTTTTAAAAGCTATGAAAATTACTATTTAGAAATTTGAATTCATTTCAATAACTTGTGATGAAATGACTAGTGTTGTTATCTAAAGCTAGTTGTCCATCCATGATTATGTGACTGACAAATGAAAGAGGATCCTTATATATTGATGAACTTGCAACAAAAGGTTGAGAATGGAACCATGTCTAAAAAATTGATGGGAATCATTACGAAGAACAATGTTGATTATGGAGGTTTGACCAAAGCAAAATGACTAACAAGTTGGCTTGTTTTGGAATTGATGGCATTACATTTTTTTAGTTCAAGCAAAAACTCGTGTCACCATCCAAATTTTGTAAAAAAATGCCCCATTTGTAATTAGGGTGCATTGCATGGCACACCAAACCAATCTTGTTACAGTCCAAACATTGAGTGAATTGAGTTTGGTGTTAAAAATTGAATGTCACTTAACATTTATGTATAACTATAATCCTAAGTGTCCCCTTGAAACTAATAAGTTAGTTGAAATCTTGTAAACCAAAGGTAACAAGACCTTACAACACTTTAAAACTTGCTAGATCTCTATGTTATCATCTACCAAAAATGTTTTGCAATATTATAAAACCTTTGTGTGAAAATTGTTGTTGAAATTTCAATTGTTAAGATCATCAAGCAAAATTATGAACTTTTATGTGATGTAGAGACATTATTGGGTCTTGTTGTGTCTTACCCTTGCTAGAATTGGTGCATGGGCTCTTTAAATCTACACAAGGGTGATAAGATTTTATTTGTGATTTTGTGAATGCAATTAAGCTCTGTGGAATAGATTGACATTCCATGTATTGTGCCCTTGAAACTAAATTTTCACCCCAACATTTTTGCATTTTCCTTGAACTCATTGACCATGTGCATGATGCCTTATGCTTGGCAAGGACAGAATTGGGATATGTAATTTTGTGCGTTGCTTTTTTTTGAGGTAAATTGTCTATGTTGCATTGCATAAACCTTAAGATTTGGGTTATGAACATGGTCACCAAAGAAGTTTGGATTGAAATTACAAATTTAATGTAAGAGCAATGTTTTGATGTTACAACATGATTTGTTTATAAGTTGGAACATTTTTTGACACAAGAGTTGTTTAATGTAACTTGGGTAATTTACCCCCAATATTGGCTCGTTCCAAAGGCTGAACTTACTTTTCCAAGGCACATGGCCATACTTCAAACCCATTTTGGCCACTTGAAGGGCTTGGAAACTTCAAGTATGTTTGTTGGGCCATTGTTGGATCCTACATTAATTTTGGATCAATAATCTTCTTTTTTGAAGTTGACCATACAAAATCAACGAGTGGTTGCCATGGAACCTCCTTTTGATTGCAACCCAACAAGTAAACTATGGGAAAAGCTTGGGTCCAACATGATTTAGCCATCGTGTTTTTGAATGGTTTAAATTGGTGAAGTTTGCATGGTTATGGTCTTCGTTAATGTCGTCTTGAACTTGACCTTCATCAAGTCCAAGATTTGGAACATAACTTCCCTTTCTTTAAACAATTTTTGCTTGGAATGAAAACTAATAATGTTATGGGTTGACAACATAGGTTTATAGGGGTTTGCCATCCTATTTTGGTCATACCATTGGGTTTACTCTAGGTTATACAAAATGCAAATGGAGATGGTAGATGAGGATGGCTTTCCTACTATTAAACCAATTTTGTATGAGTTGTCAAAAAAACTTTATGAACCTTTGGTGGCTTGGTTTTATTTATGAATTCCCATTGGGATTAAATCGTGGTCACATTGTTATTATTTTGTAATCTTTTGTGAAGTTTATGTACACATGTTCTATTAAAAGAAAATTTGTCATTTGCAACCAATTTTTTAGTTGCAAACAATATTTGTTAGTTGGAAAATTGGTTGCAAATGACAATTTTTCTTCTAGTGTTTTATGACTTGGCTTGGATGCAAGTAGAACATGGGATGTAGTAGGTAGGATCCTTGTTGGATCTAGGTTTGAATCCCCTTCAAGTTAATGGGATATTTGGATTTATTTTGTTCCAAACAAAGGAATCTTACACATTTTAATGTGTTGTTCACGGTCTACCATAAGTTCTATATACACATACCTTGATTTTTTTTTGTTGGATTTCTTGCTTCTATATTTGCCCAAAATGTTGAGTTATAAAATGGGTTATATGGGGTTTTGTTGTTCATATTTGATCATTGAAGTCATTGTGGAAATTGAACTTTTAACATGTTATAAAATAATCTTCAATTTATGTTTCATATTTGCCCATTTTAGCATCTTCTAAATTTTGTCCATGCATATTTATGTTGATTCATATTTGCCTACTATTGTCATTCATGCATTTGTTTTTTGATTCAAATATGTTATTTTGGCATCTTTTGTTCATGCATAGGTTTTCTTGATTCAAATCTACTTTATGAGGTAATAAAATCAAAGTGCATCCAATTGAACTTCTTTGAATAAATATGTGATTTACAACATCTCTTTGAAAAACTAACTATTTAAAGGCCAATGCATGAAGTTGAAGTTCTATTTTCTATGGGTTCATGGTTTAACACAAACAAAAAACTTGAATTGAGTGTGATGATTTTTATTTAACCATTTTTTTGGGAGCTTCTTTCAACATTTTGTTATTGTAAATTAGTTGTTGAACATCTTTTTTGTGTATATGTTGTGACGATAGTTGTTGTACAAAAGGTTTAATACTGACTTCATGTAAAACCTTTCAATGAAAGTGGTAAAAATTAGAGTGTTCAAAAATTAACAAAGTGGGTAGTTCATTCTTATTTGTTGAACATCTTTTTTGTATATATGTTGTGACGATAGTTGTTGTACAAAAGGTTTAATACTGACTTCATGTAAAACCTTTCAATGAAAGTGGTAAAAATTAGAGTGTTCAAAAATTAACAAAGTGGGTAGTTCATTCTTATTTAAACAACGAACATGATGTTGAAATTGGTTATTGTATATTTTGATGGGTTTTTGGACAATTTGATTTGATGAGGATTGTTAATTATTTGCTAATTTTGTATATGTATATGTTTTGTAGGCCTATTCTAGTTGTGCAACAATTCAACAATTTGAGCACCTTGGATTTTTGCTCATTTTTTTTGGATGGTTTCTAATCCCATTTCACAAATTTCCAATTACAGTAATAATGAGTACTTGTTGGACCTTCTTTTCTATTGATTATTATTGTAATTTTGTGGCTTATTTTGGAAGTAATTTAGTTTTACAAAAAAAAATTACCATTTTTGTTTTTTGTTTTTCTAAAGCTCCATTTAACATAATGACTAAAGACTAAATAATTACATTCAGCAATTATGGATTAAAATCTACCACTTAAGGTTGGTAATTTTGAAACTATAACTGGCAAATGTAGCTATTTAATTCTATAAACATTGGGTCACTTCAAAAAGGCAAAAACAAGTCCAAATTGGGATGTAACTTTAGAGGTATCAAATTTTGACCTGGTTGGGAGTTTGAATTTGATGGTTTTACAAATGAAAACTTGTAGTTTTTTAGGGTTTAGATTTCAACCCAATCATATCTTTTCCTTTATGAAATACAAATGGGAGCTTGTGGTTTTAGAGGTATGAATTTTGACATAGTCCATCTAAAAAGATAATCAAAGCTGAAAGGTCATTTTTATGTGGAGGTAGAAGTTAAATTGATGTTTATCATTAAAATATGGGGGTAAACATTTTTTTTCTATTGTGAAAATGTTGTTTTAACTTTTATAGTTTCCTCCCACTTTTTCCTCTACTATTATAATCCCTATGGGTTGAATATTGTTTTAATATCAATAATAATTATTTTAATAATCAATGACATGCATCCAAAGACAAGGAAAAGCTTGTAACTTTTGCATATGTGATAGGTGAGACTAAACCTATGTATTGCATTGTATTTTAATCATGTTCATCACTTGGACCTTGTTTGCATTGGCATATATTTTCACTTTACACTAGTTGAAACCGACTAGTGCATGGAATTTGTCTAACTATTTTCTTTTGTCAAAGTAAAATTTCAATGCAATATTTATGAAGGTCAACAAGGCCATTATTAACACGTGCAAAGTGGAGACTTATGTCACATTTGGATATGCCTCTAAAATTTTCATGTTCATTAAATCATTGCTTCAATTTATTAGGGACATAACCATGATCATGGGTGTTGTGTTTGTTGAAAGAATTTTCAAAAGCAAATCATCTAACTAGAAGCAATGGTCACTTTTCCTCTTTGTTTGCCCTCATTGTAGGTACCCCAATTTCAAGAATGTGAAGGAGTTGATCTACAAACATGAATATGGCAAGTTTAACAAGGCTTGCATTCCATTGATTGACAATTCCATAATTGAAGAAGTAAATGATTTTGGTATAAATTTGACATCATGTGCTTAATTTAATGATTCAAAAATATTGTCTTATACATTTTAATACATTATGTAATTATGCTTACAAGGCTTTTGCACATATGTCAAAACTTTTAGAATAATCCAAGGTGTTGTTTATGCCATGTTGCATCAACATCATCAATTCAAAGTAGTTGAAGCTATAATTTAGTTGTTGAATTGATTTCAAATAAGGGGCTATAATTTAGTTGTTGAATTGATTTCAAATAAGGGGCTATAATTTAGTTGTTGAATTGATTTCAAATAAGGGGCTATAATTTTAAAATTATAAAATTTGAGAGTTTAACAAGGGCTAGGTTGGTTTCTTAGATTCGAATTTCAGATGGAATTCTTTGATCTTTTGATCATTTATCATTTTGAAGATGCTCATTGTTCAATATTGGTGCGATGATGTTGTAGGTCATGAAGAGTGGACTTTAACTTATTTTAGAACCATGTTTCATGAACCAAGCATATTATAGACTCCTTAAAATTTTTGGATAAACTCTACTTTCATAATCTCTTAATGTGAAAAAGGTTCTAGAAAACTTGACCTACATGTTGTTTTGACATTTCATACATATATGTTTATACAATAAGTCACTTTGCATTACTTTGGTTAGTTGCCAATTCCATTCAAAAGTCACCCATGCTTAAGCAACAAACATAGGCATACATTCTAACCATAAGCTTGTCTTGTCAAAGCCACCATATATAAGCATGGAAGAGTGCTAGTCTTTATGGACTCACAAATTATGCAAATAAGTTGTATTTGTTTAGTGTCATAAATAATTGACGCGATCATCTCGCTCACTTGATTGGCTGAGAGGACGTGGGTTGGAACCCATAATTTGTGACCTTCTAATCATCTTTCTACCTACTAAACTCTAGAACCCCACCCACATGGATGATATCTGAAAACCCTCTTGCTCTTGGATGACAAATAGGAAACTTCAAAATCAAACCATTTCATATGAGCTTTACTTTGTGATTTAGAAAGTTGGTTTCTATTTTTGAGAATGCCATATTTTGACGCTTACATTTCTTATTATCAAATAGCCAAAAAATCTATTTTGTTAAAAGCTATTTTATCTTGCATTGGATCTAGTAGGCATTTGTATTTGAACACAAACAAAATGGTTAACATTTTAAGGGTTCTTGTCACGATGTTATGAACAAATAAAATTTTACTTAGCTATCTTTGGAGAGAGATGAAACTTGTGTAGTCAATTGGAATGACTAGCCCATGGACAAATATGTCACCGAAGCATACCACTAGAAGGGCATCATAGCCATCCACTCGCCTTGAAGAAATTGAGAGGAAAAAAAACCTTGCTTGCGATGCTGAAATGTACTAGGGAGCAAGTAGGATTGGGTTGATTTTGGCCTCTAAGCTCACCCATGGCCTCGCCCAATCGATAGGGCTCGACAATCAATAAGCAATGCTTTTTTCGTTTTTCAATTTCTTCATGGAGTGAGGTTGGCAAGCATCCTTTTTTGCAAATTTTCACCAAAAAAAGAGAGGAAAAAAAAAAGACTGAATATATGCAGTAGGGTTTAGGGTTTAGGGTAGAGACTATTGGCCAGTCTCTACCCTAATTGCTGCACCTACTTGGCAATTAGACAGCATCACACTTGTCTTCTTGCAGAGTAAGCCTCCCCAGGGGGGCCCATCTAGTGTGCTCTGTATAGTGCTCATTGGGAATCGCACAATGTTTTTTTTCTTTACAGGATTGCCTTGAAGCACCACAACTGCCGTTCTCATACCCAAGAAGATCTGATGAAGAAGGAAAAAAAAAAAAAGGAAATCCGAACACGAACTTTTACTTCATGGTTTTTTTTTGGGTAGCTCACTCAAAAAGATGTTGATTTCTTGATTTGGGTTTGATGCAGATTTTGGAAAGTTTGCTTTGAAATTTAGCTAGTTAGTTTTCTCCTGATTTGGAAGCTTGGGTTTTGAATTCTTTGTTGATAGCATTTGAGTTTGTACTAGAGAGAGAGAGAAGTGAGAGTGTGGCCTTTGCTGGAGCTTTGACAATATTACTATTGTTGTTGTTGTGTATGGAGCTTTTACTTCAATTTGGTGCAAGGATTTCGACCTCGCAGGTTCATTCCAGAATTCAAGTTTCTTATTTCTGTAATGTTGTTTGTTTTTTGTTTTTTTTTGCAACCAACGTGTGTTTGTTTGTACGTGTGTTTTTTTTTCCCTCTCTCTAGGGTTTTAAGGGTTTATCGTGAAATTGTTGGTTTTGGGAGGGTATACCTTTCGTTGAATCTCTAAAATTGTTGCTGGGGATGACGATTTATTGATTTTTGTTTGGACAGGACAGATGGTTTCTTCGACAACTAGGCTGGGAGGTCTTTCTTTCGAGAATATGTTGAAGGAGAGGGCAAGAAAGTATCTGTTGTTTATTTGTGAGTTGAAGGGTTTTGGAAGCTGTAGGGTTTGAGAAATATGGAGAAGTTGTTGTTGTTGTTGTGGGTAGCAGGGTTTTGGAAGCTTTAGGGTTTGAGAAAGATGCTTCCCTTATGTTAAAGGAGTAGAGGTCAAGAAGGAATTTGTTAATATTTGTGGGAGAAAGATACAGAAGTTGTTGTTGTGGGTTGAAGGGTTTTATGGAAGCTTTAGGGTTTGAGATAGATGGTTCCCTTATCTTAAAGGAGAGGTGAAGATAGTTGTTAATAGTTGTGGGAGGAAGATGGAGAAACTGTTGTTGGTGGTTGAAGGGTTTTGGAAGCTTGAGAGTTTGAGAAAGATGGTGGGTCCCATGCTGCCACTGGGTGATCATGTATCCATGCATTCTTGGGTTCTCATCACTGCTGCTTGCTTTGTGGCGTTTACTATCTTTCTTTCTTCCTACCTGTTGTTCCAGCATCTCTCGGCCTACAATGGCCCCGAAGTAAGTATCTTCACCTCCTTTCCAGATCATACATAAACTGTCCTCTTCATTACTCCCAAATTGCAGACTGGCAATTGCAGCTTGTTTTGTGGTTTTAGATTGTAGATTTTATGCTTTCTTGCAAAGAACTGGAATGCCAAAAGAGAATTTGCACTTGGTGCACTCTGGTGTGGCAGTCTTCGATGGAATAGATTAGACCATTTTGCTCTCGAAGATTATGCTCTTCAAGTTCTCCATCTTCTTGTTTCTCTCTCTTTTCTTCATCGTCTTGTTTCGGCTTCTTTTCTCTTTTTGTTTCTTAGCTTAGTGTTCCACTTTCCTTGGTTTTCTCATGGTCAGATCTACTTTGTGAGTGACTGACTCTCATAAGGTTAAAACTGCACTCATTTGTTGTGTTACATTCAAAATGTTGTTGTGGAGATTTCTATGCAACTTCATAGATATCCTCTTTCCTTGGTTTCCTTCTCTTTTAGGGTTTTATTGAGCTAGATAGCCCCATGGCTTACCCTTACCCTAATGAGTCTTGTGATTGAAACTCAATCCATTGGAAACTGTATGATGTTGATCTACACCCACTGCTGGGAGCTGATGAAGTCCTTTGGTGATTTAGTGAGGATCTTATGAGAGCCGACCATTACCATACATTGTGACCTTATCTTGTCATCTCTATTAAGATGGTCTTGAATCTTAAATATGGAGAAGACATTCTAAGTACTTATGAAGATATTGCACTCATTCTGTAGGAACAGAGGTGGCTCATTGGCCTAATATTCATGGTTCCTGTATACAGTTCCTGCTCGGTAACACCTGCTTCTTTACACTTCTTGATTTTCTTAGAACATGGCTGTAATGAGACCATTTTAATGCAGTCTTCATGCTTTTGAGAGATGGTTGATCATGTTCCTTCAATTAGGATCTTCGTCATTTCTCCACTTTCTGAACGCTGATCATGGTTGCTTTTAAAGAGGTGTTGTTGTGGACTTTACATCCTTCAAAGTTGCTTCAGATGTTTTGGTGTGATGACCCTTATTTGCTCCATTGGATTCTGAAGTTCTCATGTATTTGCATGGATTGCAGTTTTTATCACTATACATGCCAGAAATTTCAATGACTTGTAATACACTGACAGGCTCCTATGAAGCACTTGCAATGTATTCTTTTGGTCGATACCTCATCGGCTGCTTAGGTACATCCTCTCGAAAATATTCACTGAAAAAACAGTCAAGAGATGAAGCAACAATGGAACATGCAATCTGGGTGACCTTGCAATTTCTTTGCAATTAAGAAGGGGTTGCTGCCATTGTTCATTTCTTGATATCAATCAATTAATATCTGAATAGGTTGGTATGTGGACCAATGGAAATTGAAAATGGTGAAATAGTAGAACCCTGTCTTATGTTTGATGGCCAATTTGTGAATATGGTGGCTTGGCAGGTGGGGAAGATATGGCAATAGAGAAACTGGAGAAACAAGGATCTGTGGGTCCACTCAGGTCTCCGTTGGATGATGATGACAAGCACTTAGCAACAAATACAGTGGCACATGTCTTCCCCTTCAATTGGTGTTTGGCATCTTGGGTTTTGGGGCGCTCATTTTATGACAAAATAATGTTTGGCATTGTCCAATATGTAAGTTTCTGTGTTTTCTCTTCGCTGCAGTTTCTTAAGGGAGAGAAGCTGCATAATTGTTGCATCTGCAATGAAGAAAATTTTGACTGCAGTTATATATACTATTTCATATCTTTCCCTGTTTCCAGCCTCTCTGGTCACACATACAAATTCATGGGGGGCTTGAATTTCAGATGATATTGAAAACGGTGTGTTCTTGGCTGGCGCTGATCCTGGACCAACTAAGTTCATATGGGGATGGGGAATTTGGTTGGTCAAATGGGTAAGTCTGGGGATTGGGAAGGTGATGTTAATCTTCATGATTGCCTATGTAGTTATTCAAAGACAACTAGGTTAGTCCATTGTCAGTGGTGCTTTCAGTCAAGTTCTTTTGTCTGACAATAATTAATGCTGGAACTGTGCAGGTACTCTTATGTAACACTTGTGCTAAATTTTAGTCAAATATGGGCACTATACTGTCTTGTGCAGTTTTACCATGTAACAAAATATGAGCTTCAGTCAATCAATCCCCTGGCGAAGTTTCTATGTTTCAAGGCAGTTGTGTTTGTGACATGGTGGCAGGGAGTGATACTTGCCTACATTTTTGGGTCAGGGCTAGCACTTGAGTGGTTTTCTCGCAAGGAGATTTTTTCAGGGCATCTTCAAAGCCGCCTCCAAGATTTCATCATCTGTATTGAAGTAATTACTGCATCCAGAACTTTCACTTTTCTGGATGTACTGGGAAATGAGTGATTCTTATCATGCATTTTCTGACTTTTGTATATGGGCATGTGGTTTTCAACAGATGGCATTTGCAGCTGTGGCGCATATTTTTGTGTATCCAGCAAAACCATATAAGCACATGAGCAGCATTGAAAATGCTGTTTACACAACTGGGATGCTCACCACAGATGATGAAGTCTCTGTTCAAGTCGGGGGAACAAGTGTCAAACAAAGCGTACATGATGTTGTTTTCGAGGGTGGTGGACATGTATGTTTTGGTTCTCTCTCCAATTTCTAAATTTCTTTATTGACATGAACTTTGGATCCTGTTATGCCATGATAACTTGCATCAACCAAGCCTGAAGAATGGAACCCCCACTGATTAGTCTTTGTATGAATAGTGTTCGGATGCCTGCTCCCCAACCTGACCCAGAAGCAAACATGGTTTACTAGCATGATTTTGTTAGGGAATTTCATGGTGGTTCATGTTATCAATGGGCTGTGAGAACTGTTCAGGCATTAGTTCTGAAAAACACCTTCCAGCTTTGTGTGTGCTGAAAAAGTTGGTTGTTTTCTGATTTCCAGTTGAGCATAGATCTCAAATCTCCTAGGCATAATTCTTCAGCAATACCAGCCTATCATTGTTTTTCCATGCTCTGAATCATATACCCTAGGGTGCTATTTCATGCGAGCTTTCTTCATCATTGAAGAATTCTAGCAAGGAAAAATAGCTAAATATTTTTGTTGGCTGATCAAGAAGACACTAGTTTTATATGCAGGAATGCTGATTGGATTTGGCATACATTGGACAGGTTGTGGATGATGTGAAGGTAACTGTGTCACAAGCAGTCGAGCCTTTTGAGTCGGGCATCACCAAAATCACTGAAACTTTTCATGAGACATTCCAATCTTGGAGTGGGAAGCAGAGAGATACAGACCTGGTAGTCAAGGAAGAAACCATAGTTATTCAGGGACCAGTCGATAACAATGATGGGCATGATGACACTGTTCCCACTGGCATTCAAACGGGAGCACTTGCAAAGAACCTAGAATCGGTCATCTTGCACAGAAAGGAAGCCATGAAAAGAGGGAAACTGAAGCTCCAGAGTTGATGCTGACAAGAGACATCTACATTCTCCAGAAGACTGAAGTATGGAGCCTGAAGGTGAGTATCTGGTACTGCAATCACTGGGGTGTGGAGGAGGAGGATAATTCTGTACATTAGAGAATACTTTTGAATGACAATTGGAATGATCACCCCCCCATATACACTCAAGCAGATATGAGTGGTGACTTCTTTGAGCTTTGATTAACAGTGGTTATATGGGAATGAAGCATGCAGAATTAGGTAAGGCTTAGGATGTGATTTGAAGAGTTGCCAATGACAGACAAGGTGCAATGGAACATTACAGTATTTGACCAAGGTTTTAATGTTGGATCTTCCACGAATGTGCGATCCGTGATGAAGAAGTTTGAAAGTTTTTCTGTCAAATTTCCTAAGTCAAATGTCTCTTTCTCTCCAAAAAGGAATGAAGAAACTACTACACAACGATAATTTGTCATGATGTGTAACTGACAAAAACGTTGCTGATGTCACTGAATCTTGTTTGCCCATTTTATTCAACATTCATTTTGTTTGCAATATCAGTCACAAACAAAGACTAGGCACTTTGAGTTCCTCACACTCATCATGTCTAAAACACAAACTGATGTACCTACCAATGCTTCTCACCTCAAAGCATGCAGTAGAAAAGCACTAACTCTCTTGTTGAGATGCAGTCAATGTGCATTCAATGCATGCCATCTCATCTGCTACTTACTACAAAGCATTTTCAGCAAGCAAAATCATTTCTCCTTGTGGGTTCTTTTGTGACATCACACATGCTTACATACTCACATACACGTGCACATCTTCATTGGCCTGCTCAACAAACCTTTCATATCCACCTTTGACACAAAAAAAGTTGTTTCGTTTCAGAAAATCGACTACCTCATGTTGAGTTTGCCAACCAAAGCTCTAGTCCTAAAGTCTTCAACATGTTACAAATTGTTGGATTCAATGAAATTTGATGTTGAAGTTTCCTCCACGATTAATGTGAGTTCAACTCAATCCTAAATAATATTGTAGTTCCAATAAAAATGATTGTTGCACTAAAACTATTGGAGTTCTAACAAAAGTAAACAAAATATCGTCTAGAATTATTAGGGAGATGTAAATAGCACAATTCCAAGCTACCCATAGTTACCATTTGATGGATGGACAACATTGATTAGGCATTTACTAACGAAACCAAATTGGCTAGATCTACAAACTATCATGATTAGAAGATTAGAAAATTCATAGTCATTTGCTTTAAAAAAAGGTTGTGGGACCAATGATTGTTGCACCTTTGGAACTAGTGAGTGCAAGGTTGTCACAACTTGTTATACATCAAGGTCAACAAAATAAAATGAACTCCAACACAATTGAAGCATTTTGGACTATCAATAACAACAATGAAAACATGTTGAATCTCATCTTGATGTCACACAAATAGACATGGCACCATCAACAAATAATGACACTAGGTATAGAATGGTAAAAGCAATGGTTATTGTGATGATTTATCTCAACAATGAACCTTTTTTTGATAGCTATAATTTTGAAGATATCTTAAACTTGCATGGGTTCTTTGTAGATGTAGTATGAGATCAAAGATGTCACTAGGAGGTTCTACTTTCAAAACAAACTACAACAATTATGTTTTCCAAAAAATATCGGCGTTGAAAGCTACGTGAAGATGTTCAAAACCATTTTAATTCAATTTCTAGTTGTAGGAAAAAAAAATTCTTCATAGAAATAGTTTTCAATGATTTACATAAGTCCTATGAATTGTACACAAAATCAATCTCCACTACAAGGAAATGGTGCCTAATTCACTAGCTATTTCATTGACATTTGTCTCAATCTCACTAGATGCCAAATTTGGTGAATTCACTATGCCCCATGATGAACAGGGCAAATTATTATTGACATAGTTAATTCATTAAGGGGTTAGCCAAATTAAAAATTGCCACGTGGCATTGATTTTCAAATTTTAAATAACTATTTTTGGATTATTACTAATATATTTTATTAACAATAATTTGAATTTGAATTTTATTAATGTAAAATACGATACATATACAACCAACATATAATCCATACCTATACAATATGTAAATGATTTATATGTATGGAGTTGGCAATTTGAACCTTGGTCTTCAAAGTGTAAGCCCATTGCTTTCACCATCCAACCACATAATTTGATGTGAAACAAATATGGTAATCATTGGATTTATTATATTGTTTATTCCAAATGTTTCACAAAAGCCAACTTTATTATTATTATCTTTATCATATTTTATTCAAATGGGGAAAAAAAAATTATTAAAGATTTTTCCAAGGTGTACAATTCTATAAATTATGAAGAACAAAATATCAAGTAATTTTAGTGAAAATGCATTTGAATTTCACTATTTAATATGTTTCATCAATTATGTTTTGAGTTTTTTTCCCCATAACATGATTTGTAAATAAGCCTATTTAAAATTGACATTAAAAAGTTGTTTGTGGGAAATATTTTATATTAATATAATTTTTCAATAAATATTATATATCCCCACATTTTAAACATATATTTATCATTAATTTTTTATTATATTAATTTAAAATTTAAATTTAAAAATAAAATCTAGTATCTTAAAATATTATGTACAACATTTTAAACATTATACAAAACATTATCATTATGTAAATTTCATATTTAATGATTTGAACACATATATTTATTTTAATATTTTAATTGGTATTATATTTTATTATGAATAATGAATTTTCATCCTTTTTCATTTTATTAAATGAAATTCAGCATAAATATAACATTTTTCCAAGTTGTATGACCAAATCACATAATTAATAAATATAAAAATTTAATAAATATGCACATATAGTAAATATTAAATAAATAAATATTTATAGTCATTTATTAATAATTTGAATAACACAAAAATTGACCTTGCTGACTTAATTTGGTGATGGGTGAATAATTTCACCCATGGTGAAATTGCATTAGAGATACTGAACCCATTTCACATTTAAGGCCTCATAGTGAAATGGGTTGGTAAATTGCACTCATGTTTCCTAATGATATTTTACAATAGGAAATTAAATTAACTTTGGTGTTTTAATAACGCATGAAGTTGGTCGTCAACATTTGTAAAGGTGCACACTAAGAAATTGAATCATTTGACATTATTGTGAGACTCTAAAAACCAATGGATGGAAAATTGTAAATTATTATGGGAAAACCAACCATTGCATAAATGAATGCAAACCATGGGAAATTGACATCAAAAAACTTGATGTTGATGCAAAGGTTGGGTTGGAACTCAAGATTAAATAAACTAGTGATGTTATTAGAGAGGAACCTATGGAACTATTAAACCCATAGTCTTTTAAAGTTATTATGGCAAACATTTGATCACATGCATGATGACTCCAAGTGGTATTTAAATTTTAGCATTACTAAGCATGTCAACAAAAATAAAGATATATAGTTCTTGACATGCATAAGCCAATTATGTTTTTTTAATTTAAAACAACTGGAGTCTATTGGTTCATGTTGTAGTTGGCAAAGGTTAGGTTAATTTTGAAACACCTCATGTAATAAAATGAATTTCTAATGTTTTCTACGTGTTGGGCATGAAAAGTAATTTTTTTTATAAAAAAGTGTCATTGCTAGAAGAAAAACCATGTAGTTGTGTTTGGAGATACCCAATGCACCGTTAGGTTGAAGGACAATTTTAAAACAATAGTTACTAGCACTATGGATATCTATAATGGACTCTACAAAATAGATACAAAAATAATGAATGAATGTTTGTATGTTAACACCATAGAAAACAACATGATCAAACACAACTATGACATTCAAAACTTGCACACCTCAATTAGTAGAGTCTCCAACATCACACAACTAACAACATGACTAGAAGTTCCACCCCTTTTCCATTTACACGAAGTCTACATAGCATGTCAAATTGGGAAATGGGCCCATGAAAGGTTTCCTTAGAGTCAAACTAGATCTATATTTCACCTTTGGAGCTTTTTCTTCCAATCTTTGCGGACCACTCCTAGTCAAAAGTCTCAAATGAGTCTTTTACTTGATGACTATAATTGATTACTTCAATAAAAATAAATGAATATTTGTTCTTCAAAATGTAAACATTGACGCTTTTGCTAGTTTCAAAATCTTTAAATCATGTGTCTAAATTGAGACTAGTTTATCCATTTACAAACTTCACACATATAGAAGAAGGAAATTTATGTCAAAAGAATTCATGGAATTTTGTGACAAAGTAAAAATTCAATGCCAATATACAATAGCTATAACGTTTCAACAAAATGATGTTGCAATTGAAATGATGAATATAATTTTAATGTATAAAAATAAATCTAGGATGCTAAAAAGTAACACCCCAAATCATTTGTGGGCAAAGGCTTTCAACACAACCTATTAAAGAACATAATTCCAACAAAATTCAATCCAAAGGTCGAAAATTTACAAATTAAAGTTTAAGCTTGATGGGAAACCAAACAAACTAAATGTTTGGATTGTTGCAAGAGGATTTGAACCAAAAGAAAGGGAAGATGTTACAAAGACATCCATGCTAGTTGTAAAGTGGAACATCATGAAGTTAATTGTGACTCTACTTGTAAACAATGATTGGGATGTTTCATTTGTATGTTAGACAACATTTTTTGAATGGAGACTTGAAGGGAACAATTTACATGATGTCGTGACAAAAAAGTGAGGTTTTACACTTCTATCTATTACATTGCTTGCATTGCTTGACACAACAAATGGGTGCACAAAAAATCTAAATCCAACATTATATTTGCATTACCACTCCAATGCACAACTTATTCACACACTTGTCAAACTTTATTTATGGTGCCCTAGAAACATGTTCCTAGTGACCAACACCAAACCTTAAAAATCAACATACATTTTAGAAATCAACACACAAAAAATATTGTGATCTTCAACAACCCTAGACCGAAGACAATGGATTATAACTCTTTCTATTCACCTCTTGAGTATATGGACAAGTATCATCCCATTATCACAAAATAGAAACCCAAAATTTGCACCTTTGTGTCCCCAACAATGAATTCCCAAAACAAGGTACCCTCATTCCCTAATCTCATAGCAAAAATAAATTCAACCCAAACCTTTGTGTATGGGACTTGTCTAATTCATGCACCTAGACCCTCTCACCCTTTCCAATTTTCCAATTTCAAATTAAGGATAACAAAAACCATTGTTGACATTGTTTTATTCTAAAATTCCACATAAAGTTATATCTATCCAACGGAATCAATTGGATACAAGTTCTATTACAAATGACAAGAACAACCAATAGAATCCAACACCATTTCACAAAACAAATTAAATTAAATTTCTCTATGTCTATCTCTTACCAAAAACCTTGCTTGCCTTAAATCCCTCACTCCAGCTCCTTTGGTCCATCCTTTTTGCATTTCTTCCACAAAAAAACCTTTGCATAAAACATCCACATAAAACTTATTAGCAATCACATCAAACTTACACACAAACTAAATATAGAAAGATCAAAGTAATGGCAATGCCATTGTTGGCTGCCATTGCTTTCCTCCTTCAATGACAAACTATTAAAAAGATGGTAGTCACATCGCCATGTATAAAACATAAAAAGAGAAAACTCTAAGTATGTCCTACCCTCATAGGACATGTTTTTAGGTTACAATGCAATTTCAAGGTTTTTTTTTAGAGAAGGACATGAATTGAACCAATTTGTTAGTTCATCAAAGTTCTTTATGGCTTCCATCAAGCTCCTAAGGCTTGGTATGAAAAGATATTTATCATAATCTTGTACATAGATGATCTTTTCCTTATTGATAACATAAAGAACATGCATTTATCCAACTCAAATGTTAATTAAAAAATAACTACAATGTGATTAATGTAGGGAGCATGAGATGTTATTCAGTTGCAAAATTTTCCAAACTAGATGTGGAATCTTCATGACACAATGCAAGTATGTAGAATAAACCCTCACAAAAATTTGCATGATTAATTGCAATGCAACGACTACGCCTTCAACTAAACAGTTCCAATTAAAAAAAGAAGACAAAAAATAAACTCATCGTTCATGACCTTTCACCATTCACCCATTTGTTGTGTTGATTTTTAGGAAGATGGTCGAAAAACTTATCTACCTAGATGCAACACTAAGGTTGAAATAATGTTCGTAGTTTCAACATTTAACAAATTTATGGCCAATTTAGGTTTTTATAGTTATAAGTTATTAAACATGTCTTGAGTTAAGTACGTAAAAAGTACATATTATTATAAGATTTTGTTTAAGAAAGGTGATTTTGATGAGTTCAAAAGATTTACTAATTTAGATTTGGTAGGAGATGAAGAAAAAAGATGGTCAATTGCAAATTACATGATTCAACTAGGTGATGGACCTATCACCTAGAGTTTTAAGAAGTATCTAATAGTGACATTGTCGTCCATAGAAGTTGAATATTCTGTCATGATTAAAAGAACAAAGGAAGGGACATGATTCCAATATCTTTTTAGAGAAATGGGTGTGATCAATGACTCAAAATCAAAATGAACTAATTAAGAATGAAAGTTGCATGAAAATTGCCACTAACCCAATACTACACGTGTGAACAAAACACATAGAGGTGTAATATCATTACATTAAAAAGAAACTATTTTCAAAAGAAGTTGAAATATTGTATCTAATAACAATAAGCTTGTTGATATATTCAAGGAAACCATTAAGAAGGTAAAGTTCACAAAATTTTGAAAGGAAATTTAATTTAAGCAAAATTGAAAGTGTTCAATAGATTATTTATTCCTTGATGAAAAGAACTACCATTTTCTTCATATATCACAATGCATTTCGTACTCTTTAATAATGAACACATGATATGCAACAATATTCTCATATAACTCTTCTATGATTTATTGATTAAAATTTTCTTTATAAAATTTCTTACTTAATTTTAACTATTAACAACATTCTAGGTTTCCCTCCTTTTTGATGAAATGTAAATAATCTAGAGTGTCAAGACAAGAAAATCACATTGTAGCCTCATGCACATAAGTAATAACCAAATTGTACCAATTTTTATTTATGTGTCAAAGTCACTAATGTGGAGAAGTTGGTTCACATAAGTGTGGTTAAACATCACAAATTACCACCACATCATGGATGGGAGGAAACAAAGTTGAAGGACTTGACTTGTGTGGCAATCTCTAAGTTTGAATCACACCTTTCTTCATTCAATTCAATTCAATTCAATTCAATCTTGGACAAATTCTCACACAATATTTTCATTTCATAGTCGTCAAGAAAGGAAGAGTGAACATTTGCTTTTATAGGGAGTCGCTTAAAGTTAAGCAAGGATTAAGAGGGGGGAGATGCCAACTCTTGGATGAATTGGAAAAATATATCCATAATTAGTTTATCAATGATTTTTCATCCAAATTGTATATGACATTACGTATTTGTAGAAAGGTAAATTATGTGTTGTGCATATTTTAATGTTCTATAATAGCATAAAGTATATTTTGGCTCCTAAATTTCAAAAGCTCATGTTCATATTGATCTTGATGTTTGATTAAAAATTTGATATAGTTATATTATATTAATTATATTATATATATAATTATATTAATTATATCATTTTGTGTAAATGTTGGAAATTTCAAAACTATTTTTTTTCAAAGAACAAAATTTTGTAATAAAAAACGAGATCCTCTTGGAGTGGGGGGGGGAAAAAAAAAAAACACTGGTTCTGATTAGCCATATTTATTTGTGTGAAATTTCGCACCTACGCAACAAGGAACAATTTTTTTTTCTGTCACAAAATTCCTTTTTTATTGCAAAAAGTTTGCCACATTTTGAAGCATTTTTTCCCTCAAATTGCCATATATAGACAGACATTAGTCCATAGCTTGTTGTTGCCAAAATATAGCAGGTTCTGTAACTTTTGGTACCTACCTTTCAGACCTGTAGCCAAATCTGGCTAAAACCTCTTGTGGTGATGGTTTAGGGTTTAGGGTTCTTTGATTTCTAAATTTTGGAAAAAATGAAAAAGAAAAAAAGAATTTTTTTTTTTTCTCTCAGTCCAAAATGTTGAAAAGAGGAACCGGAGGTTCTCTGAGCCCCAAAGGTTGAAAATAGGAACCGGCGGTTCTCTATTCCAAAAATATTTTTGTCCAACCAACCAGGACCGAGGAGGGTCTCTGACTTGACAATAGTTTCATAACTGGTTTTTTTTGGGTGTCGTGGCATCACCCCAGTGGGTGGGTGCAACTCTGGTTAGAACCTGCAACTGGTTGGATCCGGTTGTTCGAAATAGTTGGGGAAGAAGAGAACCGCCGGGTCCCTCACTTTTTGGTTGATGTCCCAAATTCCTTTGTTTTGCGGCCTCCCTTTGTTTTCGCCACCTGCTCATGGACACTACCAACGGCAACGCTGCGGAGGATGAGGACGACGAGGACAAGCAGCTGCTGCGGCCGCGGCAGGATCGCCCAAGACGATGCCGTTTGTTGATCATAGCTGAGAAGAGCTATGTCATTGAAGGACTTGAAGGAGTCTCTCAAGAGCTGCAGCACCAGAATTCTCACCTGCAGTAGCAGCGGCAGCAGCAGCGTAGCGCCAACAGTACCAATAGAACCAGCTTCGGGATCAGTTCTTGCTGTTGGCAGCAGGGCTTCAGTCTCGCAGGAAGTCGACAATCGTAGGTTGCCGCCCAAGACTAACTTGCGGGATCAATTGGCGTTCTCCTTCCAGTCTCTTGAGGGTGAGAACTCAGGTACTACCAAGCTTCTTCCGCTCACGCGGTTCGTTTCTTGTCCTCCAGCAACGGTTCTCTCGCAGCAGAAAGTTTGCGGTGCAAGGGTAGCTTTGGAGCCTAGATCCTTCTCCACGGGAAATGTCCCCTCGCCTGCTTTGGATTATTGCCTTGAGCAGCAGCCCTCCAGAGCGAAGAAGACACGGGGAAATGGATTAGGGTTAGGTTTTGATGCGGAAGATGCGAAGCGGAAGAGACGTAAGCTTCCTTCAGGGATTTCGAAGGTCCTGCAAAGGAAAAACGGTGCTGTCGAAGCGCGACAAATTGGAGAGCAGCGTCATGAGAGACGTGGGATGCAGCAGGGCTCGGATGATGAAGAGGAAGAGGATGAAGAAATAGGAGGGGGAGAGGAGGATGTGAAGCGCGACAGTGAAGCGGGGCTTTTTATACGGGCAGAGAGCAAGGGTTTATACGAGCCCCTCGTGCTGTGGCCACCACCAGAAAGGGCGGCCAATGATGGAGCCGAAGTGGTGCAGGTGCCAGCATCTATCAACAGCAGGCTGTTAGAGCATCAAAGAGAGGGTGTGAGATTCCTGTACAAGCTTTACAGAGAAAATCGTGGTGGCATCCTTGGAGATGACATGTATGTTGTCGTCCTCACCCTCTTTTCTGTCATGGTCCAGTTGTCGAGGAGGAAAGGTTCAGCTGTTGCAATACACATTCCAGTTAATTTTCAAGCAATTCACATCCCTCAATGGCACAATTGACAAAAGTCTAGTAGGAGGAAGTGCTATGCATGTGAATTCTGTTAGTTTTAGCAGAGAAGACTTTCAATCCTCATTTGTCTCTCATTTGAGGTGCTCACAAGTTCTGAATATTTGACAGGGGTCTGGGAAAGACGATACAGAGCATTGCACTCCTTGCAGCGCTGCTGCAAATGGATGGAGACTTGGACTGCTTGGCAAGGGGTGGTCATGTTATTTCAGGCTCAAGCATGGTGAGCAAAACAAGGGGCAGTGGTGTTGAGAATTATGTTGGATCATCATCAAAAGTTTTCTTAATTGTTTGCCCAACTTCTGTGCTTAGAAATTGGGAGCAGGAGTTTCAGGCCTGGGGCTCCTTTCGTGTGGGCATTTATCATGGAGCACAGAGGGAGGCAGTAATGGCAAAAGCAGAGGCTGGTGATCTTGAGGTTCTTAACCTGTCTCTGAACTTGCTGCCTCATGATTAACTGATTATGTTGAGATCCATCAGATGATGAAGCTTAATCAAGGGAATCAGTGATATTTTGAAAAGAAGATGGGATACCCACATAATATGTCAGAGCTACTCTATAGGCACAGATGTCGATTTAAGGTGGCATCTACTATCTTCCTTCTAACTTTGAGCATTGTTATGGTTGTGCTTGTCAGGTGGTCTTGACTAGCCATGACATGTTCCGCCTTTATGGCATGTTGCTTTCCTCAATCAAGTGGGACTGTGTGATAGTGGATGAGGCTCACCGCTTAAAAAACGAGAAGTCAAAGCTCTACCAGGCCTGCTCAAAAATAAGCACAAAGCGCCGATTTGGGTTGACTGGCACTATAATGCAGAACAAGTATATTGAACTCTTTAATGTCTTTGAGTGGGCTGCGCCAGGAAGTTTGGGTCCACGTGAATTCTTCCGTGAATACTATGATGAGCCCATCAAGCAGGGACAGCGCATCAGTGCACCAGATCGCTTTGTTAAAATTGCTGCAGAGCGCAAAGAGCACCTAGTAAGTGACCCCAAACTGCAGTATAATGATGGAGTGACCTTAGAAGGGGAATTTTCACCTAATCACAACTGTGAGATGTTCATTTGCTTTGCAAGATGTGGCAAGGCTGCATCTTGGTGTATGTGGTCATGATTGAATACAAAGGTTTTATATGAGAGCATTGATCCTTTGCAGGTGAAACTGATTAGCCAGCATCTGTTGCGCCGAACAAAGGGAGAGACAATTGGGCATCTGATGCTAGGGAAGGAAGACAATGTGGTGTTCTGTAAAATGAGTGATGTCCAGCATCGTGTGTACCGCCGATTGCTTCAAAGTCCTGATTTTCAACTGCTGGTCAACAAGGATTTGCCATGTAGCTGTGGTAGTCACTTGTCAAGAGTGGAGTGTTGTCACCGCATTGCCCCTGATGGAGTTATATGGTCCTACTTGCACAGTGACAATCCTGATGGTTGTGATCACTGTCCATTTTGTCTGGTTCTACCGTGCTTGGTTAAGCTGCAGCAGGTTGGGTCCAGCCCATGCTGTAGGTACTGCACTTTTGAATTGGGCTAGATAATGGATGTACAAGATCTTTGCTAGATTTGGTACCAGTGTTTCCAGAGGAGCATCACATGTAGAATCCTGCATTACAGCATAAGTATGTTGCTTTGAACTGAATGTGCAGGTGAGCAACCATTTGGAGCTTGTAAAACCTAATCCCAAAGATGATAGAGAGAAACAGCTGAAGGATGAAGAATTTGCAACAGCTGCTTTGGCTGAGGATGCCCTGCTGCTTGGGGGAGTAAAGCAGGATGAGAGCTTTCTAGGCCTTAGTGATGCTCAGCACTGTGGGAAAATGCAAACCCTTGAAATTCTGCTGGCAGATTGGCTCCGTCAAGGCGACAAAGTGCTACTTTTCTCTTACTCTGTCAAGTGCGTACTGCTTTTTCCTCAATGCTGATGCTTCATGTACAGTTGCATCTTCTCAGCAGGGAAATGTGGAGGGGAAAGCACCATCCACTGTTTTAAGCTAATAAACATTTTGCTGGCTGATTTGCTCTGTACAGGTTGTTCTTTTAGAAGCTTAGGTTGGTTGCTGTGGTTTCTTTGTGCAGGATGTTGGATATCCTGGACAGGTTTATGATACGGAAAGGGTACTGTTTTTGCCGGTTGGATGGATCAACCCCAATGGGTGTGCGTCAGTCTCTTGTGGATGAGTTCAACCACAGCCCCAGCAAGCAGGTGACCTCTTCAGGTTTCTGATATTTCAGTCATGGTGATGTGCTAGTGCTATGAGTGCTTTGAAGTCAAAAAACCCATTTCCGGCATTCTTGTTTCTTGAGAATCAGCGCAAAGATTGGTATGCCCATGGAGCTAGAATGCCATCCAACATGGTAAAACTAAGTACTGCACATTCTATAACTAGTACTAGGTGTGTGAACCAGTGGATTGGTCCACATGTGGTTCTGGTCCTCATGTGTGTGGGAATGGTGGGTGGAACACAGGTGTTTCTGATCTCAACTCGTGCAGGAGGGCTGGGCCTGAATTTGGTGAGTGCAAATAGGGTGGTTATCTTCGATCCTAACTGGAACCCAGCCCAGGATTTGCAGGCACAGGACCGTTCTTTTCGATTTGGGCAACAGAGGCATGTCACTGTGTTTCGGTTACTGGCTGCTGGGTCTATTGAGGAGCTTATCTATTCTCGCCAAATATATAAACAACAGCTTTTCAACATAGGGGTCAACGGAAACATTGAAAAACGCTATTTTGAGGGAGTCCAGGTATAATTCTGACTGACATGCTATTTATGTAGATGCATTGAGAACATTGCTTGTGCCTTTTCATCTGAGGAGACTGAACTGCTAAAGGTTTATGTGATTTTTGCTATTGTTCACTCTACTCCCCAGTTTGTCCTGTGTTTTGAAGTGTTGGGGTCTTCTCCTTTTCTTGTTTGCTAATGTATAATGGGATACAAAATTTCTGTAACCTTTTTATATGGTGGTTTCTCAATTCTATTGGGGTTGACTTTGATCATAAGTTTAAGAGAAGTTGAAATGACTTATGAATATACTTTTGGGCTGATGAGCTTTTTGAGGTGTTTTTTATAGGATTCCAAGGACTACAAGGGTGAGCTGTTTGGGATCAGCAATTTGTTCAGGGACCTTTCAGACTTCACAAGTGACATTATTGGCAAGCATGATGAAAGACTGATGAGCATTCAGCAGACTACAACTGTGTTGAATAATTCAAATAGCCATCTTCAGGTCAAAACTGAGCCAGCTCAAAGAGTAGGCAATGAAGAAGACAACTGTGGGATGCATGACATTGTTGAGGTGGATACAATCAGATCCAATGGTGTAGCATCTTCTGTAGACACATCCAATGACAAACCCATGGAAAGCATGGAAGGTGATAAACTATACAGGCACAGTGATGTAGAAGCTCAAAGGCAAAGTTCAAAACTCAATAAGCTGGCACTTCATCCCTTGCTGTCTAGTGCAGGTAAGGCGTGGCTCGTTACTTCATATTTTGTCCACTTTGGTATATATATGGATCAATAAAACAAGTTTCTGGTGAATGATGATTGTTCTGGTTCTGTGCAGGAATTGTATATTCCCATCGAAATGAAGAGGTTGTCAACATGGGTGCTCCATCAAGCAAGGTTTCAAAGCCACATGCGTCTGAGATCATAGAACCCACACATAGGGAGGAATCTCTGGAAATCAAGCCATTGGTAGCTGTTGGTAATGGTTCCTCAGCAAGTAAGAAGGATGGTGGACCTCAAGTGACAGTAGTGATTGATAGTCAACCATGGGAGTATGATTCAACCAACAATGGTCAGCAGACATCGGGAGTTTTAGCAGCTGTAGTTGATGATGGTGGTACAGATAGCCGATCTCAGCAGAAACTGAGACAGTCACAAGAGCTAGCCATGTTTGAAGGGATGGACAAAACAACCAAGTGGCTTATGGAGATAAGTGGCTTCATTCCATCAATTTGAGAACTGAATTGCATGTTTCTTGTTGAAAATCTTGGAGAACGATTATAACCATGTACATTCAATAGCTGTGGATATTTAGAGACAAAAGGTGAAAGAGAAGTGTCTGCTATGAAATACTTTTGGGGAGCAAGGAGTCTGTACGAAGACAAGGTTCCCTTGTTACAGAAATCTGGAGATCCAGTTTGTACAATACAGTGAAAATAGCTGGGTAGGGACTCAAGAGCATGGAATGCTCAGAGTATCTCACTTAGGGCACTGAACTATGATGACCACTGTATGGTTTTGTTCACATATTATGGTCAGGTCTGAAGATCACATCCATTTAGATCATTTTACTGTTGACAATCTAAGGGGTCAATCAAATTGTGAATCTGGATGTGAGGTTGTCTGCTGTATCATAATCAGTGATAAGGTTATACAAGAATGTCCCACAAGTGACATCACGAGTGTTTCATGTCTGTCTTGTCTCTGAGTCTTCTTCATTGAATAGGCAGTTTATCTCATTTGCACCAGTATTTGAGGAGTGTAAGAAGCATCAGAATTTCACCATCTTGGACCTTCCCTTTGTGATTTTGTTGTCATTCTTGGGTCTTTTTTTAAGTTTTTTTTTTCTCTGCACCATATTCACAAGTAGATTTTCATTATCTTCTCCACCAAATTGCATTTGATTCCTCTTCAATTGAATCTTAATTCTATTGTTGACTTGAATTGAATTGAATTGAATTGAATTTAGTTGAATTGGAATTCAAATTCTATTCAATGTATTTGAATTCAGTTTAGAAATTTGGATTCAAATTCCATTAAATCTGAATCCAATTCAAATAAATTTAAATTCAGTAAAATTTCAAGTTCCATCCAAATTGCATGCAATGTCATTCACTAGTTTTCATTCAAATGGAACTTAATTTTCATAAAATTAATTCCTACGGAGCGAATGTTTAATTCAATTTTGCCATGTCATTTAACACAACCAACACCAAAATATCATCATCACCACCATCCTATCTTCCCTTAACAAAATCAAGTGACAATCCATAATCAACTATATGGCATTGTATGGCGAGACACCATTGACCTAGAAGCCCAAAGTTCACTAGTTAGAACCCATAACCCTTTGTCATGACACCATTGACCTAGAAGCCCAAAGTTCGCTAGTTAGAACCCATAACCCTTTGTCATGCGATTGGTTATGCACCATACCTCATCTCCTCAATTGTGAAGCCAATGACATGATTGTAGCTACCTTTGATTGGGCCAACACCATAGCCACGCTCCCTTGCCCCCCATGTGCCCATTGGTTGGCCGTTGTAACTCCTTTGTACTATGCTTGGTCCTACGGCAAGTCATGCACACCTACACCATGGTTATGTATAGTAACTGGCTCGAGGTTGCTAGTCACTAGATATACTCTCGCCACTACCATGGTTCGATTATATCAAATAACCAACAATCTCTAGTCAATTACGTAGTCCACAATATTCTATGCTTCTTCATCTAAAGGCAATTTGGTAGCATTGGAAAATCTTTGACATTTTATTGCATTGGCCAATTAAGTGTTAAATTCCAAAGTTTGGGATCATCACTAGCATGTCGTTTGATTTGCACACAATGACGCATAAGAAGAAGAAGAAGAAGAGCTTTCACTTGGGATACTACTACATTGTCAAAGTTATTTGTTAGTCTCCAAAAGTTGAAAGTGGAAACTCTTGTGTGATGAAATGTCTTTCCTTTTCCATCTTCAAAACACGGAAACCAAGGTCAAAAAAATTTTGACACTCAATTTCATGTTGCAAAACAAAAAGCATAAAGCTAGCCAAATATCTACTACATACTCGAATCCTTGAACGATTGGAACCTAGATTTGTGTATCATCTTTCCAAATTTCTTTCCCTTGTGAATCATAAACGTCAACATGAACTCAATCTTTCTACCAAAAAGCATAAAGCTATGCAAATATCTACTTACTCTCGTCCGAATCCTTGAATTATCGAAAAGTAGATTTGTATGTCATCTTTCCAAATCTCTTTCTCTCCTTGTGAATTACAAATCTCAACGTGAACTTTGGACTTGTAGCAAACATTGTAGACCTTTGCCAAAAGGCATATGCAAAATTTGAACTTGCATGTCTTTCAACAACCCTAGTTACTATGGCATATCTCAACCTTTTGTGGTACATGACACATGGTACTAGATACAAGCAGGGTTTTTGTCTTTGTATTTGAAAGCACCTTCCTACATGAAAGATTTGTTCATCAATTGAAGGAGAGGCTCACATGTAGATCTTCTACCATTTGATTAAAAAACCTTTTGTGCTTTATGTGGGGGATGGCCTATTGCCATGGGTCCCCCTTAATTTTCAGGCTAGCCTACACCCGTAGGGTGATCATCCTTGAGGCTATGACCTTCAAATTAATGGAGGCCTTCAAGAAGAAGCCTCCCCCTTGCATAAAATTAAACACCAAATTATTTAATTCCATCTTCTTTTATTGAACTTGGGCTTCATGTTGTTGTGCACAATCATCAATTGATGGAAAATTTTAATTGATTTTTTGTAAATTAAGTTCCATTTGCATGAAAATATTGAATGTCATTGCATGCAACTTGAATTGAATTGAATTCAAATTTTTTAATTTATTTCAATTCATATTTGCAAATTTAATTCAATCACATTAAATTCAATTGAAGATAAATGAGATGCAAATTTGTGCATAAGGTATTGAAATTTTGTTTGTGATTATGGTGTTCATTTTTTTTTTAAAGACTAAGATTTGAAAAAACACTTTTCCATTTCTCTTTAGTTGGGACTGAGCTAAGCAAATTTTAATTTTGGAATTATCCTCCAAAAGGATGATTTATGAAACCTAAAGTTGCTCTACCTAATCCAGTTCCAACGACTCATCATCATTAGAATAATGAAATATCAACTATTTTTATTGTCCAATCAAATAGGCAGATTTGAGATCAATACAACCAACATTTGTTTTGGATAAATAAATTTTGATTAATTCATTTTTCAAACAAAAAAATTGCTATTTTTATTTTTATTTTTTGCATTTTTCCTACCTTCATTTGGGCTCCATGTTGTTGCGCATTACTAATGATGATGAAATGATAAAAAAGATGAGTTTATTTTGTAAAAATTAAGTTCTGTTTGAATGATGTTAATATTGAATGAATTTGCATAATGCAACTCACTTGAATCTACATTGAATTCAAATTCTTAAATTGAAATGAATTGAACTAAACACAATGTTTTTCTCCATTGCATTCAACATGATTAGTGTCCTCATTGAAATTTCAATATGAATCCTAGCAATTTGAATTGGTTGAATTCAAATTGAATTCTGTTCATAATTTTGTTGAGTTGAATTCAATCAAATTATGAAATCTTAATTACAAAAAAACACATGTTAATTTGTCTTTTCATATCCATGTAAGTGGGTTCATGAAAGGAGTGAAGTAATTAAGTAATTATGAAATATTTTCATAGTGGTCACATGGAGTTGGTGAAAGGAGTGACTTGGTTAAGTAGTTATGAAATGTTTTCATAATTGTCAAGTGGACAATGACTATAGTTGTCATGGTGAAGACCACTTATAAACCCTATATTTGTCTTACCATCATCATTCCTTTCTTATGTCCTTTGTGTGTTGTTGTCCTCTTTGCCCATTTTTTTTTTTTCCAATCTCAATATCCAAGCAACAAACATCGTAGGACGGATGGCTTGAAAGCTCGCAATTACCAACACAATATATGCCCACACAACAAATGTGAATTGGCCAGCAACTAGGCCACATTGTGATGATGCGAGGGTTTAAAGGCGCATTCACACCTAATGTTAAGTCAGTGTGAAGTGAAAATCTAGGTGGCATCTTAAGTGGCACCCAATGTTAAATGGGTGATTATTTAATATTAAGTGAATGCTAACTTAACATAAAATCTTCGTGGTAAATAGGTTTAGGTTCTAAATGACTAGCTTGGTGTTAGGGGATGTAATACTAAACTCGTTAACACCAAGTGTGAATGCACCTTTATTGCGATTTTATTCCTCTATTTTAAGATTCTCGAAACAAATGGAAGTGTGGTATAATGCCTTGTTGGTAGAGAAAAAAATCATTGTTTTGCTCTGCCGCCGCAACACAAAAGAGAAAGAAGAAAATATAAAGGCATTACAACCTGGTTGGAGACCGGGGTCTGGGGTGTAATCCTCAGCTATGAAGGGCATTATGCGCCTTAATGAACAAGGTGTCAATATAGCCATACCATTGTATGAGGGGGAGTACCAGCCATACTGGTTCACATGTTCGAAAGGCAATGCCTGCCCACAAGTTCATTACATTTTTTAGAGTTATCCATAAAGTCATCCTGTCTTCATCCTGTCTTTGGGCCTCCTTTCACCCCCTATCCCCCTCTTTCAGTGGTATCTGCAAAGTAAAGGAAATTTTATTAAATCTCAGTATGAAATCCTGAAACTCAGCATTTAGTACACACAAGGTTCAAGACTAGGCAATTATAATAATAGTTGTACAGGTAGGAGAAGTGAAAATATACGTAGCAGCAGCAGCAGCAGCAGTGGAGGCGCTCAGGAAAAGGGAAAGACAGGATGAAACTCAGTTTCGTTAGGCCTACCACACAAGAATTGATGGGTTTTTTGAGTTTCACCCCCTCCTTCCCACCTCCTCCCTTGAATGCTAATGTACTTTTTTGCAGGTTTTTTTCAAAAAAATCTCACCTTGTGTACGACCAAACTCAAACTGAGGGTTCTGGTGTTGTGTTTTCCTTACTTTACGAATAACCCTATTGTGGTGTATATCCATTATAACAACGGGGTTTGCAGTTATGGTCTGGAATAGGCCCTCATAAAGTCGTCATCACATGATGGAATGTTTCTCATTCTAACGAGATTGCTGCATTCTTAGGTGGAATGGGCCATATCGTAGAATGCAAAAAGCTGCTGATTCTCCGGCCTTGTCCACCATATTGCATATAGAGCGGCTTCTTAATGCTACGGAAATGGCCACTCCAAGCTTTTTCCACTTGCCGAACGAGATAAGGCCTACTTCACCAAATGGGCTGTAAAGGGCTCCCTCCTCTATGGTATGTTAAGATCACCTTGTCTTATTCAGCCTTGTTTTGAGGTGTTTTCTGGCGTTACATCGGTTGGACCATTCGCCATCCGATATGTGATGGTATGGATGTATGTATGTATGTACCGGGCGCACATAATATTCTTTAATAAAAGGTGAAAGAATAGCTTCACATGTGGCCTAGTATGTTCTCCTTACCCTTCGAGTATGGTTCGCTTGGCCTCGAGCATGCGACTCATCATTAACCATAGAGAAGATCATACTCGACAAAATGGACCGCTGTTATAGAAATTGTCTTATTTTAGGTTTTAAAGTGGCTTTTTTCTAAAGAGGCTTTTGGGGCATGATTACTTGGCATGGATGGCTACGGTATGGGCAGCATAACCCACCAATTCAGCTTCATAATTGGCCGGCCATGCCAATTTGTCCTGCTGACTCACCTTGCCCATCCAATTCGGCGGCCATGTTGAGCTAATTTGGCCTGCTGATTCAGCTCGATAATTATTAGCTTGGCCAATTTGTCCTGCTGATTCAGCTTTGAAAAATCACCAATGTTGGCATGGCCCTAAGAGAACTAAGGCTTTTTTCTAAGAGGCTTCTCTTAGGGCCATGTTACACTACTGGGCATGGCCCTAAGAGAACTAAGGCTCCTTTCTAAGAGCCTTCTCTTAGGGCCATGTTACACTATTGGCATGGCCCTAAGAGAACTAAGGCTTTTTTCCAAGAGCCTTCTCTTAGGGCCGTGTTACACTACCGGGCATGGCCCTAAGAGAACTAAGGCTCTTTTCTAAGAGGCTTCTCTTAGGGCCATGTTACACTAGCAGTAGTTGCAGAAGGCAAAATGTCTCTTAGGCCACCTCACAGAGGCCCTTATTCTAGTGAAGCCCAAGGCTGGGGCTTTACCCTACACATAAAGGTAATTCATGAAGAAGATTCAATTCCGTCTTTGACAAACCACCTTTTTTCTGGCTATATATAGAGCCAAAAAGGGAAATAATAATTAAAAGTGCTAAAATCAAGTGCTTTTTTCGAGATTTTCAATTGCCAGAATAAACATCAATGGATGTGTATCATGGTTCATCGATTCGAATTCAATTTGAATTTAGATTCAGTTGAATTGGTTGACTTCAAATTGAATTCTGTTCATAATTTTGTTGAGTTGAATTCAATCAAATTATGAAATCTTAATTACAAAAAAAACATGTTAATTTATCTTTTCATATCCATGTAAGTGGGTTCATGAAAGGAGTGAAGTAATTAAGTAATTATGAAATATTTTCATAATGGTCACATGGAGTTGGTGAAAGGAGTGACTTGGTTAAGTAGTTATGAAATGTTTTCATAATTGTCAAGTGGCCAATGACTATAGTTGTCATGGTGAAGACCACTTATAAACCCTATATTTGTCTTACCATCATCATTCCTTTCTTATGTCGTTTGTGTGTTGTTGTCCTCTTTGCCCATTTGTTTTTTCCAATCTCAATATCCAAGCAACAAACATCGTAGGATGGATGCCTTGAAAGCTCACAATTACCAACACAATATATGCCCACACAACAAATGTGAATTGGCCGGCAACTAGGCCACATTGTGATGATGCGAGGGTTTAAAGGCGCATTCACACCTAATGTTAAGTCAGTGTGAAGTGAAAATCTAGGTGACATCTTAGGTGGCACCCAATGTTAAATGAGTGAATACTTAACATTAAGTGAATGTTAGCTTAACATAAAATCTTTGTGGTAAATAGGTCTAGGTTTTAAATGACTAGCTTGGTGTTAGGGGACATAATATTAAAGTTGTTAACGCCAAGTGTGAATGCACCTTTATTGCGATTTTATTCCTCTATTTTATGATTCTTGAGACAAATGGAAGTGTGGTATAATGCCTTGTTGGTAGAGAAAAAAATCATTGTTTTTCTCCGCCACCACAACACAAAAGAGAAAGAAGAAAATATAAAGGCATTACAACCTGGTTGGAGACCGAGGTCTGGGGTGTAATCCTCAGCTGTGAAGGGCATTACGTGACGTAATGAACAAGGTGTGGATATAGCCATACCATTATTGTATGAGGGGGAGTGCCAGCCATACTGGTTCACATGTTCAAAATGCACAAAGTTTCAGTACATATTAGAGTTATCCATAAAGTCATCCTGTCTTCATCCTGTCTTTGGGCCTCCTTTCACCCCCTATCCCCCTCTTTCAGTGGTATCTGCAAAGTAAAGGAAATTTTATTAAATCTCAGTATGAAATCCTG
>Ga0209611_10001172_pt1 | contig 43670 bp, 49 predicted proteins | sample S1TSphgellanicum_3_FD_187693 | JGI IMG/M metagenome (GOLD analysis project Ga0209611, IMG submission 187693) | Host-associated microbial communities from peat moss isolated from Minnesota, USA - S1T2_Fc - Sphagnum magellanicum MG (SPAdes) (version 2) | ecosystem: Host-associated > Plants > Peat...
CGATCTGCGGGCACTTGCACAAGGCGCGGGCGTGAGCGTGCAACCGGCAAGCAGCGAGGCGCTCAGCAAACTGGTGGGCGAGGTGGCGCACCAAGGGGTGGTGGCGGCGGTGCGGCCGCTCAAAGGGTGGGACGAGCACGACCTGTTCGAGGCGCTTGGCCAGATCGCGGGGGATCCCTTGCTGCTGGTCCTCGATGGGGTGACCGATCCCCACAATCTGGGCGCGTGCCTGCGCAGCGCGGATGCCGCGGGGGCCCACGCGGTGCTGATCCCGAAGGATCGTGCCGCCGCGGTCGACGGGATCGTGCGCAAGGTGGCGGCCGGGGCCGCGGAATTCGTGCCGGTGGTGAGCGTCACCAACCTGGCCCGCAGCCTCGAGCAGCTCAAAGAACGCGGAGTCTGGGTGGTGGGCGCCGACGGAGCGGCAGCGCAATCTCTGTATACGGCGGACCTGAAGCGGCCGCTTGCCCTGGTGCTGGGTGCCGAAGGCTCGGGGATGCGACGCCTGACCCGGGAGCGCTGCGACTTCCTGGTGCGCATTCCCATGGCAGGCCATGTCGAATCCCTGAATGTGTCGGTGGCCGCCGGGGTTGCGCTGTTCGAGGCGCAGCGTCAACGGACCTCTGAGCCGCACGGTTAGACCACGGTGCGACCACTTTTTAGACCCGCTGAGCAGAAGCACAAGGGTTGACCGTTCCCCGTCAGCGCGAGTTGGCCGGTACCGTCAGCGCGAGTGTGACCCGCACCGTCGGCAGGGGGGTGGTGTGTCGGTACGGTCGGCGCTGAGAGTTGACCTGTAGGACGATCAAAGCGTACCATTCGCGCTCTTTTTCGCCGGCTGACCGGCCTTACTCCTTGCCTCACCGCTCGCAACGGGAGGCGTAAACCGTAGGGAGCCTACATGCGGCATTATGAAATCGTGCTGCTGGTCCATCCGGACCAGAGCGAGCAAGTTCCTGCGATGGTCGATCGCTACAAGGGCATGATCGGTGCCGGCGGCGGCGCGGTGCATCGTTTCGAGGACTGGGGCCGGCGCCAGCTGACTTTTCCGATCTCCAAGGTGCACAAGGCGCACTACATCCTGCTCAATATCGAATGCGACCAGAAGACCTTGGACGAACTGACCGGGTCATTCCGCTTCAGCGACGCGGTGCTGCGCAACCTCGTGGTCAAGATGGACGAAGCCGTGACCGAGCCTTCGCCGATGGCACGCGCGCCGGACGAAAGCGCCCGCCGCCACGACGACTTCGGCGACGATGGCGACGACGACGACTTGTCCCTGGGCAGCCGGTAAATCCAAGGAGGCCATATGGCACGTTTTTTCCGCCGCAAGAAGTTTTGCCGTTTCACCGCCGACGACGTCAAGCAGATCGATTACAAGGATCTGACGACGCTCAAGAGCTACATCAGCGAAACCGGCAAGATCGTCCCGAGCCGCATCACCGGTACGCGAGCGCATTATCAGCGCCAGCTGCAGCTCGCCATCCGGCGCGCGCGCTTCCTGGCGCTGCTGCCGTACACCGATCAGCACTGAACCGGCGGGGCTTAGATGGATATCATACTGTTGCAGAAGGTCGCGAACCTCGGCCAGATCGGCGATCGGGTCAAGGTGAAGTCGGGCTACGCGCGCAATTTCCTGGTGCCGACCGGCAAAGCCACGATGGCGACCGCGGCGAACATAGCCAAGTTCGAGGCGCAGCGCCATGAACTCGAAGCCAAGGCCAACCAGGAACTGGCGGCCGCGCAGGCACGCGCGGTCAAGTTTGAAAACTTCAAGCTGGAACTCTCGGCCAAGGCTGGCGCGGAAGGGAAATTGTTCGGCTCGATCGGCACCGCCGACATCGCCGAAGCTGCGGTCAAGGCAGGCCAACCCATCAGCCGCAGCGAAGTGCGCATGCCGACCGGCCCGATCCGCACCACCGGAGAACACCAGGTACAGTTGCACCTGCATACTGACGTCGACGTGACCTTGACGGTCACCATCGTCGCCGAAGAATAACGGCCGGCAATCGCGGGCCAAGGACAGGCTAGGGTCCTGATGGCTGGTCGTCTCAGCAATCGTTCCATCGGTGCCGGCGACGGCCTGCGCCTGCCGCCGCATTCCATCGAGGCGGAGCAATCCGTGCTCGGCGGTTTGATGTTGGACTCGGCCGCCTGGGATCAGGTCGCCGACCGGGTTCTCGCCGAGGATTTCTACCGCAACGACCACCGGCTGATCTTCGAAGCCGCCGCCGGCTTGATCGAGCGCAGCCAGCCCTGCGATGCGGTCACCTTGGCGGGACATCTCGAGAGCCTGGGATTGCTGGAACAGGCGGGCGGCCTCGCGTACCTGGGGTCATTGGCGCGCGACACGCCGACCACGGCAAACATCCGCGCATACGCCGAGATTGTGCGCGAGCGCTCGGTCTTGAGGCAGCTCATCAGCGCGGGCAATCGCATCGTCGGCAGTGCGCTCGAGCCGGAAGGCCGCGAAGCGCGCGAAATCGTCGACGATGCGGAGCGCGCGGTGTTCGAGATCGCCGAGGCGGGCTCGCGCGGCAAGGTGGGTTTCCGCACGATCAAGAGCATTTTGCCGGAGGTCGTCAATCGGATCGACGAGCTCTATCACTCCGACGGCAAGATGACCGGGATATCGACCGGTTTCAAGCAGATCGATGAAATGACTTCCGGTCTGCAGCCCGGAGACCTGATCATCGTCGCGGGCCGACCTTCCATGGGCAAGACCACGCTGGCCGTGAACATGGCCGAGAATGCCGCGCTCGGATCGAACAAGTCGGCGGCGATTTTCAGCATGGAAATGTCGGCGGAGTCCCTGACGCTGCGCATGATTTCCTCGCTCGGCCGCATCAACCAAAGCAACCTGCGCTCAGGCCGGCTGCAGGAGGACGATTGGCCGCGCATCGACTCGGCGATGACCCAGTTGAGCAACGCCCGGATCTTCGTCGATGAGACGCCCGGACTTTCGCCGACGGAGATTCGCGCGCGCGCGCGGCGTTTGAAGCGCGAGCGCGGACTCGATTTGATCGTGGTCGACTATCTGCAGCTGATGCAGGTGGCGGGCACCAAGGAGAACCGCGCCACCGAGATATCGGAAATCTCCCGATCCCTCAAGGCGCTGGCGAAGGAGCTGAAGGTGCCCATCGTCGCGTTGTCGCAGCTCAATCGCGGCGTCGAACAGCGTGTCGAAAAGAAGCCCGTGATGTCGGATCTGCGCGAAAGCGGCGCGCTGGAACAGGACGCCGACGTGATTTTCCTGATCTACCGCGAGGAGTTCTACGATCCGAACACCACGCGCAAGGGCATAGCCGACATCATCATTGCCAAGCAGCGCAACGGCCCGACGGGCGACGTGCAACTCACCTTCCTCGGTCAATACACCAAGTTCGAGAACTACGCCCCGGAGTCGTACGCCGAGGGCGTGTTCCGGTGACGCCGTTGGTCAGCGCGACGGTCGATTCTGCCGCGCTGCGTCACAACTTGCGGGTCGTGCGTCAATGGGCGCCGCGCTCCCGGGTCATGGCCGTCATCAAGGCGAACGCCTACGGCCATGGTCTCGTGACGGTGGCGCGCGCGCTCGAATCGGCCGATGCCTTTGCGGTCGCGCGGGTGGATGAGGGTCTGGCACTGCGCGAGGCGGGCATTCACACCCCGACGGTGCTGCTCGAGGGCGTCTTCGATGCCGGGCAGCTGGCGGCCGCGGCGTCGGCGGGCTTCGAACTCGTGGTACACACGGTCGAACAAATCGAACTGCTGCGGAGCGCCGCCCCTGACGCGCGTTTCAAGGTCTGGCTGAAACTCGACAGCGGCATGAATCGGCTCGGCTTCAAGGCTGCGGCATTCGCGGCCGCGCACGCGTCGCTCGGCGCCCTTCCGGCCGTGCGTCTGCCGGTGAACTTGTTCACTCACCTGGCTGCCGCCGATGAACCGGACCTGCCGACCACCGCCGATCAAATTGCGCGCTTTGCGGCCGCCACGCACTCTCTTCCCGGCGAGCGCAGCATCGCCAATTCCGCCGGCATGCTGAACTTCTCCGACGCACAGAAGGATTGGGTGCGGCCGGGGTTGCTGCTGTACGGAGTCTCCCCGATCGTCGGCACGATCGGTCCGGACTATGGCCTGAAGCCGGTGATGACGCTGCGTTCGCAGGTCATCGCCCTCAAGAATCTCAGCGCGGGTGAGAAAGTGGGTTACGGCGGCGCGTGGACGGCGCTGCGTCCCACGCGTCTGGCGGTGGCGGCGGTGGGCTATGGGGACGGTTATCCGCGCAGTCTGTCCTCGGGTTCCCCGGTGCTGGTGAACGGCCAGCGTGCGGCGCTGGCGGGCCGCGTGTCCATGGACATGATCGGCATCGACGTCACGAACCTGGACCGGCAGCCGGTTCTCGGCGATCGCGTCGTACTCTGGGGCGAAGGTCTGCCGGTCGAGGAAATCGCCGTATGGGCGGACACGATTCCCTATGAATTGCTGTGCGGCATCAGCCAGCGGGTTGCCGTCACCATCACCTGAATCTTCCAAGCTGAGACTGAAGGGCGGCCGTAGCCTGTCTGACCTAGTTCTCGAAGAACCCCATCTTCACCCCGGCGAGCTGAACCACGTCGTTGTCGTTCAGCCGACGCGCCTGAGGTCCGATCGGCACACCGTTGACCTGCGGGAAATCGTTTTCCCTGCCGCTGTCGACATGCACGATGAAGTAGCCTTCGGCACGCCGGGTGATCGCCGCGACCTGCACGCCCGGACGGCCGAGCGTGGTGAGCGCCTTGGTGAGCTCGAGTTCGCGTCCCGCGAACGCGCCGCTCAGCACCTGGAGTTTGGCCTTGGGCAGTGCCGTGGCATTCTCCGGCACGCCGGTGCGCTTCGAGGCGACCGCCTTGGCGGCCTGGTCAACCGCGGCACCGACCCGGCGAATGCGATCCTCGCCCTGCGAACTCGAGGTGATGACCATGGTTTTCTCGAAATCATCCTGTTCGGTTTCGCCTTCCTGACTGTCGACGAACCGCAGCTGATGATGCCCGACGGTGATCACGTCGCCGTGCTGCATGGCATGCTTCTTGATGAGTTTGCCGTTGACGTAGGTGCCGTTGGTGCTGTTCAAGTCCTCGAGAAAAGAATCGTTCAGAATGTTGATGATCAGCGAGTGATGGCCGCTGACGGCGGGATTGTCGATGCGAATGTCGTTGTCCGGGAGGCGTCCGATCGTATAGCGTTCTTTGTTCATGTTGTATTCCGCCAGGATCTGGCCATCCAAGCTGAGCATCAAGCGTGCCATTAAGACTCCATATCTCTAACCGAACCATCCCAAGATTTTGTCAAATATACGCCGGTGCGCAGGGAACGGCTCGGCCACGTGAGCCATGATCACAGAAACATTGTCCCGCCCACCGTTATCGTTAGAGAGCTGGATCAGTTGCTTAGCAACCATATCAAGATTAGCACTAAAGGTGCTGATTGTTAAATGAATATCCTCGTCCTCGATCATGTCCGAGAGCCCGTCTGAACAGAGCACGTAGTAGTCGCTTTTCTGCACCCCCTGTTCATGGATCTCCACCTCGACGTTCTGTTCGACGCCCAGTGCGCGGGTGACGTAATTCTTGTTGCTCGCGCGCTGCGCTTCCTGCTGCGAGTAGAAGCCCCGATCCACGAGCTCCTGCAGCAGCGAATGATCGAGCGTCATCTGTTCGAAACGGTTGTCCCGCAAACGGTATAAACGTGAATCCCCGACATGCGCGATGGACAACTTGTTGTCATGGAACAAGCAGGCCACGACCGTCGTGCCCATGCCCTCGCACTGCGGCTGCGTCTTCGAGGTGTGATAGATGATTTTGTTGGCGCGGTGAATCGCGTCGCGCAGGATGATGCTCGGGCGCGTCAGTCCGGTCTCCGGATCGGGAACGCTCAAGTCTTCACGAACGAAGGCGTCACGGACCAGGTTGATGATGGTCTTGACGGCGATCCCGCTCGCGACTTCACCCGCGTTGTAGCCGCCCATGCCGTCGGCCAGCACGAACAGACCGATATCGGTCTCGGCACCGATCGTGTCCTCGTTGTGTTCGCGGACCTTGCCGGTGTCGGTCAGGGCGACGCTGGTGATTTTTCCCTTCAAACTCATGGCTTGCGTCCACTCATGGCGATCCGCTCGCCACTCGCGAGCGGCAGTCTTCCAAGGCCGCGGCCATCTGAGCGCCGGTATCGAACCGGTCCTCGGGTTTCTTCGCCAGCGCGCGATCGACCACGCTCTCGACGCAGGCGGGCAGATCGGGCCGGAACGCGCGCAAGCGAGGGTGCGGCACCTCCGCGATCTGCTGCATCAACCCTGTCATGGAATCAGCGGTGAACGGAAGCTGCCCGGTCAATAGTTGGAACAGGCTAACACCCAGAGAAAACAAGTCCGAGTGACCGGTCACAGTTCGTCCCTCGAGCTGTTCCGGCGACATGAAGGAGGGGGTGCCGAGCACGATGCCGGTGCGGGTGCTGCCGGCCCCCGTGAGACGCGCGATGCCGAAATCGGTGATTTTGAGCACGTCGGTGGAGGGATCGTACATCAGGTTCGCGGGTTTGATGTCGCGGTGCACGACCTGCTGTTTATGGGCAAATCCCAGGGCATCCGCCGTCCGTCCCATGATTCCCAGGAGCTTGCGGGGCTCCATCAAATTGTCCGACTTCGCGTAGTCGCTCAAATGCCGGCCCTTGAGGTATTCCATGGCGATGTACGCCAGGCCCCTTTCCTCGCCGACATCATAGATTGTGACGATGTTGGGATGATTCAGGCGGCCTGCCGTTTCGGCCTCGCGAAAAAACCGCGAGCGCGCCTCGGCGAGTTCTGTATCGCTGAATTCGCTGGCAAGCGGTATGGCCTTGATCGCCACCAGGCGATTGATGGCCGTGTCGCGCCCCAGGTACACGATCCCCATCGCGCCGCGGCCGATTTCCCGGTCGAGCTGGTAGCGGCCGAGACGTTGCGTCTCGGGTGCTCCGGCTGCGTCCGGCGCGGCGGCGGTCCTGGCTGCGGTCACGCTCGACGCCGGTGCCGCAACGGGGCGCAGTGCGGGCTTCGGCGGCACGGGTTCGGCCTTGGGTTTGGTGCGCTCGGCGTCGACCAGGCGCCGCAGCCGAGCGGCGACGTCGCGGTAGGCATTGTCGACGCGGGCCAGGTGGCGGTACACGGCGGTGGCCTGCGTGACGCGGCCGCGCTGCTCGAGCTGCGACGCGAGCGTGTACAGGTCACCGAGCACGGTCGCGGTGGGCTTGCGGCCTTTGAGTTCCACGAAGCGCTGCTCGAAGTTGTCGAGCAGGCGCGCGGTCTCGGTGCCGATCGGCCGCGGGATCTGGGGGGCGGGAACCGTCGCTGCCGCAAAGCGGCTCCAAAGCAGCAGGCCGCCGCCGCTCGCGAACAGCACTATTCCCCAAAGCCAAAGCCAGGTGTCCAAATGGGCTAACAATTGGAGCGCAAGACCCGCTGCCAGGGTCCCCAGGCCCACAATCGCCGCGATCAGACCCAATTTGCGCATGCAATAGACATAATCCCAGTCGATGAGCAGGGCAGTATAGGTGATCGGGCAGCCCGGGCAGCAATGCTAAGCTCACAAATCCACGCGAAGGAATCCAATGGCGAAGTCCAGAGAGGTGTTTATCTGCCAGAACTGTGGAGCGACTTCTCCCAAGTGGCAGGGGCAATGTCCGGGCTGCGCCGAGTGGAACACCTTGCTGGCCGAGCCTGCCCGGTCGTCTGCCCGCCTGACGCCTGCAAACGGCCGTGCGCCGCAAATCGACGGGTCCGCCTCGCTCGCGGCCGAGGCCATTGTCGAGCAACCCAGGCTCGCCACCGGCTCGACCGAACTGGATCGAGTGCTCGGCGGCGGGCTCGTCGCAGGCTCGGTCACCTTGATCGGCGGCGATCCGGGCATCGGCAAATCGACATTGATGCTGCAGACGGCGGCCGCGCTCGATCGCGTCGGACCCGTGCTGTATGCAACCGGCGAAGAATCCGTGAAGCAGGTGGCACTACGGGCGCGGCGCCTGGGGCTGCAGCACAGCGCCGCGCGCATGCTGGCGGACACCGGCGTCGAGGACATCGTAGCCGCCGCGACGCGGCTCGCGGCGCGCGCGCTGATCGTCGATTCCATCCAGACCATGCATTCGGAGCGGGTCGATTCGGCGCCGGGCGCGGTGTCGCAGCTGCGCGAATGCACGGCGGAGTTGGTGCGTTTCGCCAAATCGAGCGGTACCGCGGTGTTGCTGGTCGGTCACGTCACCAAGGAAGGGCAGATTGCCGGGCCGCGGGTGCTCGAGCACATGGTCGACACGGTGCTGTACTTCGAAAGCGATACCGGAAGCCGCTATCGCGTGCTGCGTTCCGTCAAGAATCGTTTCGGTGCCGCCAACGAGATCGGCGTCTTCGCCATGGCCGAGGAGGGATTGCGCGAAGTGACCAACCCCTCGGCCATCTTTCTGTCACGGCACGCCGCGCCGGTGCCGGGCAGCGTGATCACCGTGTTGCGCGAGGGGACCCGCTCGCTGCTGATCGAAGTGCAGGTGCTCGCCGATGCGAGCCTCGGCGCCAATCCGCGACGCGTCGCGGTCGGCATCGACGGCAACCGTCTGACGATGCTGCTCGCGGTGGCGCATCGCCACGCAGGCCTGCAACTGCAGGGACAGGATGTGTTTGCCAATGTCGTCGGCGGCGTGCGCATGGCGGAAACGGCGGGCGACCTGGCCATCGTGATGGCGGCGCGCTCCAGCTTGCGCGATACGCCGATCGCCAATTCCCTGGTGGCTTTCGGTGAGCTGGGGTTGGCCGGCGAGATCCGCCCGGTGCCGTTCGGCGAGGAGCGGCTGCGCGAGGCGGCGAAGCACGGCTTCACGGCGGCGGTGGTGCCGGCGGCCAATGTGCCGAAGCGGACGCTGCAGGGTATGACGGTGCACGGCGTGACGCGCTTGACCGAGGCCCTCGACGCAGCGTGACGGTGCGCGGCGCGACGCGCTCGACCCAAGGCGCTCGACGCGCTGACGGTGCGCGGCGCGACGCGCTCGACCCAAGGCGCTCGACGCGCTGACGGTGCGCGGCGCGACGCGCTCGACCCAAGGCGCTCGACGCGATGACGGTGCGCGGCGTGACGCGCTCGACCCAAGGCGCTCGACGCGATGACGGTGCGCGGCGCGACGCGCTCGACCCAAGGCGCTCGACGCGCTCACGGGCTTCAGGCCATGACGACGGGTGCCGGCGGCCGGATGCGCACGGTTTTGATGGCGTTATCCCCGGTCTGCAGCACCTCGAGCATGTAATCCGCGACTTTGAGCGTCGTTCCCGCTTCGGGAATGGTCTCCAGGAATTCGACGATCAAGCCGTTCAGCGTCTTCGGCCCGTCGGTGGGGAGATTCCAGCGCATGGACCGGTTGAGCGCGCGAATGGTGGTTGACGCGTTGACCACGTAGCTGCCGTCGGATTCGACGTGAACGTCCTTGTGCATCATGGTCGCGGGATCGGTGGTGAATTCGCCGACGATTTCCTCGAGTATGTCCTCGAGCGTCACGAGTCCCTGAATATCCCCATATTCGTCGACCACGAACGCCATGCGGCGCCGGTTGCGCTGGAAGTTCAGCAATTGTGTGTTGAGCGCGGTGCCCGACGGCACGAAGTAGGCATCGCGCGCGCCGGCGGCCGCGATCAAGGCGTCCCGATCCAGCCGCCCGCGCGCCTGTTCGTGCACCACCTGCTTCATGTGCAGCACGCCGATGATGCGGTCGATTTCCCCCTGGTACACCGGCAAGCGTGTGTGCTGCGCCTGGCGCAGCTGCTCGACGATCCGATCCCAATCGTCGTCGACGTCGATGCCGAGGATCTCGTTTCGCGGCACCATGATGTCTTCCACGGTCGCGTTCTCCAGATCCAGAATGCTCACCAACATCTGCCGGTGGCGCTTCGGAATCATGGCGCCGGCCTCGGCCACGACGGTGCGCAATTCCTCGCTGCTCAGGGAATTCACCGCCTGCTGCGCCGGCACGCCGAACAGCCGCAGCACGCCGTTGGCGAGCAGATTCGTGAGCCACACGAAGGGGTACAACACCCACAGCAGGGGCGTGTAGATGTAGGCCGCCGGCAGCGCCAGCCGCTCCGGGTGCAGCGCGCCGAAGGTCTTGGGTGCGACCTCGCAAAAAATCAGCAGCACGAACGCCAACACGGTAGCCGCCGACGCCACCCACAGTTCGCCCCCCAGGCGCAGCGCGAGAAAGCCGACCAACATCGGCGTGACGACATTGACCAGCGTGCTCAAGAGCAGAATCAAGCCGATCAACCGATCGGGGTGCGCCAACAGGCTCTCGGCGAGCCGCGCCCCTCGGTTGCCTGCATTGGCGCGATGCCTCAGCCGATACCGGTTTACGCTCATCAGGGCGGTTTCGCTGCCGGCGAAAAATGCGGCGAGAATCAGCAGTCCCGCGAGCGCGCCGAACAGCAGTTGCAATGAGGGATGCGGCATTCAGAGGGTCCTAGCCCCAATGCCGCCCGAGCACATCCTCGAGGACGAATTTCGCGCCGAAATAGGCGAGTGCCAGCACGGCGAAGCCGAACAAGGTCCAGCCCACGGCTGCGCGGCCGCGCCAGCCGAAGCGGATGCGGCCGATCAGGAGAATGCCGAAGATCGCCCACGCGAACAGCGACAGCACGGTCTTGTGAATCAAATGCTGCGTGAACAGGTTGGTCACGAAGACGAATCCGGTGAACAGCGACAGCGTCAGCAGCACGAAGCCCGACCCGATCAAACGGAACATCACCCGCTCCAGCGCGTCGAGCGGCGGCAGCACCGACGGCAGGTCCGCCAGGCGACGCGTGCGCAGGCGTCGGTCGAGAAACACCAGCAGCAACGCGTTGACCGCCGCCGCGAACAACAATGCCGCCGCGCCCATCGACAGCAGAATGTGCGCGGTCAATTCCCACCCCGGGACGCTGGCCTCGACATAGCCGTGGCCGGCGTCGGTCGCCGCCGCGCCGCAGGCCGCACTCGCCAGCAGGATGGCGGCGAGGACGCGGTTCCGCCGTTCGATCGCGATCAGACAGGCGAGCACGGCGAGCGTCCAGGCAAGCAGCGAAACGGCCTCGAGCAGGCCGATCGCAAACGAGCCGTTGAGGCGCATCATGTGCACGATGGCATCGCTGTGAGCGACCAGCGCGGCGAGAGTAAATGCCCAGGCGATCGGCTCCAGCAGGGGCTTCTGCACGCTGCGCAGCATCAGCCACGCGCTGGCGGCGTACAGCATGAACAAAGTAATGGCGAGAATCACGAATCCCTGGCGAGGAGCCGCCCGAATGACGACACGCGGGATCATGACACAAGCACCCAGACGCGCCTAGGAGCGGCCTGGGAGCCGCCAGAGCCGGCCGCACTCAGGTCCGGCGTGCGGCGGCGGGCCTCGCGACCACGTCCCCCGGGTCCGACGGGCTGCCGGCCGAAGGGAATCTTGTTACCATCCGGCCCATGTTCGACCGACTCTCAGCCAGTCTTTCCGCGGCGGTCAACGCGCTGGCCGGCCGCGGCCGGCTGACCGACGACAACATCGCGGACACCGTGCGCGAGGTGCGTCTCGCGCTGCTCGACGCCGATGTGGCGCTCGGCGTGGTCAAGACATTCACCGACGCGGTCAAGGCGCGCGCCGTCGGCGTCGAGGTCGCCAAGAGCCTCACGCCCGGACAGGCATTCATCAAGGTCGTCCATGAGGAACTCACGGCGCTCATGGGCGAGCCCTCCAGCGGACTCAATCTGCGCGCGCAGCGTCCCGTGGTCGTCATGCTCGCCGGCCTGCAGGGCGCGGGCAAAACCACCAGTGCCGGCAAGCTCGCGCGCTGGCTGATCGAAAAGCAGCACAAGCGCGTGCTGCTGGCGAGCACCGACGTGTACCGCCCGGCGGCGATTCTGCAGCTGCAGACGCTGGCCGCGCAGGTGGGCGCGGGCTTTGCCGCCGCGCATGCCGGCGAGGCGCCGGTGGCCATTGCCCAACGCGCGCTCACCGAAGCGACGCTGCAGGCCTACGACGTGCTGCTGCTCGATACCGCAGGAAGGCTGCACATCGACGCAGAGATGATGGACGAAGTGCGGCAACTCGAGGCCGCGATCAATCCGCATGAGCGGCTGTTCGTCGTCGACAGCATGGCGGGGCAGGATGCAGTGAACGCGGCCAAGGCGTTCAACGATGCCCTGAGTCTCACCGGCGTGATCCTCACCAAGGCGGACGGCGATGCCCGCGGCGGCGCGGCGTTGTCCGTGAGGCAGGTGACCGGCAAGCCGATCTTGTTCGTCGGCACCGGCGAGAAGTCCGAGGCATTGGAGCTGTTCGTGCCGGAGCGCATTGCCTCGCGCATCCTCGGGATGGGCGATGTCCTGTCGCTGGTCGAGCAGGTCCAGGGTCAGGTGGACCGGGAAAAGGCCGAAAAACTCGCGCAAAAGATTGCCAAGGGCAAATCCTTCGACCTCGCCGATCTACGCGATCAGCTCAGCCAGTTGCAGAACATGGGCGGCATGGCGGCGCTGCTCGACAAGTTGCCCGCGCAGTTTCAGGCCAACGCCGCGGCGGCGGCCGGCGCGGTGAATGCCAAGACCCTGAAGCGCCAGATGGGCATCATCGACTCGATGACGCCGCGCGAGCGCCGCCGCCCGGAACTGCTCGACGGTTCACGCAAGCGGCGCATCGCGGCCGGCGCCGGAGTGCCGCTGCCGGAGGTCAACCGCCTTCTGAAGCAATTTGACCATATGCAAAAGACCATGAAGAAGCTGGCCAAAGGCGGCATGTTGAAGAACATGATGCGCGGCATGGCGGGCCGCCTGCCCCCCGGTTTCGGGCCTTGATTCGCGGATTTGCTCTAGCCCCCCGCTTGTCATTACAATTAGCGGCTACGCGTTGCAAGGTGCTTCAAGATGGTGACGATTCGTTTGACCCGCCGCGGCGGCAAGAAGACCCCGTTCTATCACGTGGTGGTGACCGATAGCCGCAAGCGTCAGGGCGGAACCAGTCTCGAGAGCGTGGGCTTGTTCAACCCGGTGGCGCGCGGCGGCGAGGTGAGGCTACGCCTCGACGTGCCGCGTATCGAGCACTGGGTCAGCAAGGGCGCGCACGTGTCCGACCGCGTCAAGTTTCTCCTCACGAGCTTCCGCAAGCAGGCTGCGTAAGGGCGGGAGCGGCGATGGGCGACGAAGCGTCGGCGCTCATCCAACTGGGGTTCGTGGGTGCGCCATTTGGCGTTCGAGGTTGGGTCAAGCTGCGTTCACACACCGATCCGCCGGAACGTCTGCTCGAGCATAGGGACTTGCGGATCGGCCGCGGCAGCGAGCGGCGCAACTACCGCATCGAGGCGAGCGGCCGCAGCGGCGGTGCCCTGACCGTGAAATTGGCCGGTGTGGAGGATCGGGATCAGGCGCAGGCACTGCGGGGTGCCGAGATTTGCGTGCCGCGAGCCGATCTCCCGCAGCGCGACGCTCGGGATTTCCTTCGCGCCGATCTGATCGGCTGCGAGGTGGTGAATTTGCACGGCATCGGCCTGGGGTCGGTGCGGCATTTCATCGAGACGCCGGCGCAGGTATTGATGGTGGTGCGCGGGGTGCGGGAATTTTGGATACCGGCGGTGCCGCGGCATCTGCGCCGGGTGGACTTGCAGGCGCGCCGGGTGGTGGTGGACTGGGACACGGCGGAGTCGTAAATCCCGCCGATCTGACGCATGCGTATTGCAGTGGTGACCTTGTTTCCGGCGATGATACGGGCGGCGCTGACGCATGGTGTGGTCGGGCGGGCGCTCGAGCGCGGGCTGCTCCGGGTCGATTGCTTCGATCCGCGCGACCATGCGACCGACCCGCATCGCACGGTCGATGACCGCTGTTACGGCGGCGGACCGGGCATGGTGTTGAAGGTCGAACCGTTGCGCAGCGCCTTGCGGAACGCCGAGGCCGCGCTGCCGGCGGGCAGCCGCCGGGTGTACCTGGGTGCCGACGGGCGCCGCTTCGATCAGGCGTTGGCGCGCGAGGCGGGCGGCTGGCCGGGTTTGGTGCTGGTGGCGGGACGCTATGAGGGCGCCGATGAGCGTTTCATCGATCGCGAAACCGACCAACAGTGGTCGATCGGCGACTACGTCCTGTCGGGGGGCGAGTTGCCGGCGCTGGTGGTGATCGACGCGATTGCGCGGCTGATCCCCGGGACGCTCGGCAGCGCGGAATCGGCGCAGCAGGAGTCGTTCAGCGACGGTTTGGTGGATTGGCCGCATTACACGCGCCCGGCGACGATCGACGGGCTGCGCGTGCCGGCCGTGTTGATGTCGGGCGACCATGCGGCCATCGGCCGCTGGCGGCTGCAGCAGGCGCTCGGCCGAACCTGGTTGCGGCGGCCGGAATTGCTCGAACGCCGCGGCATGAGCGACGCGGAGCGAGCCTTGCTCGAAGAATTCAAGATCGAACGTGCGAATGGCAGAGAGGACGAACAGCTATGAACAAGATCATCCAGGATCTGAACGGTGAACGCGCGACGCGCAAACTGCCGGACTTCAATCCTGGCGACACCGTCGTGGTGCAGGTCAAAGTGGTGGAGGGTGATCGGGAGCGCGTGCAGGCCTACGAGGGCGTGGTCATCGCCAAGAAGAACCGCGGCCTCAATTCCTCGTTCACGGTGCGCAAGATTTCGCACGGTGAGGGGGTGGAGCGCGTATTTCAAACCTTCAGTCCGTCGATCAGCGAGGTCAGCGTGAAGCGCCGCGGCGCGGTGCGGCGCGCCAAGCTCTACTACCTGCGGGATCTCTCGGGCAAGGCGGCGCGCATCGACGAGAAGATCTGACCGCCGCCTCGCATGAGCGCCGGGTCCGCCGTGTCGGGTTTCCTTCGCATGGTCTGGCGGTTGCTCGACGGTGTGCGGCGGGTTCTGCACCTGCTGCTGCTGTTGCTCATCTTCGGCTTCGTGCTCGCCGCACTGCATACCTCGGTGCCGAGCGTGCCGCATTCGGCGGCGCTCATCATCGCCCCCGAGGGTGAGTTGGTCGAACAACTGTCGAGCGACCCGGTGCGGCGCGCCGTCGGCGAGGCCTCGGGAGGCCCGGCGCCGGAGACCTTGCTGCGCGACGTCACGGACGCGATCGCGGCCGCGAAATCCGACGCACGCATCAAGCTCATCGTGCTCGATCTCGGCTCGCTGCAGTCCTCCGGGTTGTCGAAGCTGCAGGAGATCGGGGCCGCGCTGCGCGATTTTCGCGCCACGGGCAAGCGGGTGGTGGTGGCGGCCGATGCCCTCGATCAGAGCCAGTACTACCTGGCGGCACAGGCCGGCGAGGTCTACCTCGATCCCGCGGGGGAGGTCTACATCGACGGCTTCAGCTACTACCGCATGTTCCTCAAGGAGGCGATCGACAAACTCGGCGTCGATGTCAACGTGTTCCGCGCCGGCACTTTCAAGAGCTACACGGATCAATTTTCGCGCAGCGACATGGCGCCGTCCGAGCGCGAGGAGAGCAACGTCTGGCTGCAGTCGTTGTGGAACGCCTATCAACAGGACGTCACACGGGCGCGATCGCTGCCCGCGACCGCGCTCACCGAGTTCGTGGCCGACGAACCGGCCGCGCTTGCCGCCGTCGGCGGCGATGCGGCCAAACTGGCGCTGCAGCGGGGTTTGGTCACGGCATTGAAGAGCCGCCGCCAGATGGCCGACGAGTTGAAGGGGCTGGTGGGCGAGGATCAGGACACCCATTCCTTCAACTCGATCGCGATGCATCCCTATCTGGCCTCGGTGCGCTCGAAACATGTGCTCCGGGGCAAGTCCGACTCGGCGGTTGGCATCGTGGTGGCCTCGGGCGAGATTCTCGACGGCCACCAGCCGCCCGGCACCATCGGCGGCGAGAGCACCGCCGACCTGCTGCGCCAGGCGCGCTACGACAGCACGGTCAAGGCGGTCGTGCTGCGGGTCGACAGTCCGGGCGGCAGCATGTTCGCCTCCGAGCAAATCCTGCGCGAGGTCCAGACCCTGCGCAAGGCCGGTAAACCGGTGGTGGTCTCGATGAGCAGCTATGCGGCGTCCGGCGGGTATTACATCTCGGCTGCCGCCAACCAGATATTCGCGAGTCCGACCACCTTGACGGGCTCGATCGGCGTCTTCTCGGTGATCCCGACGTTTCAGCGCAGCCTGGAGAAGCTCGGGGTGAAAGTCGACGGCATCGGCACCACCCCGCTCGCCGGCGAGATGCGCTCCGATCGCGCGCTGGCTCCGGCCACCCGTCAGATGCTGCAAAGCTCCGTCGAGCACGCATATGGCGAATTCCTGCGCCGGGTCGGCGAGGGCCGCAAGAAATCGGTCGAAGAGGTCGACAAGATTGCCCAGGGACGCGTCTGGTCCGGGCTCGACGCCGAGCGCATCGGCCTGGTGGATCATCTCGGCGGCCTGAAGGATGCGACCGATGCGGCGGCCAAGTTGGCCGACCTCGGATCCGACTATGAGGTGAATTACGTCGAGCCGGAACTGAACCTGCGCGAGGAGCTGCTGATGCAGCTACGCTCCGAATCGCTGCACCTGGCGGAGCTCGCCGGCATCATTTCCCCGCCGAGCGCGTTCGAGCGCATCCTCGATCCGGTGCTCGAGCAGGCGCGAACACTCGCCCGGCTCAACGACCCACGCGGGTTGTATGCGTATTGCTGGTGCCGCGAACCGCCGGTCGCCCTCAAGGGCCCCTTCAGGGGGCTCGGGCGCTGAACGTCGAAGGTTGCCCGCAAGCGGCGCGACCGGCGCGCGGGCAGCCTGTTGGACTCAAGACCAACTGAGCGTCAGGTCGCCTCGCCATGTAGCAACCTGAGCGGCTCGCCATGTCCGTAAGTCGACAAGCTGTTACAGGCTCGACCAATCGAGCGTGATCTTCCCCGATTTGCCGGAATTCATGATCTCGAAGCCTTCGCGGTAATCCTTGATTCCCAGCCGATGCGTGATCACCGGGCGCACGTCGAGCCCGCTCTGCAGCATGCTCGACATTTTGTACCAGGTTTCGAACATCTCGCGGCCGTAGATACCCTTGATCACCAGGCCCTTGAAAATCACCTGGTTCCAATCGATGGCAGTCTCCCCCGGGGGAATGCCGAGCATCGAGATGCTGCCGCCGTGGTTCATGGTGCGCAGCATCTCGCGCAGCGCGGTCGCATTGCCGGACATTTCGAAGCCGACGTCGAACCCCTCCTCCATGCCGAGGTCCCGCATCGCCTCATCGAGCGAATCCCGCGCGACGTTGAGCGCCTTGGATGCGCCCATCTTGGCGGCGATCCCCAGGCGGTAGTCGTTGACGTCCGTGATGACGATGTGGCGCGCGCCGCAATGGCGGGCGATCGCCACCGCCATGATGCCGATCGGCCCGGCCCCGGCGATCAGCACGTCCTCACCCACCACGTTGAACGCCAGCGCGGTGTGCGTGGCATTGCCGAACGGATCCAGGATGGAGGCGATTTCATCGTCGATGGCGGCCGGCAGCTTGAACACGTTGCTCGCCGGAATGGTCAGGTATTCGGCAAATGCGCCGGCGCGGTTGACGCCGACGCTCGAGGTGTTGCGGCACAGGTGGCGGCGCCCCGCACGGCAGTTGCGGCAGTGGCCGCAGGTGATATGGCCTTCTCCCGAGACGCGGTCGCCGGTGCTGAAGCCGCGCACTTCGCTGCCGAGCTCGACGATCTCACCGGCGTATTCGTGGCCTACCGCCATCGGCACGGGCACGGTCTTCTGCGCCCAGCTGTCCCAGTTGTAGATGTGCATGTCGGTGCCGCAAATCGCCGAGCGGCGCACCTTGATGAGCACGTCGTTGTGGCCGACCGAGGGTTCCGGGACGTCCTGCAGCCAGATGCCCGGTTCCGCGCGCGCCTTGACCAGTGCTTTCAATTGCCGACCCTCAATGGATGATGCCGAGCTCGCGTGCCGAGCGACCAAATGCTTGAATAACCCGATCGAGCTGTTCGCGGGAGTGTGCAGCGCTCATTTGCGTACGAATTCTCGCCTTGCCGTGGGGTACGACCGGGAATGCAAACGCCACGACGTAAACGCCCTGCGCCTGCACCCCTTGCGCGAGCTGCCCCGCGAGCGGCGCATCGCCCAGCATGATGGGAATGATCGGATGCTCGCCGGGCAGCAGGTTGAATCCCAAGCCCTGCATCTGCCCGCGAAAGTAGGCGCTGTTGGCGTGCAGCCGTTCGCGCAGGTCGGTCGAGGACTCCAGGAGATCGAGCACTTGAATCGTGGCCGCCGCCACGGGGGGCGGGATGCTGTTGGAGAACAGATACGGACGGGACCGCTGCCGCAGCCAGCCGACGATCTCCTTGCGCGCCGCCACATAGCCGCCGCTGGCGCCGCCCAGTGCCTTGCCGAGGGTTCCGGTCAAAATGTCGATGCGTCCGATAACCCCCTTGAGCTCGTGCGATCCGCGGCCCTGCGCGCCGATGAACCCGGTGGCGTGCGAATCATCCACCATCACCAGCGCCGCGTAACGGTCCGCCAGATCGCAAATCTCCTTCAGACGCGCGATGCTGCCGTCCATGGAAAACACTCCGTCGGTCGCGATCAGGCGCACGCGCGCATCCTGCGAGCCCTGCAGCGCCTGCTCGAGTTCGTTCAAATCATTGTTGGCGTAGCGCAGCCGGCGCGCCTTGCACAGGCGGATGCCGTCGATGATGCTGGCGTGATTCAGTGCATCGCTGATGACCGCATCCTGCTCGTCGAGCAGCGTTTCGAACAAACCGCCGTTGGCGTCGAAACAGGAGGAGTACAAAATCGTATCCTCCATCGACAGGTAATCGCTCAGGCGCTCCTCGAGTTCGCGATGCACGCTTTGCGTGCCGCAGATGAAACGCACCGAGGCGACCCCGTAGCCATAGCGGGTGAGCGCCTCGTGCGCGGCTTGGACGACGGCGGGGTGGTTGGCGAGACCCAGATAGTTGTTGGCGCACAGATTGATCATCTCGCGGCCGTCCTCGAGCCGCACCACGGGACCCTGCGCCGAGCCGATGACCCGCTCGCGTTTCAGCAGTCCCGCGGCTTCGAGCGCCTGTGTGTCGCGCGCCAGGCGCTCGCGAAATTCCTTCAGCACGGCGTGTATGAATACCGGATCGAGCCCTTCATGACAGGTAGTATAGCGGCTTCGCGGGTGTCCGATGGCAAGCGACCAGAAATCCGACAATCACCGGCTGGACCGGTGGCTATGGCAGGCGCGTTTTTTTAAAACGAGGAGCCTTGCGACCGCCGCCATCAACGGCGGCAAAGTGCATTTGAACGCCGAGCGCGTCAAGCCTGCGCATCGGGTTCGCATCGGCGATCGCCTCAGCCTGTCGCTGCAGGGCATGGTGGCCGAGTTCGAGGTGCTCGGGCTGCCGTCGCGGCGCGGTCCCGCGGCCGAGGCACAGCGGCACTTTCGGGAGGCGCCCGAGAGCGTGCAGCGGCGCGAGCAACTGCGTCTGGCGCAAGCTTCCCGGCCGCGTCCGGATGCACGGCCGGACAAGCGGGACCGGCGGCGCCTGATGCGTCTGCAGCGCCAGAACTAGGCAGCGCGCCCACACCCGCCTGCCGTGTTCACCCAAGGATGACCGTCCGTCTTGGTCGCGACATGCGTGCTGCTTGAATGATGGCACCACGGTCCATGCCTTCAGCGGGAGGCTTCAGGATCAACAGCAGGCTTCAGTGCCGATCAACTCCAATCGGCCATGCTCTCCGGATCGTCGAGCTCGCAGCTGACCGCCGATTCCGGCTGCAGCGTCGACCACTCGGCGTCGTGCCAGAGAGCGGTCGCGAGGCCCCCGGTCGACAATTCGCGGGGTTGTGGTTTGGGCCCAAAGCGCCCCGCAATCTGGCTCAAACCCGGGTTATGGCCGCAAATCAGCACGTGGCCGAGCGAGGCATCGCGCTTCGCGACCAGCCGCCACGCCGTTTCGGGCGTCGCCAGGTACAGCTCGCGCGCGCACTGCACCTGTTTCGGATCGAGCTCGCAGGCTTCAGCGACGATTTCGGCGGTCGCCCAGGCACGCTCGGCCGGACTCACCAGCAACAGATCGGGGATCAGGCCGCGACGCACGAGACGCGTTGCCATCTCGCGCGCCTCGATGACGCCGCGGCGCGTCAGGGCGCGCTCGAAGTCCTCGGGGCAGGCATCGACGGGTTGCGCTTTGCCGTGCCGCAGCAGCGTCAGTCTACGCGTACCCACAAATGGCCACCTTCAACTTTCAATTCGAACACGCGCACCGGCTCATAGGCGGGAGGAGTCAGCGCCTGCCCGGTCTTGAGGCAGAAGCGCGCGCCGTGGCGCGGGCAGATGATCTGCGTTCCTTCGAGTCCGCCGCCCGTCAATTCGCTACCGTCGTGCGTGCAGACATCCTCGATCGCATAGAACCCGCTCTCGGTATGCGCGACGGCAACCATCTGGCGTCCCACCGGGATGCTCCGCGTGTGTCCCTCGGCCAGCTCGATCGCCGGGCCTGCGTCGATCCATTTCATTTTATACCTGACGGGTCAGTCACATCATGCCAGTTTGCAAGCGCGCTTCTTCCGACATCATGGTCTGGTTCCACGGCGGGTCGAACACCAACTCGACAGTGGCCCGCGCCACCGTTGGCACGATCTGCACCTTGTCGCGCACGTCCTGCACCAGCACTTCGCCCATGCCGCATCCCGGCGCCGTCAAGGTCATCTTGATGTCCACGTTGCGGGTGGAGTCCTCGTTCTTGCTGACGTCGCATTCATAGACCAGACCGAGGTCGACGATATTGACGGGAATTTCCGGGTCGTAGCAGGTCTTCAACTGCTGCCAGATGATGTGCTTGATGTCCTCTTCCGAGGCGCCCGGGGGCACGTCGGGCGCCGTGGCGGCGGTCTTGCCGATGGCGTCCGCGTCCTTGCCGGCGATGCGGAACAAATTCCCGTCGATGTACACGGTGAAGCTGCCGCCGAGCGCCTGCGTGATGTAGCCCACGGATCCGAGCTTGAGATTCACGTCGACGCCGGCCGGGATGGCCACCGCCTTGACCTCGCGCTGCACGACGATCGCCTCATTTTCGTAGGAATGCATATCCGCTCATTCGGTGGTGACGGCGGAGGGCGGCTGCGGGCCGGCGGCGCGCAGCGCCGCGGCTAGCGTGTGCCAGCACAGGCTGGCGCACTTGACGCGGGCCGGGTATTCGCGCACCCCGGACAGCGCCGCCAATTTGCCGAGTTCTTCGGCGGGCGGGGCTGCATCGTCGGTGAGCAGTTCGTGGATGCGATCGAACAGGAGCAGCGCCTCGGCGCGCGTCTTGTGCTTCACGGCTTCAGTCATCAACGACGCCGAGGCGGTGGATATGGCGCAGCCCTGGCCTTCGAAGCGGATGTCGCTGATCTGGTCGCCGTCGAGCTTGAGGCGCACGGTGAGCCGGTCGCCGCACAGGGGGTTGAATCCCTCAACGCTGGCGTCGGCCGGCTCCAACCCGCCGAAATTGCGTGGCCGGCGGTTGTGGTCGAGGATCACGTCGCGGTAAAGGTCGTCGAGCTGCATGCCGGTCACGCGAACAACCGGGCCGCGCGTTCCACGCCGGCGGCCAGCCGCTCGATTTCCTCGAAGGTGTTGTAGAACGCGAAGGAGGCGCGGGCGGTCGCCGCCAGCCCGAAGTATTCCATCACCGGCATGGCGCAATGATGTCCGGTGCGAATCGCGATGCCGTCCTCGTCGAGAATCGTCCCGAGGTCGTGCGGATGGACACCGGCCACGGTGAAGGACACCAAGCTCGCCTTGTCGGCTGCCGTGCCGACGATGCGCAGTCCGGGGATCTTGCCGAGCACCGCGGTCGCATGGTCGAGGAGGGCGGTTTCGTGCCGGTGGGCGGCTTCACGGTCCATGCCCTGCAGGAAATCCACGGCCGCGCCCAGGCCGATTCCGCCGGAAATATTGGGCGTGCCCGCCTCGAACTTGTTCGGCAGCGCGTTATAGGTGGTCTTGGCGAAGCTCACCGTCAGAATCATCTCGCCGCCACCCTGCCAGGGCGGCATGCGCTCGAGCATGCGCTCGCGTCCGTACAACACGCCGACCCCGGTGGGCCCGTACATCTTGTGGCCCGAGAATGCGTAGAAATCGCAGTCCAATTCGCGCACGTCCACCGGCAGGTGCGACACCGCCTGGGCGCCGTCGATCAGCGTGGCGATGCCGCGCTCCCGCGCGGCGGCGATCAAGCGCCGCACCGGCAGCACCGTGCCGAGGGCGTTCGATACATGCGCGGCAGCCAACAGCCGGGTGCGCGGGCTCATCAACGCCACCACGGCGTCGAAGTGCACCTCGCCGCGCACGTCGATGGGCGCGACGACCAGCCTCGCGCCGGTTTGTTCGCACACCATCTGCCACGGCACGATGTTGGCGTGGTGCTCCAAATGGGTGATGAGAATCTCGTCGCCCGGCTGCAGCAGCGGCCGCGCGTAGCTTTGCGCCACCAGATTGATGGCTTCGGTGGTGCCGCGCACGAAAATGACTTCCTGGCGCGAGCGGGCGTTGATGAATTCAACCACACGGTCGCGTGCGCGCTCGTACAGGGCGGTGGCCTCCTGGCTCAGCGTGTGCACGCCGCGGTGAATGTTGGCGTGATGACGCCGCTCGTAGTCATCCACCGCCTCGATGACGGACCGGTGCCGCTGCGCCGAGGCGCCGTTGTCCAGATAGGCGAGCGGCTTGCCGCGGATGGTGCGTGCCAGCACGGGAAACTCCCGGCGCAGCGCCTGTACGTCGAAATCCACGGGGCGTCCGGCCAATGCGATATTGTTCATCGAAATTTCCGCAGTGTTTGCGAGTCGGGTAATTGGGCGATCAACGCGTTCTCGATCGAGGCGCGCGCCGACGGCACCGACATGCCGGTGAGGACGTCGGCGAGGAAGGCGTAGACCAGCAGGCTCTGCGCGGTGGCGCGGTCCAGGCCGCGCGACAGCATGTAGAACAGCATGTTGGGATCGAGGCGGCCGACGGTCGCGCCATGCGCGGCCTTGACCTCGTCGGTATGGATTTCCAGCTGCGGGCGGGTGTCGATTTCGGCGCTCGGCGACAACAACAGGCCGCGGCAGGATTGTTGCGACTGCGAATGGACTGCGCCGGCGTTGACGATGACCTTGCTGTTGAATATGACGCGGCTCACGTCGCTCGCGATGGCGCGCGCCGTCTGGGCGCTGCGCGTGTCGGGCGCCGCGTGAGTCACGACATTCACGCAATCGACGTGCCGGGCCTCGTATCCCACCAACAGCGCATGGCTGTCGAGCGAGGCGCCCGGTTCGCTCAATTGCGCCTCGATGCCGGTGCGCACCAGGCCGCCGCCGAGCACGATCGTGAACTGCTTGCAGCGGCTGTCCCGGGCTTGGCGGATATTGAGCGAATCGAAGTGCGTGGCGCCGGCGCCCGTAGCGTAGACCGCGTAATGCTCGAGCTGCGCGTCGCGGCCGAGCGTGATGTGCGTGTTCGAATCGCTGAGCGGCGTATGCTCGCCCTGCGCGACGTGGTGCTCGATGATCGTCGCGCTCGAGCCGGCAGTGGCCTCGATGATGACCCGCGGGTAGGCGATGTTGTCGGCGCCGTCGCCCGTGGCGACGTGCAGAATCACCAGCGGCATCGGCACGCGGCCGGTGATCTTGAGGTACAAACCGTCCACGTACAGCGCGGTGTTGAGCAGCGTCCAGCGCTGCAGATCCGGGTCCGGAAGCGGCTCGAGGAAGCGCAGCAGCGTGCCGGGGTCGAGACGCGCCACCTCCCGCAGGCTGTACACCTCGATGCCGTTGATCAGGCCGTCCGCGACCGGCATGGTCGGGTAGCCGTTGACCATGAGCAGGGATGCCGCGCGGTCGGCCTTGCCGATCAGCGACAGCGAGGCATGCGGCTCGATCTCGTTGCGCGCCATCGGCGGCGCGTCGACGAAATGCCGCGCGGCGAGGCTGCGCAGATTGGTGTAGCGCCACGTCTCATCGTGCGTGGTGGGCAGCCCGAGCTTCAGAAACCGCTGCATGGCCTGTTCGCGCAGCGGAGTCAGCGCGTCGGCGGGGCGCGCCTGCCATTGGGCGGCAAACGATCGCAACGCCGCCGAGGGTGGCGGCGGGGCGGATTGCAGCACCCGGCTCATGCGACCTGGCTCTCCAGCACCCAGTCGTAGCCGCGGCGTTCGAGTTCGTGGGCCAGCGTTTTGTCGCCCGACCGCATGATGCGTCCGCCCGACAGCACGTGCACGTGATCCGGCACGATGTAGTCGAGCAGCCGCTGGTAGTGGGTCACCAGCAGCACGGCGCGCTCGGGGTGGCGCAGGCTGTTGACGCCCGCGGACACCACCTTGAGGGCGTCGATATCCAGACCCGAATCGGTCTCGTCCAGGATCGCGAGCTTCGGCTCCAGCACCAGCATCTGCAGCACTTCGTTGCGCTTCTTCTCGCCGCCCGAGAAACCCTCGTTGACGCCGCGCGTCAGGAACGATTCGTTCATCTGCATGAATTTCATCTTCTGCCGGATCAGGGTCAGAAATTCGTAGGCGTCGACCTCGGGTTCTCCCGCCGCCGTGCGCTTGGCATTGAGCGCCGCCTTCAGCAAATACACATTGTTGACGCCGGGAATCTCCACCGGATACTGAAACCCCAAGAACAGGCCGGCGCGGGCGCGCTGCTCGGCGGGCAGCGCCAACAGGTCGAGTCCGGCAAAGCTCACCGACCCCTGGGTCACCTCGTAGTCTTCGCGGCCCGCGAGCACCTGAGCGAGCGTGCTCTTGCCCGAACCGTTGGGACCCATGATCGCGTGGATCTCGCCGGGACGGATCGCGAGGTTGACTCCCTTCAAGATGTCCTTGCCCGCGACGCGGGCGTGCAGGTCGGTGATGGTCAGCAAGATTCTGTCCCCCAAGCCGTCAGCCGACGGCTCCTTCCAAACTCACGCTCAACAGGTTCTGCGCCTCGACGGCAAACTCCATCGGCAGCTCCTTGAACACCACTTTGCAGAAGCCGCTGACGATCATGTTGACGGCGTCTTCGGCCGAGATCCCGCGCTGCAGGCAATAGAACAATTGGTCCTCGCCGATTTTCGAGGTGCTGGCTTCATGCTCGACGGTGGCCGTGGGATTCCTGACTTCCATGTAGGGAAAGGTGTGCGCCTCGCAATCCGGGCCCATCAAAAGCGAATCGCACTGCGTGAAATTGCGGGCGCCTTCGGCGCTCGGCAGCACTTTGACCTGGCCCCGATAGGTATTCTGCGCATGCCCGGCGGAGATGCCCTTCGAGACGATGGTGCTCTTGGTGTTGCGGCCGATGTGGATCATCTTGGTGCCGGTGTCGGCCTGCTGATAATTGTTGGCGACCGCGACGGAATAGAATTCACCGGTCGAGTTATCCCCTTTGAGGATGCAGCTCGGGTACTTCCAGGTGATGGCGGAGCCGGTTTCCACCTGAGTCCAGGAAATCTTGGAGTTGTGTCCGCGGCACTCGCCGCGCTTGGTGACGAAGTTGAAAATGCCGCCCAGGCCGTTCTCATCCCCCGGATACCAGTTCTGCACGGTCGAGTACTTGATCTGTGCGTTGTCGAGGGCCACGAGTTCGACGACGGCCGCGTGCAGCTGGTTTTCATCGCGCATCGGCGCGGTGCAGCCTTCCAGATAGCTCACCGACGCCGCCTCGGCGGCGATGATCAGCGTCCGCTCGAACTGCCCGGTCTTGGCGGCGTTGATGCGAAAGTAAGTCGACAGTTCCATCGGGCAGCGCACCCCCGCCGGCACGTACACGAATGAGCCGTCGGAGAACACGGCCGAGTTCAGCGCCGCGAAGAAATTGTCCCCGGGCGGCACCACGCTGCCGAGGTAGCGCTCGATGAGACCCGGATGATCGCGTACCGCATCGGAAAACGAGCAGAAGATCACCCCGGCCTTGCCGAGCTTCTCCTTGAATGTCGTGGCGACCGACACGCTGTCGAACACCGCATCGACCGCGACGCCGGCGAGGCGCGCCCGCTCGTGCAGTGGAATGCCGAGCTTGGCATAGGTGGCGAGCAGCTTAGGATCCACCTCCTCGAGACTCTTGGGTGCGTTGGCCGGTGCCCGCGGCGCGGAATAATAGGAGATGTCCTGATAGTCGATGGGCTTGTAATGCACCTGCGCCCAGGTTGGCTCCTGCATGGTGAGCCAATGGCGAAACGCCTTCAGCCGCCAGTCGAGCAGAAATTGCGGCTCCCGCTTCTTTTTGGATATCGCGGCCACCACGCCCTCGTCGAGACCGGGCGGCAGGCTGTCGGACTCGATATCGGTGACGAAGCCGTGCCGATACTTTTGCGCGAGAAGGGTTTCGACGTCTTGGGATTTGCTTGACACGAGTAATTGCTCTGCCGTTAGGCCGCGTTGATCAGGGGATGAAGCATGGGATGTCGGGGCCGTTTGCGCCGCTTTCACGCTGCCGGAGCGACGCGAATTTCCGACGCCAGGTCGGCCACCCGCAGCGTCGCCGCATCGAGACCGGCGAGCTGGCGAAGCGTGACCTCCTCCAGCGCGCGCCGGATGGCGGCGTTCACGCGCTGCCATGCACCGCCGACGCGGCACTGCCGCTCGATGCCGCATTGGCTCGAGGCACCGCTGCACTCGGTGATTGCGATCGGACCTTCAAAAACATCGAGAATCTGCGCCGCGGTGATCTGCTCGGGGCTGCGCGCCAGACGATATCCGCCCTGCGCGCCGCGCGAGGAGATCACCATGCCGGCGCGCTGTAGTCCCTTCAACACCTTGCTCACCGTGGGGCGGCTCAGCCGGGTACGCTCGGCTAGTTCTGCCGCCGCACGGTGCCGCGCCGGCTCTTGTGCCAGACTCGCCAACACCACCGTCGCATAGTCGGTCAGTTTTCCCATTCGCAGCATGAGACTTCAATACTCCGCGGTACGTCTTATGTGGACGATTTTAGTCCTATTTGAATTGAAGGTCCACCACAAGGCGAGTTGCGGCTTAATTTGTTATCCTACGCGCACCGACTTCGAACGAAAGCAGCGAGATACGCCCAACATGAACACCGCAGAGTTGAATGCTACCGCGCGCGCGTTGGTCGCAAAGAACCGGGGCATACTGGCCGCCGATGAGAGCACCAGTACGATCAAGAAGCGCTTCGACGACATCAAGCTCGAGTCCACGGAGGAGAATCGGCGCACCTACCGCGAGATGCTGTTCAGCGCGGCGGGCGCCCAGGAATACATCAGCGGCGTGATCCTGTACGACGAGACGCTGCGTCAGAAGACCAAGGACGGCACGCCGTTCCCGGTGTATCTCGCGACGCACGGCATGGTGCCGGGGATCAAGGTCGACCGGGGAGCCAAGCCGCTGGCGGCATTCCCCGGCGAGACCATCACCGAGGGGCTGGATGGATTGCGCGAGCGGTTGGTCGAGTATCACGCACTGGGCGCGCGCTTTGCGAAGTGGCGCGCGGTCATCGATATCGGTTCCGGCATTCCCAGCCGTTATGCGATCGATGCCAACGCGGCAGCGCTGGCGCGCTACGCGACCTTGTGCCAGGAGGCCGGGATTACGCCGATCGTCGAACCCGAAGTGCTGATGGACGGTGCCCATACGGTGCAGCGCTGCGAGGAAGTCACCAACATCGTGCTGGACAGCGTGTTTGCGCATCTGTTCGCCGCCCGCGTGTTTCTCGAGGGCATGATCCTGAAACCGAATATGGTGGTTCCCGGAAAGAAGAGCGCCGAGCAGGCGAGTCCCGAACAGGTCGCCGAGGCGACGATCCGCACGCTCAAGCGTCAGGTACCGGCCGCGGTTCCCGGCATCGCGTTCCTGTCGGGCGGTCAGAGTCCCACCGAGGCCACGCTGCATCTGAACCTGATGAATGCCGCCGGGCCCCTGCCGTGGGCGCTGACCTTCAGTTACGGAAGAGCCCTGCAAGAGGATGCGCTCAGCCGCTGGGGCGGCAAGCCCGAAGGGTATGCGGGCGGCCAGCGGGCGCTCTCCCTGCGCGCCAAGTTCAATGGGCTGGCCGCTGTGGGCGCCTACAAGACGTCCATGGAAAGCTCCGCGGCTTAAACCGCGCGCTCAATAATGAGAGTGCCAGACGTCGTCGCGACGCGGAGCGCTACAGCCATACCCCTTTGAATCAATCCGCCGCCATCGTCGAGATCCGTAACTTGGGTTATACGGTCAACGGCCGCCCGATCCTCTCCGGGCTCGACATGCACATTGCACGCGGCGGCGTCACCGCCGTCATGGGACCTTCCGGCACCGGCAAGACGACGCTGCTGCGGCTCATTACCGGACAGCTGCGGGCCAACAGCGGCTCCATCGTGGTCGCCGGACAGGACATGCGGACCGCGCGGCGCGCCGACCTGTATGTGCTGCGGCGTCGCATGGGCATGCTGTTTCAGAGCGGAGCGCTGCTCACCGACCTCAGCGTCTTCGAGAATGTCGCCTTCCCGCTGCGCGAGCACACCAACCTGCCGCAGCGCCTGATTCGACAATTGGTGCTGACCAAGCTGCAGGCGGTGGGCTTGCGCGGCGCCGCCGAACTCATGCCGTCCGAGCTGTCCGGCGGCATGAACCGGCGTGTGGCCCTGGCGCGCGCGATCGTCATGGATCCGGAAATACTGATTTACGACGAACCCTTCGTGGGTCTCGATCCCATCTCGCTCGGCGTGATTCTGCGGTTGATCCGGCGTCTCAACGACGCGCTCGGCATCACCAGCGTCGTGGTTTCGCACGACGTCCGCGAAATCTCCTCGGTGGCCGATCAGGTGTTCCTGCTGTCGGGTGGCAAGGTGGCCGCGCACGGCACGCCCGCGGATCTCGAATCCTTCCCGTCGGACATCGTGCGGCAGTTCATCGGCGGCCTGGCGGACGGCCCGGTGCCATTTCACTTTCCGGCTCCCGACTACTTCGGCCAGCTGCTCTCCCGCGACCGGCGGGGGGTTGCCCGCCCGGAGGCAAGGTAGGTGAACATTCTCGCCGAGCTGCGGTTGACCGTCGTCGAATCTCTGTCCGAGCTCGGCGCGATGGCGCACTTTCTGCTGCGCCTGCTGGCGGCGTGTCCGCGCGCCCTGCTCAAGGTCGATCTGATCACCAAGCAGATCTACAACTGCGGCGCACTGTCGCTGGTGATCATCATGCTGTCCGGATTGTTCGTCGGCATGGTGCTCGGGTTGCAGGGTTTCGAACTGCTGCAACGCTTCGGTTCGGAGGAGGCGCTCGGCACGGCCGCGGCGATCGGGCTGGTGAAGGAGCTGGGCCCGGTGGTCACCGCGCTGTTGTTTGCCGGGCGGGCGGGCACGGCGCTCGCATCGGAATTGGGACTGATGCGCGCCACCGATCAAATTTCGGCGATGGAAATGATGGCGGTCGACCCGATCCGGCGGGTGGTGGTTCCTCGCTTTCTGGGCGGCGTGATTTCAATGCCGCTGCTCGCCGCCATCTTCAGCGTCATCGGCATCTACGGGGCGCAGCTCGTCGGAGTGCAGTTCATGGGCGTGGACTCGGGCAGTTTTTGGTCGCAGATGCGCTCCGGGGTGGGGTTGCGCGACATCAACGAAGGGATCGTCAAGAGCTGCATTTTCGGCGTGTTTTGCAGCCTCATTGCGGTGTATGAGGGGTATTATGCGACACCGACGGCGGAAGGGGTCGGCCGCGCCACGACGCGCACCGTGGTCACCTCCGCGGTCGTGATTCTGTTCCTGGACTATCTGGTTACGGCCGCGTTTCTGTAGAGAGAGGGTCATGCGCAAATCAACATTGGATCTCGGCACCGGCACCTTCGTGCTTCTCGGCTTTGCGGCGCTGTTCTTCCTGACCACCCAGACCACCAGCCGGGGACTGTCCTTCGGCAGCTCGCCGCACTACGACTTGATTGCGAAATTCGACAATATCGGCGATCTCAAGGTGGGCGCCCCCGTGTCGATGTCCGGCGTCGAGATGGGGCGGGTCGCCAAAATCGGATTCGATCCGAAGGAGTTCAAGGCGGTGGTGACGCTGCGCATGGAGGCGAGGTTCAACCAGATCCCGAGCGACAGCGATGCCAGCATCTACACGCAGGGATTGCTGGGCGGCAAGTTCGTCGGCCTCACGGCCGGCGGCGCCGATACGTACCTGAAGGACAAGGACCACATCGATTTCACGCAGTCCGCATTCGTGCTTGAAAACTTGATCGGTCAGCTGGTCGCGAACTTCGCGAAGAGTTCCGCGACGTCCGATGCGGCGGCTGCGCCCAAGGCGGACGCTGCGGCCAAGTCGGATGTTGCGCCCAAGGCTGATGCTGCGCCCAAAAGCGGGACTGTGCCGAAAGGCCCGGCGGCTGTGCCCGTGCCCAAAACGGAGACCAACCCATGACGAAAATCGCTCTGTTTGCGCTGTGCATCGTGTTCGCAGGCGGAATCGCCGGGAGCGCTCACGCCGCCGATCCCGCAGCCCCGACGGCGGCGCCGAGCACCTTGGGCCCCCGCGAACTGGTGGAGAATTCCGCCAAGCGCATGCTGCAGGAACTGGATGCCAACCGCCCGGCCTACGCGCAAGATCCCGCGAAGCTCGACGCGCTGGTCGCGAACGTGCTGTTGCCGAATTTCGACACCGAATATGCGGCGCGGCTGGTGCTCGGTCAGACCTGGAGGACGGCGACCCCCGACCAGCGCAAGCGATTCGTCGACGCCTTCTATCACTCCTTGCTCCGCAACTACGGCTCCGCGCTGGTTGGCTTCACCGCCGACCGCTTCGTGATCCTGCCGTACAACGGCGACGACGGTGACCAGGCCACGGTTCGAACCCTGGTGAAACGCGCCACGGGCGACGTGGTGCCCGTGAATTTTACCCTGCACAGGGTCGACGGAGTCTGGAAGGCATGGGATGTCGTCATCGAGGGAATCTCGTACGTCAAGAGCTTCAAGACCGATTTCGGCGCCGAAATTCAGCAGCAGGGTTTGGATGAAGTGATCAACCGGCTCGAGGCCAACGGCAAACCCACGGTCGGCGGCGCGAGCGCCCATTGACCGGCACTGCCTCCTTTGAACTGCTGGACGGCGGGCGGGCGCGCGTCAATGGGGTGCTGCTGTTTGAGACGGTGAGCGCACTGCTCGACGAGGGTAGCGCGGCGATCCAAGACAGCGGAACCGCGGTGATCGATCTCGCCGGCGTGCAATCCAGCGATAGTTCGGGGCTTGCGCTGCTGATCGAGTGGTTGAGCGTGGCGAAGGGTGCCGGCCGCACGCTGCGCTTCGAGAATATCCCGGAGCAGCTGCAGCAGCTGGCGCGCCTGAGCGAGGTCGAGGAGATGCTGGTTCCGACCTAGCCTTGTCGGACTTTGGACCATTTGAGCGGCAGGCTGGCGCATGCCCAAGTCCCAGGTCGCGTGTGGCGGGAGGCGCGCGAATTCAAAGTCCCAGGTTCCATGCGAGCGGCAGGCTGGCGAATTCAAGTTCCCAGGTTCCATGTGCGCGGCAGGCTCGCGAATGCCAGGCGGGCGATCGGGGCGGAGTCAACCGCCGCCGCGGCGAAACGTTACTGGTACCTGTAGAGAACGTTTTTACCGAGAGGAATCCCGCCATGCACAAAATTGCCGCACTCGCACTTGCCGCCGTCGTCGGCGTTGCCGCCATCGGCTTCGCCAAACCGGCCGAGGCTCGGGTTTACGTGGGGGTCGGGATCGGCCTGCCGGGCGTCGTGGTGGCGCCGCCGGTGGTCGCCTATCCCGGCGTTTACGCCCCGTACTACGGCTACTACCCGTATTACTACGGCCCCCGAGTTGGCTTCGGCCCCGGCTTCGTCCGTTATGGTTATGCCCATGGCTATGGCTACCGGGGGGGCTACGTGCGCCACTGGCGCTAGCAGCCTTGTTTCTAAGCCTGTCTGGGGTCCATCGGCCGCTTCGCGACCGTGTCCCTCAGACAGGTTAGGCCTATAGATGGCCAAGAGTTGGGAGCTGGCCAAGGGCTGGAGCTGGCCAAGAGCTGGAGCTGGCCAAGAGCTGGAGCTGGCCAAGAGCTGGAGCTGGCCAAGAGCTGGAGCTGGCCGAGAGCTGGAGCTGGCCGAGAGAAGCCTACTCGGGGCGCTTTTCCTCACCGGTCACCGGCGGCGGCGCGCCGGGCGGGGTCGAACCGGTGCTGTCATCGCCCGGATCCACCAGCGGTTGTTCATCCGGCACCTTGCCGTCGGAGACGAGGTACGCGCGGCGCTGCAGATAGGCGTCGCGCACGAACGCGTAGGGGTCGTAGACGTTCTTCAGGGTATCGTCGAACGACAACAGTCCCGCACGGGCGTCGAGCAAGGAGAGGCCATACAGACTGTACTTGATGGGCGTGTTGTGGATGTAGGCGCGCGGATTGGTGTACGCATCCACCACCCGCGACGGCGCGTCGCGCACATCCGAGGGACCCAATAGCGGTATCTCGACGAACGGACCGGGGTGCACGCCCCAGACACCCAAGGTTTGGCCGAAGTCCTCGTTGTTGTGCGCGAGGCCGGCTGAACTCGCGGGATCGAGTATCCCACCGATGCCGAGCGTGGAATTGAGCAGGAAGCGGCCGAGATCGCTGCCCGCGGCCAGGATTTTGCCCTGCAGAGCATCGTTGATCATCACGGTGGGCGTGTTGAGATTGTCCAGGACATGGCTGACGCCGGTGCGAACGGGACCCGGAACGAAGCGCACGTAGGTCTTCGCCAGCGGCTTGGCGATGGCGCGGTCGAGTTTGTCGTTGACGCGGTAGACCCCGCGGTTCCAGGACTGCCAAGGGTCCTGCGGTACCTGACTGCCCGGCGGCACCGTGACGCAGGCGTCCAAGCTGAGGGCGAACACGATTCCGAGCGTCGCGCGCGCGAAAGTGGCAATGGGCATTTGGAAATATTCTCCCCGATGAGTCAAATCAGCGCCGACCGCTTCCCCCGCCATTGTCATCGGCGACGGTGGTCTTTCGATCCTTGGGCATGGCGGCGCGCACTTCCTCGAGCCGTGCGCTCAAGCGCGCCCTCTGTATGGGATCCAGGTTCGGCATGCTCAATCCGAGTTGCAGCTGGTTGGCCGCCATCTTGAGGTCGCCGTTCATCAAATAAAAGTACGACATATAGTAATAGGAATCGGCGACGTCGCCTGCCGCATTGGCGGCCTTGGCGATCAGCCGGGTTTGCTCGGGTGTCGGTTCCACGACATTGAACAGGTCGTCCAGAATGAGATGGGCGCGCCGGTTGTCGCCGGCGTGCATCAGCGTTTCCGCAAGACGAATCGTCACGGGCGCGTTGCGCGGGAACAGAATGAGCGCCTGGTCGAGGATCGCCTGAGATTCCTTCAGCTGCCCGTTGGCGAGATACGCCTGACCGAGCGCGCCATAGAACTGGTTCACCTTCGGATAGTCTTTGACCAGCGCCTGCAGGTCCGGGATGGCCGCGGCGGGATTGCGCGTGACGATGTCCGCGACGTCCCTGCCGTAGCGGTCCTCGATACCTAGTCCGGACCCGTTCTTGGCCAGGTTGGCATAGTATTCGCGGGCCGCCTGAGGGTTGCCCACCAGGGATCTGAGCCGCTCCCGCATCAGCGTGTAGCTCAGGGTGTCGGTGTGGCGAATGCGGCCGATCTGCTCCGCGCGGTTGCGGGCCTCGGCGACGCGGTCGGCGGGCAGCGGGTGGTCGATCAAGAACTGCACGGCGTTGACCCGGCTCGGCTCCGGGCCGCTTGACCCCAGATACTCGAAGAAACTCGCCATCCCCAGCGGATCATATCCGGCGCTCGCCATGGTGCCGATGCCGATGCGGTCCGCCTCATACTCACTGGCGCGGGTGTAATTGATCTGGTGCTGAATCGCGGCACTCTGCGTGGCGAGAATGGCGCCTTCCATCGCGTCGGGCGAACCGCGACCCGCGGTCGCACCCAGGAGAATGGCGGCCAGCATGGCGGCCGTCGACATCAATCCCGCGTGGCTCTGATCGATGAGCTGGCGCACCAGATGCCGCTGTGTGACGTGAGCGGTTTCGTGGGCCATGACGCCGGCGAGTTCGTTCTCGTTCCGGGTGGCCAGAATCAATCCGCTGTTGATCGCGATGAAGCCTCCCGGCATCGCGAACGCGTTCACGACGGGATCCTTGACGACGAAGTAGTAGAACTGATGCTGGCCTTCCTCGGCGCGGCTCGACAAGCTGTGGCCGATCTGCTGGATGTAATCGCTGACCTCGGGATCCTCGAGGATCTGACCGGTCTGGCGCATTTGCGCGAACCAGCCCCGACCGGCCTGGTACTCCTCGTCGAGCGATACGGCGGCAGTCGCGGGGCTGCCCAAATCGGGCAGCTCTTGGTCCACGGCGCCCGGACCCCCGGTGCCTGCGGCCCAGCCCACACCGACGCTGACACAGGCCAGGGCGGCCAGCAATGACGCAGACAGGGACTTCAACAGCGACATTCGGCCTCCGTACTGATCCTTGGAGTACTCATCCCGGCTCAAAGTTCGCGCATTTTCCCCGATAAATCAAAGAACTTCGGAGGCGTAATCTGCGAGACGCGAGCGTTCGCCGCGGACCAGGGTGATGTGGCCCGAAAACGCCCAGCCGTGGAAGCGGTTGACGACGTAGGTGAGCCCGGACGTAGTCTCCGTCAAGTAGGGGGTGTCGATCTGAGCGATATTGCCCAAACACACCATTTTGGTGCCGGGGCCCGCACGGGTGACGAGCGCTTTCATCTGTTTGGGCGTGAGATTCTGCGCCTCGTCGATGATGATGAAGCGGTTCAGAAAGGTGCGGCCGCGCATGAAGTTCAGCGATCGGATCTTGATCCGGTGCCGCAGCAGGTCGTTGGTGGCGCCGCGTCCCCACGTACCGCCCGACTGACCCTGGGTCAGCACTTCCAGGTTATCCATCAGGGCGCCCATCCACGGCTCCATCTTCTCCTCTTCGGTGCCGGGTAGGAAGCCGATGTCTTCGCCCAGCGGTATGGTCACCCGGGTCATGATGATCTCGCTGAAGCGGTTGTGATCCAGGGTTTGCGCCAGGCCGGCAGCCAGCGTGAGCAGGGTCTTTCCCGTACCCGCGGGACCGAGCACGGTGACAAAATCGATTTCCGGATCCATCAGCAGGTTCAAGGCGAGATTTTGCTCGCGGTTGCGCGAGGTGACGCCCCACACATTGTTGCGCTCGGCGCGGTAGTCGACGTTGATCTCCAGGATCGCCGACTCACCCTCGAGTTTGCGCACGATGGCCTCGACGCCGTTCTCGCCGGGATCGTACAAAAACTGATTCGCGTGCCATTCGCGCACCAGCGGTCCGCGAACCCGGTAGAAGGTGCGGCTTTGCTGTTGCCAGGATTCCATCCCTTTGCCGTGTCGCTCCCAGAAGTTAGCCGGAAGTTGTTGCACCCCGCTCGCGAGCAGGTCGGCGTCCTCGATGGTTTTGTCGCTCGAATAGTCTTCGGCCTGCACGCCGACGATCGCCGCCTTGATGCGCAGATTGATATCTTTCGACACCAACGTGATCCGCGCGTTGCGGAACTTCTGCTGCAGGGCCAGCGTGTTGGCGAGAATCGCGTTGTCCGCGCCCTGCCCGGGCAGGCTGTCGGGCAGCACCGACTCGAGCAGCTGGGTTTGGAAGAACAAACGGCCGCCCGGCGGACGCTTACCGTGATTGATCGGCACCGCGGTCGGCAGCGCGAGGCCGCGGTCGATCTGGGTCTTGCTCGCGCCCTTCATCAGCTCGTCGAGAAAGCGGCTCACCTGGCGCACGTTGCGCGCCGACTCCGACAGCCCTTTTTTCCCCGCATCGAGTTCCTCGAGCACGGTCATCGGAATGTAGATGTCGTGCTCTTCGAAGCGGAAAATCGACGTCGGGTCGTGCATCAGAACGTTCGTGTCGAGCACGAAAATGCGGCGCGACTGCCTCGCCTGCAAGGCCCTCGCCGCCGCGGCCCCGGAGGACCGCACGCGCAGCGTCACAGTGCCTGCACCGCTGCCAGCACGGCCGCCGCGTGGCCGTTGACCTTGACCTTGCGCCACACGTGCCGCACCACGCCCTTGCCGTCGATCAGGAACGTGCTGCGCTCGATGCCGAGGAATTTCTTGCCGTACATGCTCTTTTCCTGAATGACGTCGTACAGCTTGCAGACCTTCTGGTCGGGATCGCTCAACAGCTCGAACGGGAAACCCATCTTCTGCTTGAATTTCTCGTGCGACGCGATGCTGTCGGCGGAGATGCCGACAATCACGGTCTTGGCCTTCTTGAACTGCGGATGCGCGGCGGCAAACGCCTCGCCCTCCTGGGTACAACCGGGCGTGTTGTCGCGCGGATAGAAGTAAATCACCAGCGGATGCCCCGCGGCGTCGCTCGAGGCCCAACGGCCGCCCGTCCCCTCGAGGGTGAATGACGGTGCCTTCTTGCCAACATCGATAGTGCTCATGGTCGTTTCTCAACTCTTGACGGGTTCGAAGATGGCATCCAAGTTCAAATGATCGCAGAAATCCATGAACTCCTCGCGCAGGACGCCGATGTGCAGACGGCTCGGCACATTCACGATCATCTGCACGGAAAACATCGGCGCGCCGGTGTGCGCGGCGGCGTACGAGCGGGTCGACAACTCGGCGATGTCGACCGCGCGCTGCGCGAAGAAACCCGATAGACCGGCGACGATGCCGGTCTGGTCGAGGCACACGACGTCGATCGAGTAGGGCAGCATGTCGTTGCGGGCCGCACGCTCTTCGGTGCGGCGCAACTGGATGTTCATTCCCGTGGCATCGCCGAGCTTCTTGAATTCACCCTCGAGCTTGGCGAGCGTGTGCCAATTGCCGTTGACCAGCAGCAACATCGCGAACTCGTTGCCTAGCGACGTCATCCGGCTTTCGCTGATGCTGCCGCCGCAGTCGGCGACTACCTTCGAGAGTTCGTGGACCATGCCGACGCGGTCCCCGCCGACCGCGGAAATCACGATATGTTGTTTCATCAGGGCGAATTCTACCGGATGGACGCTTGCCAGGGTGCATGTCCGACACTTAAGGTACGACATTTGGCGCGGAGCCCTTAGGATGTTTTCCGGAAGTCTGGTCGCGATTGTGACGCCGATGAACGCGGACGGCGGCCTGGATTGGGCCGCCTGGGATCGGTTGCTGGATTTCCACGCGAGCGAAGGCAGCGACGGAATCGTCGTCGCCGGCACCACGGGCGAGTCTCCCGTGCTGAGTCCCGATGAGATCGAGGAGCTCACGCGTCGAGCGGTTTCGCGTTGCCGCGGCAAGCTTAAGGTGATCGTCGGATCGGGGACTTATTCGACGGCCGAGACGATCGCTCGAACCCGCGCCGTTTCGCGTCTCGGCATCGACGCGGTCATGCTCGTGACGCCATATTACAGCAAGCCGCCGCAGGAAGGACTTTACCGCCATTTTTCAATCTGCGCCGATGCCTCGGAAGTGCCCGTCATCCTGTACAATGTTCCCGGCCGCACGGCGGTTGATCTGCTGCCGCATACCATCGGGCGATTGGCGCGGCACCCGCAAATCGTGGCGGTCAAAGAGGCGACCGGCCTGGTCAGCCGGACGCGCGAAATCCTCAATCTCTGCCCCCCGAGTTTCACGGTGCTGTCGGGCGACGATGCCACGGCCATGGACCTGATGAGCGCGGGTGCGCGCGGGGTTATTTCGGTCTCCGCCAACGTTGCGCCGCGGCGCATGCGGGAGGCCTGCGACGCCGCCCTCGCAGGTCAATGGGATGTGGCGCGCGCGATCGACCTGCGCCTGCAGCCCCTGCACCGGGATTTGTTCATCGAGGCGAGTCCCATCCCCGTCAAGTGGGCGGTGGCCAGAATGGGTCTCATCGGGAACGCAATCCGTTTGCCGCTGGTCGAACTGTCCGCGGTGCACCAAGACACCGTGCTGCGTGCCATGCAGGCCGCCGGCGTGAATATCGAGGATAAAGCAGCATGAGGTTGGATCGAGTTTTCGCAGTGATTGCGGCGGCTGCGCTCAGCAGCGGCTGTCACTTGTTCAGCAAGTTGACGCCGGATTGCCATACGCAACAGGAGTACCAACGGGCCGGCCAAGTGCCCCCTTTGAAGGTTCCTGCGGGCCTCGATTCGCCGAATACCCAGGGCGCCTTGGTGATTCCAACCGTGTCGCAGGCGCCGCCGGCTCCGGGGCCGAAGGACGCCTGCTTGGACCTGCCGCCGCGATATGTGGCGGCTGCCACCAACAAGGCTGCCATGGAAGCCCCAGCCGCGCCGCCACCGCCGCCGCCCGCGGTGCCGCAGGTTCCGGAGCCCGCCGGCTCCTCGGCCCCGTAGGCGGGCGCAGAACGCCGGAGCGTCTTCGCGGAGGCGCCCGCAGGGCGAGGGCGGGGACGGCCCGAGATACCGGCCGCCGCGCAGCGGCGGCGCAGGACGCCCGATAAGGCGGCCCCGAAGGGGCGAGGAGCGGAGTTACGAGTAATCCCTCCCGGACCGAAGCATGAGTGGACATTACGCCGCTCTAGCCGCTGATTTGATCGCCCGAGTCGCCTCCGGTACCCTTGCGGCCGCGTGGAGAGGTGGCCGAGTGGTCGAAGGCGCTCGCCTGGAAAGTGAGTAACATCCCAAAAGGTGTTCGAGGGTTCGAATCCCTCCCTCTCCGCCACTTGATTGGTAAATTATTGGCGGCTTCGATCAGCCGATATCGGCAGCGACGAAGCTTAGGATAACGCCCGAAAGGGCGGCCCCGAAGGGGCGAGGAGCGGAGCGACGAGTAATCCCTCCCTCTCCGCCATCAGTTATGGCGGCTCGCGTTTGCATCTTCGCGGCGACTGGCCACGAACCCCGTCAGGCCCGGAAGGGAGCAGCGGTAGCGGCATCAAGTCGGGCGCCGAAGTCCTGCTGGCGCGGGCCGCCTCCTTAAAATCCACGCGACCGTGGCGTGGCGAAGCTACACTTAAAACTTATGAGCTACGTCGTTCTCGCACGCAAATGGCGCCCCAAGCGCTTCGCCGAAATGGTCGGCCAGGAGCATGTGCTGCGTGCACTCGCCAATGCGCTCGACAGCGGCAAGGTGCACCATGCCTTTCTGTTCACCGGCACCCGCGGTGTCGGCAAGACCACCATCGCGCGCATTCTCGCCAAGTCGCTGAATTGCGAAACGGCGGGCGTGAGTTCCAATCCCTGCGGCACCTGCGCCGCCTGCCGGGAGATCGACCAGGGCCGCTTCGTCGATCTGATCGAAGTGGATGCCGCCTCGCGCACCGGGGTGGACGACACGCGCGAGATGCTCGACAACGTACAGTACGCACCCACCCGCGGGCGCTACAAGGTGTATCTGATCGACGAGGTGCACATGTTGTCGAAAAGCGCCTTCAATGCGTTGCTGAAGACGCTCGAAGAGCCGCCGCCGCACGTCAAATTCCTGCTCGCCACGACGGATCCGCAAAAGCTGCCCGCGACGGTGCTGTCGCGCTGCCTGCAATTCAGCCTCAAGCGGCTGCCGGCGGCGCTCATCGCGGAGCGCCTGAAGCACATCGCGGAGGCGGAGCAACTGCAATTCGATCCGGCCGCGGCGGCGCTGCTGGCGCGCGCGGCCGACGGCAGCATGCGCGACGCATTGAGCCTGATGGACCAGCTCATTGCATTCGGCGGCGGCGCTCTCAGCGAGGTCAACACGCGGTCGATGCTCGGCACGATCGATCGCGGGCATGTCGGACGGCTCGTCGAGGCGCTGGCCCGCGCCGATGGACCCGCGCTGATGGCCGAAGTGCGGGAACTCGACCGTGGCGCACCGGATTACGATCGCGCCCTGGTCGAGCTGGCGGCGTTCCTGCAGCGCGTTGCCATCGTGCAGATCGTGCCGGAGGCCGCGCAGCAGGACGAGGAATTCGCCGCCGAGTCGCTGACACGCCTGGCGCAGGCGATTTCGGCCGAAGATGTGCAGCTCTACTATCAAATCGCGCTCGGCGGACGGCGCGATTTGTCGATGGCGCCGGAGCCGCGCGTGGGCTTCGAGATGACGCTGCTGCGCATGCTGGCGTTTCGTCCGGATTCCGCGGCGTTGCCCGGCCAAACCGTAGCCCGCGCCTCCGCGGGTGCGCGCGCCGCGGCCTCGGTGCCGCGCGGGGCTGCGCCGGCGGCCGCGCCGCCCGCCGCGCTACCCGCTGCGCCGCCTGCCGCCGCGCCCGGGGCCGCGCCGCCTGCCATCCGATTGACCAGCATCGACGGGCAGAATTGGGCGACGCTGGTCGATGCCGCCCAGTTGAGCGGCATGGTGCGCCAGTTCGCCTTGAACTGCGTACCGGCCAAGTTCGAGAACGACCTGCTGGTGTTGAAGATCGATCGAGCCGATCTGCGGACGAAGCCCATTGAAGACAAGCTGACGCAGTCGCTGTCGAAGTACCTGGGCCGCGACATTAGCCTGAAGTTCGAGACGGCGGAAGTTGCGCTTGCCACACCCGCGCGGCGGCGTGCGCTCGCCGAACAGGATCGTGCGGTGCGCGCGGCCGCGGCATTCGAGGCCGACCCGGCGGTGAAAGGATTGCGTGAGCGTTTCGGCGCCGATGTCGACGCTGCCTCGGTCAAGCCCGCGGACCAAGCAATGAGGAGCAGCAGCCATGATTAAAGGCGGATTAGGTGGTCTCCTGCGTCAGGCGCAGCAGATGCAGGAGACCATGAAGAAGGCGCAGGCGGAATTGGCGGAACTCGAGATTACGGGGGAGGCCGGTGCGGGCATGGTCAAGGTGACGTTGAACGGTCACCACGAAGCAAAGAAGGTGACCATCGAGCCCAAGCTGCTGGGTGAAGACAAAGACATGCTCGAGGACCTGCTGGTCGCCGCCGTCAATGATGCCGTTCGCAAGATCGCCGAGCGCAGCCGGGAGAAGTACTCGGGTCTCATGTCGGGGCTGGATTTGCCGCCGGGTATGAAGCTGCCGTTTTGAAGTACACGCCGACACTCGCCCGATTGATCGATTCGTTGCGCTGCCTGCCGGGCGTCGGGCCGAAGTCGGCGCAGCGCATGGCTTTCCATCTCCTGGAGCGCGATCGAGACGGAGGCAGGGTCTTGAGTCATGCACTGGCCGAGGCGCTCGAGCAGGTCGGTCACTGCAAACGCTGCCGGATGTTGACGGAGAGCGAGTACTGCTCGATCTGCGCCTCGGCGCAACGCGACGTGGCGCAGCTGTGCGTCGTGGAGTCGCCGGCCGACGTCGTGGCGATCGAGCAATCGGGCGGCTTTCGCGGCCGCTACTTCGTGCTCATGGGACACCTCTCGCCGCTCGATGGAATCGGCCCCGCCGAGCTCGGTCTGGATGACTTCGAGCGGCTGTTGGCGGACGGCGAGATTCGCGAGGTGATTCTCGCCACCAATCCCACTGCGGAAGGCGAGGCCACGGCGCACTACCTGGGCGAACTCGCCTTGCGTTTGGGTTTGAGGGCATCGCGCATCGCACATGGCGTGCCCGTCGGCGGCGAATTGGAATACGTCGACGGCGGCACGCTGGCCCACGCCCTTGCCGGGCGCACCGCGGTTTCTTAAAAAAAAGCCGCGAGGCGCAGCGCCTCAGGGCGCGAGCTTCTCGTACAGGCGCAATAGACGCCGGTAGCTCTCGTAACGGCGCGCCGCAATCTCCCCCGCCTCCACCGCGGCGCGCACGGCGCATGCCGGTTCCTCGATGTGACGGCAGTCCTTGAACCGGCACCGATTGCTGCGCGCGTGAATCTCGATGAAGCCGCGCTCCGCCGCGCGTACCAGGCTTGCCGGTGGCGCGAAGTCCCGGACCCCCGGGGCATCGACGATGGCCGATGCCGCGCCGAGCGTGTACCACCGGGCGGTCGTGGTCGTGTGCCGGCCTTCGACGTCGCGGGTCAATTCGGCGGTCAGCGCCACGGCCGACGGAATCAAGGCATTCACCAGCGAGGATTTGCCGACGCCGGATTGCCCCACCAGCAGCGTCACGCGGTTTGCGAGCATGCCCTGAAGTTCGGCCTGATCCGCGCCCGCATGGGCGGTCACTTCGACGCACGGCAGATGCAGATCGCGGTAAGTCCGAAGTTCCGCTTGCAGGGCTTGCGTCCCCAGATCCCGCTTGTTGACGATGAGCAGGGCGTCCAGGTCCTTCAGCACCGCGCCCGCCCAGTAGCGGTCCACCAGAAACCAGTCGGGCGCCGGCTCGGGCGCCACCACGATGGCGAGCCGGTCGATGTTGGCGGCGACGGGCTCCGCGCGTCCGCGCGCGTCGATGCGTTCGATGAGATTGCGGCGCGCTTCGAGCGACTGAACCGAGGGACCGTCGGCGGCCGGCGGATACGACCACACGATGCGGTCGCCGCAGACGATGCGTTGCTTGCGGCCCGACAACGCGCAATGCAAGGTCACTCCGTCCGCCTGCACCAATACGCCCCGGCCGTAGCTTGCCAGGACGGTGCCCGTGCCGCCGTCTGCTACCATGGCGCTTTCAGCTGGGGAAACACCATGAAATCTCCGGAAAATCTGATATGGATCGATTTGGAGATGACCGGGCTCGACCCAGAGTCCGATGTGATCCTGGAAATTGCGACCATCGTAACCGACAAGCACCTGAACGTGCTCGGCGAAGGTCCGGTATTCGCGGTGCGCCAAAGCGAGGCGGTGCTTGCCGCCATGGACGATTGGAATCGCAACCAGCACGGGCGCTCGGGCTTGAGCGCGCGCGTGGTGGCGAGCACGGTCGACACGGCCGCCGCGGAACGAGAGACTCTGCGCTTTCTGGAGCTCTGGCTCGAACCGGGAAAGTCGCCGATGTGCGGCAATAGCGTGTGCCAGGACCGGCGATTTCTCGCGCGCCGCATGCCGGCACTGGAGCGGTTCTTCCACTACCGCAATCTCGACGTGAGTACGCTGAAGGAATTGGCGCTGCGCTGGGCGCCGCAGGTCGCGGCCGGCTTTCGCAAGGCCTCCACGCACCTCGCGATGGACGACGTGCGCGAGTCGATACGCGAGCTGCAGTACTATCGCGAACGATTATTGCGGCCGTTGTAGCTCCTGAGGGCGCAGTGGTCAGCCGCGCGCGGCGGCCGGCGCGTCGCTCGCCAGAAACATCCAGGTCTCCACCACCGTATCCGGGTTCAACGACAGGCTGTCGATGCCTTGTTCGACCAGCCATCGCGCGAGTTCCGGATGGTCGGAAGGACCCTGGCCGCAGATTCCCACGTACTTGCCCTGCGCCTTGCAGGCCTTGATGGCCATGGACATCAGCGCCTTGACGGCGTCGTCCCGCTCATCGAACGACTTCGCCACCACGCTCGAATCCCGGTCCAGGCCGAGCGCGAGCTGCGTCATGTCGTTCGACCCGATCGACATGCCGTCGAAGTATTCCAGATAGCGCTCGGCGAGCAGTGCATTGGTCGGCAGCTCGCACATCATGATGTGCTTGAGGCCGTTGTCGCCGCGCTTCAGGCCGTTTTCGGCGAGCAAATCGGTGACCGCCTTCGCCTCGCTCAAGGTGCGTACGAAGGGCACCATGACCTGCACGTTGGTCAGGCCCATCTCGTCGCGCACGCGCTTCAGGGCGCGGCACTCGAGTTCGAAGCACGGCCTGAACACCTTGTCGATGTAGCGCGAGGCGCCGCGAAAACCCAGCATGGGATTCTCTTCGTGCGGCTCGTAATTTTTGCCGCCGATCAAATTGGCATACTCGTTCGATTTGAAATCGGACAGGCGCACGATCACGGGCTCGGGCGCGAATGCCGCGGCGATCTGCGCGATGCCCTCGGCCAGCTTGTCGACGTAAAAATTCACCGGACCATCGTATCCGGCAATCTGCTTGGCG
>Ga0209611_10001174_pt1 | contig 43651 bp, 38 predicted proteins | sample S1TSphgellanicum_3_FD_187693 | JGI IMG/M metagenome (GOLD analysis project Ga0209611, IMG submission 187693) | Host-associated microbial communities from peat moss isolated from Minnesota, USA - S1T2_Fc - Sphagnum magellanicum MG (SPAdes) (version 2) | ecosystem: Host-associated > Plants > Peat...
CAAACAAACAAGCAACAACTGCAATCAGAATCCCTGCGCAAGCTCTTGCATTGACCATATCGTCATTGCAACAACAATTGTCTACCAAAACACTTGAGAGACTTCTTCTTCAGAGAATTCTTCTTCCTGTTCTTCTTCCTATAGATTTTCCACCAAAACTTCTTCTTCTTCCTACAGATTCTTGTATCAACAACCCTATTGCAATGGTTACAACAAATTCTAGTACCAAACACTTCAGAGACTTGCTTCCTACTACAGAGACTTCTTCTTCTTTGCTACAGATCGTGTATCAACCTGCGTGATAGTGCAACAAGAACAGATTCTAATACCAAACCACTTCAGAGACTTCTTCTTCTTCTTCTTCCTACACATTCTTTTATCAACCTGCGTAGTGCAACAATTGTTATATACCAAAACAGTTCAGAGACGACTTCTTGCTACAAATTTCTTGTATCAGTTCCATATCGCAACAATTCTTCTTGTATCAAACACTTCAGAGACAATGCTCTTCCTACAGATGTTGCTGCATCAACCATGTTGCAAAAATTATTATTATACCAAAAAACTTCAGAGATTTCTTCTTGCTACCAATTTTTGCATCGACCATCTAAGTGCACCCATAATTCTTATACCAAACACTTCAGAGACTTCTTCTTCCTACAGATCTCTTGCATCGAACCGCGATATTGCAACAATTCTTATACCCAACAAACACTTAAAAGCTCGTTCTTGCTACAAAATTCTTGCATCAACCATAGTGGAACAACTTAGTAGTGTACTCCACCTTTCTTCCCTACAAATTCTTCGTATCAACCTGTATAGTGCAACACTTGTCATACCAAGTTCAACTTCAAAGACTTTTTTTCTTCCTACAAATTCTTGTAGCAACCATAGTTGCAACAATTAATTATTTTACCCTTCAACACTTCAGAGACTTCTTCTTCCTACAAAATTCTTACACTATTAACCATAATTGCAACAATTCATTATTATTATACCCTTCAACAACACTTCAGATGATTTCTTCCCTGAAACCAACCCCACCATCCACCTACCTGCTAAAATAACATGACAGACAGCTGAGGTGGTGGTTGCTATGATGGATCCATCATGGGCTTCTGAGCACTGGTGATCAGCTGGGTCTTTCTCATTCTCTGCTGCAAGTTGACATCCACAGGAGATCTCATTCTCATGCCTGAAAGCATCCATCCTCTTGCAAATCGGCATGTTGAGGGGGAAACTTGACACTCCTCCCAGTACACAAAGATGATAGAAGGAATCATTCTTTTCAAGGTTTAGTGGAATTGAATTGTGTGTAGGCTTGAAGATTTTTTTTTTCAAGCCATTAGGATTGCTAGATTTGGTGGTTTGAACTTGTTTTTTTTGTAATGTTCTCTTGAGTGAACTAATAGTTTAATGTGTAAGAGTTATTTATAGATTGGTTTCTTGCACATTTTTTGTGCACCTTGTTTTCATTATGCTTCACAACTTATTTAATTAATTATCTTGATTGAATAGGTTTTGTAGAAGGGGTGTTACTTTAGGCCAAAAATTGCTGACAACCAATTTTAGGAGTAGAACTTGCATGCAGCCCAATGAGAAGGTTGAACATGCACCAAATTAGGAGGGCCCATTTTTTTTCTTTGAGGGGGAGGATAGGAGAACTTGTGCACTTGGTAGTATGTGTGCATCATGAAAACAAGTTTTGAATCTAAGTAAAGTTGCTAAAATGGTAATGAAATAGTTTTGTCCCTCATCTTTGGACGTTGGGAGTTGTTTCAATATAATTCTTTAATAATGTGTGTATCTATCTTTGGGGTGAAAGCATTGTAAAATAGAGCCCCAAAAAAAATGCAATAAAAAAATGGTCCAATTTTTGGCACAAGTAAAAATAAGTAGATTGAAAATCATTTTAAATAATTCATTATGAAAGCATGACCCTTTTTTTTTGAGATTATAGTAAGTTGATTACAAAATTTGACAAACTTTAATATTAAAAAAACTAAGCAACAAATATGTTTGAAATTGGATGATCAAATTGTGGATAAACATACTTCTACATTAGAAGTAGATGAATTATTAAATTTTCTCCATCTCCAACATGATGTACCCATAAAATGTATTTGTATCTTTTCAACTTTTATATATCAATGTTTTGCTTACTTCTACAAATTTGGACAACTTAAATTTTTTTAAGAAAAGAACTTATATTTTTGAAAAACCTACTTAAATGCATATTGAACACATGTTTTTTCAAAATCATTGTAGTAAAATTAAAATTTATCCTCATATTAATCATTGAATAAAATAATATTCTTCCTTTCAATACCTTAAAACTAATTTATATCTACATGTTTATTTTGGTGAGCAGGAACAATTATTGTTTACGTTGTCATGCTCACACCTTTTGAACATTGCATCATATTCAAGTTGCATTCATGATTCCATCATTTAAAATTTTTGTTAGTACCCTAGGTTAGCCTAAATCAACCTAAGTTGTTTTATTAAGTTAGGTGGCCTAAGTTAGCCTAGGTCAACTTCAGTTAGCCTAAGGTGGTGTATGTTAATTAGGTTAAAACATGTGAATTTTTATAGTTTTGTGGTTATAAAATGTATTATAAATAAAAAGTTATGATCTAATGGTTTAGGACTTAAAACCCCAATGTGAAAATTGAAAGGTTCAATTTCTTAAGCTTGCAACCTCAATAATATTAGGGTTGTTGCCTAGGTGGCTAGCCTAAACTAGACTTGTTTTTATTCTAGGTAGGTAGGCACCTAGGTCAAGTTACTTAGGCCTAGAAATCCAAAAATCCAAAGCCTAAGCACTTTGGATTCAATGGGGTTAGCATTCTCATTGAGAATTTAGTTGAATTGAATTGGCTTGAAATGAATAAAAAGGGATTGAAATCAACTTGGTTTCAATTCAAACCAAATTCAATTGAATGGAATTCTTTTCATAATTTGGTTTAATTGATTAATTCAACAAAATTATGAAAATTCAATTACAAAAAGGCGCATGTTAATTTGACTTTTCATATTCATGCATATGTAAGTGGGTTGGTGAAAGGAGTGAGGTAGTTAAGTGGTTATGGAATGCTTTCATAATTGTCCTGACAACCATATATAATTAGCAAGTTGATAACCATATTGGACCCTATATTTTGAACCAATTCTAATTATCATTGTCATTGGAACTATAGAAAAAAAAATTAGGTGGATTTAGAATAGTGAAGCAAATCTCAATCTAGACCAAGAAATAAAAAGATGGTTTGAACTCAATTCAAACATATACAATTGACCTTTGCTTACTTGCATATGGAGTTTCAACTAATACTATAATGAACATTGTCTAGTTGGATGAAGTGTGGGGCAATGGAAGTAATGAAGCATTTTGTGATGGCCATTAAAGGGATATCAACCAAGCAAAATATATTGGAAGACTTGAAAAAACAATTAAAATTCAATGAAGTGGTGGTTGAAGCTATCAAACATGCCCAAAAATTCTAGGTAACAAAATTAAAACAATTCCTCCAAAGAATCATGCAATTGAAGCTAGCAAACAATTTTAGGACTCGGACAAACACATGTCAATAATTCTTGAAGCTATCATTGACCAAAGCTTGCATGGCAACAACAATGTCCTCTTTTGTGCTTGAATTGCTAAGACGTGAAGCTATATACACATGAATTTCATTGTTAATAGCAACTCTTGCTCAAAATTTGACCTACCAGTTGATGGAATCTAAAATGCACACATTTATCCATGAATGATATGATGGAAATAAACAATATTTTGCAAAATTCGAAGAAAAACAAAAAAAAAACATGAAACAATGTTTCAAGATGTTGTAGGCATCTTTTACTATCACCCCAAATACGTGTAAAGCAATGGTAGATGCACATAGGATGAGTGCAAGATAAGGTGGCCTAAAAAAACAACATTTGAATACATCAACCAAAGTTTATTTCTTTTGAATCTTTTTGAGCTCTAGAAGGACTAAGTAGTTAAGCAACAACAATCCACCAGTCACAAGCAAAAATAAACCCACCTACACATAATTGTTTTATATTTGTGTGCACAAACCCAACATAAGATGAATATTTTTCCATTAGCAATATGGATTTTTGAAAAGATCGATGTTTTTAACACTAATAGATTTTTAAAAATTCATTGGGGATAACTTACAAATTTTCAAATGCTTCAAAATTCTCAAAATTTGATTTAAATGATATATTGCTTAATTAAAATGACAACAATAATATCAATAATTGAACCATTTTGAAATGTAAATATTCACATGCTTTTTCATAAACTATTTGCTCATCTAGTATAGTGAATAATGCCATATCATTCTTTTCTTCCATGATTGCAGCCTTTTTGAGCCTCTCAACTACCATATCTACATGTTGTCCTGAGCTTGAGCTTGCATTGTTGATCCTTTCATTTTAGATGATTTTTGCTTTTATCAGTTGTCTCAGATCCATGTTGCCACCTCAAGCTAAACCTTGCTTCAAAATTTGGTGGGTGATTAATTTCCACTCACCAGAAGAATCTGCACTACAAAAGTAATTCTCTTAATTGGCATTGTCTTCTGATCTGTGCAAATGCTACTGTATTTCGTCCTTGATTTGTGGCCTCATGTGTGGGGATGTCTTCACTTCCTCATGAGGATCAGACCATTGAAAAATGTCCGTTGAAAGCAACCAACAATGTGCTTGGCCATGTATAGTAGTTCTAAGCCTTCTGTGCAACACATGTTCGAAAGACACCTAAACTCACATTCAAGAGCGCCTACATCTCTGTACTTGCCTACAAGATTGGCTGAATCATTATGCTTGTTACACTGCATTTCCTTTGAAGAGTCCTTTCCATCCTCTAGCTCCAGAGGCAGGTGAGTAAAGGTTGTAGCTGAATCATGCTTGGTTGTACCCCATTTTCTTTGAAGAGACCTCACTTGTCATTTAGCTCCAGCTCCAGAGGTGGGTGAGTAAAGGTTGTAGTGCTCATGTCCACAATCCCCACTATGTCATCTATTGGAATAGTGATGATCATTGTTGATCTCTGCCCATTTCCAATTGTGGGATCTTGGGAGATCATGTTGAGAGAACTTCAACAGAAACTGCTTTTCTGCATAACAAATTCTTCCCCTTCTTGCTCCTCTGAACAACAACAGTTTTCTCAATTAACAAAGACATCTTCACTTCTGGTTGAGCTTCCAAAGCCCTATGTTAAGTGCTGAAGCTACATGTAGCTTTGAAGTGCAGGTGAACATGATGTAGAGGGCTATTTCTGACTACTGGTGAGTCACTAGGGCAAGGCAAATATCAGGCCTAACAACTCTTCAGAGAACCAGCAATATGCTTGGCTATATACTTCCAGATTGAACCACCTCAAAAACATACCAATTTATCTTTGAGCAAACAGGTAACCACCCACATTTACCACCACTTATACAACTCTCAACCACATTTTTATAAAACTCACTTGCAAGACATTTGCCAAATTTGAGACAAAGAAGACATCCCCACATATGAGGCCACAAATCAAGGACCAAATACAGTAGCATTCACACAGATCAGAAGCCAAGATAAAAGAGCCGAGCAGAAGATTGCAGGAGTTAAGTAGAAGACAGCGAGCTGCTTGTCAGTGCAAAACAAAAAAAAACATGTCTGAAGTCCAAATCTCCAAACCCACTATTGTAATCCAAAGTTGAATCTGCAACTACTAAATGCAAGCACTATTTTGTGGCAGGGAAGATTCACTAGCTTGTGTCTGGATGAAACCCCTTTGCCTTACTCGCAGGGTGCAGCATCAGAGACCATATGGCTGATCTTTTCAGATAGCAACATGGCCTCCCGGCTCACATTTAAAGGTCATTATAACTACTTAAGAGGGCAGCCAACTAGAAGACTAATCTAGATCAAGGAAAGCATACTAAAGGAAAGATGGTGCTGTACAAGGATGGTTTTCGTCCTACCACCCTTCCTCACACCATAAGGACAGGAAGCTATATCCTCAAACATATTTGAAACAAAGCAAGAAATTACAGAGAGACAACAACTGATGTACAGAGGCTGAAACAATCAAGCACTGCCAATAACCCTACTACAGAACATTAAGCAGTGAACATCCTGTCAAAGGCAACTGCACAAGCTGCACTAGCAGGCCAAGAATGATTAGCCCATTACCAAAAGCAACCTCAGAGGTCATTGGGTGCTAACTTCTGGCATGTCAGATGTTTCCATTTGTAGAGGTGGAAGATTCCCTTCACTAAGTTGACCATGTTGATCTCAGAAAGTAGTGTGGAACTACCCAGCACATCACACAATGCAAATAAAAAATCACTAAAAATGCTGTTTAGAATTACAAGAGAGTGATCCTAATTTGTGTGTGCTGATCCCACCAATGGCTCCAACAGCTCCCTCTTTTGTCACAGAATCAGTGTAAATATGTGGACATATTATCAAGAAGCCATAAATAAATAACCAGCTATAAAACAGGGTCAGTTCAGTCGTCTTCCACCTCTTCCAGCTGTGCCCGCCTTGCAGCTGCCTGCTTGCGAACAAATATTCCCCAACGCAATGCAGCCTTCAGTTTTAACCACCCAACACCAGCCTTGCCATTTGCACGGGTTTCCTGGTTCCTTAAAGTGGGAACCCCAACTTGAGGGCCAGAAAAGTCATAATCTTCCCCTGCCAAAGTTCCCTCCCCTGTATTAAACATCCGCAAAAGCTGCTGGATCTGTGAGTGCATATCCTCATTTTCAAGGAGCTCCAAGCTCCTAGCCCGGAGCTCCTCTTCACTTGGCAATTCTTCAAGCGTAAGACCTGGCACATAGGTCTCCTGGACATGAGCCTGCCATTCAATTCCTCCAGATGAAGTATTCATCATGCCAGAAGGCATACCGGCATCTAAAGCTAAAAATTCTGCATTTGAGGCAGTTAGGCCACTTTGTGGAGGCCCCAAGGCTAACCCAGTCATTCCACTGTTGCCCACATAGTTTTGTTGAGAGGAGCTCAAAACAGCAGGTTGGTGCCTTGACTCCATATTGCTGTTCATTCGAAGTACAGAACCCATCAGGCTGTTCTGCTTGGGACCTGGTGGATGAGTTGGTTGGCCATATGCTTGGGTGACTAATGAATTTGGATCATATTCAGGCATTGCTGCTCCATTGCCTGCATGATGATGGATATATGACAAATCAGCTTGAAGTTCCTACAATGCTACATCCTACATGGATCACCACATGTAAGGAGAAGCTTGATAAACAGGTGAAAAAGAGGTCATGTAAACTTCAACCAAATGATTTCAGCAACTTATTGCGATTTAGAGTAGTCTTGATATTAAACTTAAAATTCCAGGACATCCCATATAAACAGTGAACTAATTAATAGTTTGGATTGGGATAAAGCATGTCACTGTAGAGGGCACAGACCAGCTGATGAAGTGGAAGGCCGGTGCCGTAGGGGAGCCAATGGTGGTTGCTGAATTTGATTAAGTGTTGATTGCTGGTTAGACTTGTGAGACTGTGTTGGAGCGGGATTTGCAATTGGAGTGATTGGATCTTCTGTATGGGTATCTATCCCCTTGGCTACTGGGTAGGGTGAAACCCCAACCAGAGCCTCCCCGTCATACTCCACTACATTTTCCCAGTTTTCATAAGCTACTTTCACCAGCTTGTCCACATATACCTGTACAAAAGAGAGAGAGGATTTAATAAATGACTAAATATTCCCAAAATGACAGAAACATGGGAAAAGTTGAACTTCCACAACTGGACAAAGGTAGAAAGACAAATTTTAAAAAAAAGCACTCCTGAGAATTGATACTTACCTTCTCACTATCTGAAAGAGAGTCAACTGACATATATGAGCCATCAGCAATGAGACCCATCAGTTGGAAGATGTTGTTGAAGATGACACCAATGTTTTGCTTTTCATCAGCATAGTAAACATGTAGCTTGCCACTTAGCACACATGTCTTAGCATGCTCCACAGTTCCCTCCCACATCTTGTTTGACATTCCATTCCCCAATGTCTATTCCCACCACCCCCTTGCATCAGCCTTCTGCATCATGAAATATGTGGAAACAATGTACACTACTAACGCCAAAGAATGAGCCCTGTGCCACAAACAAGATCCATGGCCAACAAGCAAGCCAAAGAGAGTTTGCAGGTATCATTACATTGCGCAGCCTTTGAGGATCCATGACGACCAGACGCAGGAAGTCCTCAACTGTTATAATGTTAGCTACGTTAAGGCGCTTATGAAAAGCACCATCCTTCCCAATCTTATCCAAACGCCACACCTCATCATGCAATGCTGGTGGATAGTGCTTCTTGTATACTGGAACCACAAACATGTCAGAAACAAGATTAGCCCTCACCAATGTCAAGACCTATGTCGGCTCTCACACCAGAAGTTGCCTCACCCTACATGCCTCTTATGAGTGACTCAGTTGCACAACACACATACAAGGTCTAAAAGTTTCTCAGAAACTATTTGTGTTGAGCCAGCTAAAGTTTTTCTTACACTTTGAATTGAGATGAAGCTAATTCCTCTAATCTTAGTCCTTACAGTTATGTTTCAAGGCTTTGCTAATAGACACTGATTCAAACCTAGTATGTAATTACAAAATTCCCATAGCAGCTCAAGAATGAATGATACAACAGTTCATCTGACAAGGCTCAGTAGTGGGTCTCTGGAATTCATTTAAGTCTGCTACACAGAGAAACATACTGTAGATCCCTCGGGTCCATAGAGTTCCACAGGAAAAAAGATAAGAGACACTATCAACCATGAGTACACTTACATTCGCCACGATGATCTTTCACAGTAAATGCTTCAGTCTTGGCTTCTCTAATTCGCAAGCCCTCACAAAATCCTGAAGAGATTTTAACCCCCAAGCGGAACTTACGACTACGGATCCAACTGGAATTGTCTGTGAATGTTAACTCTCCAAGTGTTCCCACCCCATCTTTCAATGTGACAGAAAGTTCTCCAGTAAGCAATGGCCTTTTGCCATCTCTTTCCCTGACCTCAGCATTCTCAAATTCTGTCTGTATCCAGTTCTCTTCATCATCAACTGCAAAGTCACCCTCCAAGACGACTACATCCAATTTGGCAGATGATTCTGGACCTGCAGTTACAACCTGGCCCGTGCTGGCATCCAGCAACACAACATGAATTGCAGTTCCTTGTTCTCCCTCTACTTTGCCTCCTGTGAATAGAGGGAGAGCTAACTTGTTCCTGAACTGCAGCCGCAGATCTCGTTGGTCGGGCCCCTGTATCCTTTTGGGAGACGACCTGCAAAATTATGCAGTCACTACTAAAGTTGTTAAAACAATCCAGCAGTGTTCAGATTTACCATCTTATTTTTCCCTCTACTATGGACAAGATCACAAAAAACAGAGCAGCTCACAGAAGGAATGATTTTCACACAAGGAAGAGACTGTAATTTTCCAACTATCATCAATCTATTCAACTGCATATATAGGGGATGACTCATGGTTTTAACATTACCGGATCCCTGCTCTAGGAGGAGCAAACTTTGCTAGTGCACGTTCAACCTCCTCTCCCACCTGGGTGTTGTCAATCAAACACATGAGTAACTGTCAACCATATGACTACCCATTTAATGAAACGACTACTCCTATGCATGAGGTTTGTTGAGATTGTCAAAAGTGATAATGGTGAGAGGACTAATTTTTCCTTTAAATTGGACAAAAAAGTTTGCAAAAGCTGCAGGGCTGCAGAAATGTACCACTCGTCGCAGTAGAGGTTCAAGTGTTGAGCACAGTTTCTGAAGACTGTCCATCTTCACAGCTTCAACAATCACACTACACGAATGGAACCCAGAATCAACCACATGATAGTGCAAACTCTTCTGTCATACATTTCAGAACCCAATTCCTACAGAAGCTCATCAGCAGACATCACTGCAGCAGCCACGAAATCTCTGCCTCCACCATGCACTTACCCTAAGGAAAAAACAGAGGCTCCAAAACTAAGTCACCTAGCTAGGTCCTGAAAATTTTCAAGTGTGCAAAACACAAGGAGTTATCATGACTAGAGTGAGGAAATGCTTTATAATGAGCTGGTCAAGATACCTGGCAAGTGCGGGGCGCTGCCTTTTCTCTTCCGGCATGCCATCTCTCTGATCCAAAGGCCGCTTCTCCCTCGCCATGACATCTCTAGAAGCCGAAGTCTTAGCTAAGAAAGCCATGTTGAAAAGCTGCCAAACTCGACCTCCTCCTTCCTTGACAACCGTCAATCTAGTACCGGCTTAGAAAGTACTAAACCGAGAAAAGCTCTTAGTCTCCTGTGGAAAAGCACTTGCAACCCTAGAGCTGCTGTATGCTCCAGGAAAAAAAAGAGGGTTGATCGCTAGACACCGCCAGAAGCTGCTGCCTCTGGTATCTACCTAGAGCAATGGCTTTTTCTCAAACCCCTGCTCCAGCAGCATAATTCCTTAACAAAAGAAATTCCTTTAACGGCTAAACTCGCAGTGGCTTTCTATCACCGCAAAATGTCTAGTAGCAGAAAACGTGCACCATTCTCACTAGATGTCAACAAACTCCGAAAGACAAACATCTTACAGCTGCTATTCAGGTTAGATATCTTTGGTTTTTTTTTTTTTCCAAAGCTGATTTCTACCTCCTCCACCTTCACTTCACTTCTGAAAACCACAAGGAAAGAAACGGCCTGTCAATCAATCAACGTTCTTCAAGAGCTCATCAGACATCCAGTAAAGAAGTTACACTAGACTACTGCCGCTGCTAGAGACACAGATAGATGTCAACTAGAAAAAGAAAAGAGAAGTATAAGAATAAATATCCGATAAGAAGAAATCCAGTGAGACTTTTTTGTTCGAGTTTTTATTCTTCTTCTCCGAGACTAATTTCTAGGAAAAGCGAATATTACAAAACGGAAGCTGCGATTACAAGACCGACCGATTTCTAGGAAAGCGACGACAGTAGGGGGAATACCGAGGGCGCAGGAGGAAAGTCTTACGTAAGAAAGCAAACAAAGAAAGCAAGAAAAGAAAACAGGGAGATTTTTATAAAAATCCCGTCCCGTGTGTCATGAGTGAGGAAGGAGGGAGGGACGGAGGGAGGGACGGAGGTTCCAAGAGTTTGAGGAAAAACAACAATCGGTAGGCTAAAGTATTTGTTAGCGTGAAATTCAGCTTGCGCACGATCAAGGAGTCTTCATCCTCCTCCTTCACGACGATTGGGGTTACAAAACACAACGTACGAAAAACGTTGCAACAAACAAACGCTGCGCTCGCGGAGCTACTTTTTCCCGAAAAACCAACCAAAGTTCCCCGACCCACCGCCCCCCGTCTCCCCCAGTCCGTGTGGAAGAAACAAAGAAACGAGGGTGACGACGACCATGACTGCGACCAGCGGATGAACGTGTATCACCATCCATCCATCTATCCATCCATCCATATGGTCCCTCCTAAAAGACCCTCCTTCTCATCCAGCCTCGAGGAGAGGCTTTTTTTTCATCCATTCTAGCTTCATCATTTTATCATCCATCCAGAACTGAGTTTCTCATCCATTTCCAGATTCTCTTCTTCTTCTCATCCATCTTGGAGGATTGGCTTTTCTCAAACACTGTCTCATCCATCCCAGGTTATCTTGTTCTTCTCATCCATCTTGGAGGATTGACTTTTCTCATCCATTCTAGCTTAAGCATTTTCTCATCCATCCCAGATTATCTTCCTCTTCTTCTCATCCATCCTAGATTAAACATTTTCTCATCCATCTTTCGAGGAGCCCAGCTTTCCTCATCCATCCTAGCTGAAACATTTTTCTCATCCCTCCTGGAGGATCACCCTCTCTCATCCATTCTAGCTTAAACATTTCCTCATCCATCTTTGAATTCCATTCTTTCATCCATTCCAGATTACCTGCTTCTCATCCATCTTGGCCGATTACTTTTTCTCATCCATCATGAGCTACGTTTTCTCATCCATCCTGGAATTGCCTTGTCTCATCCATCCTGTCTTACATTTCTTTGCCATCCTGAGATGCTTTTCGAATCCATCTTTGATCACCTTGTCTCATCCATTCTGGATCACCCTTTTCTCACGCATCCAGGATTGCCCTGTCTCATCCATCCATCCATCCTGACGACCTTTTAAATAAAATCCATCCTTGAGGGGGACTTGTAGGTCGGCAGTTGATGACTGTGTCTTTGAAATCGAGTGGACTTTATGTTGTCACAGTCTGAAAGCGAATATTTTGCAGTCAAGTAGTCGTTGTCCGAGAGTGGAAATTCGGTTGTAATCTTGTTGTAACGATCTTGTTAACAATTTTAAACAACCAACCGAAACATTTAGGAAGTTAGGTGAAGTAAAGTTAGGTTGAGCTCTAAAGCCAATGCAATCTCTTGCTTGCTAGGGTCAAAGCACAAAAGGATGTGGGACTATCACGGACATTAATTAATTAAGCATGTCCTCAAAGAACATATGGGAAAGGAAAGGGGTTTAATGATATACTAGTGTGAACCCCGTGCATAATGCACAAGTGTGTTATTTCAACAATGTTTGGTTGATGTTTTTGGTTTTTTAAAAAAGCTTTTTTTTTCAAACAACTGTTGGTCCCCCCCCTCGCCCCGGTCCTTCGCATTTCCCACTCCGGTTCTTTAACTCGTCGAGCCCCCCCCGCCAGGTCCTTCACATTTCCCACTCCGGTTCTTTAATAATGATATATTCTTTGAAGGGTTTATGCATTCTCGAAGTCAAATTAATTGTTGATCCATAAGTTGCCCAAAAGACGAAGGACACACCTAACAGGGTATGTTGTCATTCAGTCCGGTTCATCTTGCCATAGAGTCGACTAAAATTAGAGGAATAGAGTACTTTTTCAAATAAAAAGTTGCATTTGTTGCCATTTGTTATGTATCGGAGAAGGGTCTATCTTTAGTCCCTTTAAGGATTTTTTGGGCACCTGCCCTTGTGTCCAAAATTCAGGTGCCAATCCTAAAAAAGCAGGTGGGTGGGGGTGATGGCGGGACCTTTGGTGTTGTAACAAGCCTTCACGGTATTGACCTAAGACCTAAACCCGGGATCTTGGGCAGGTTGTAAGATCCTGTGGGAGGTTGTGTGAAAGGAGCAACTGAAACAACCTCCCTTTTATTTCTATGTGTATGTATTTTGAGGGATCTCCGCCAGCGATTTTGAAGAACCCTAGAGCGATAATATGTCAAAGGAGCTCCCCCAACTTTATATGTTCCCATGTAATTTTATTTTACTTATGAAACGGGAAAAAAGCAAGGAAATAAAAGGAGAGTTGTTTAGGGAAGGGAAGGTTCCAGTACTCGTGCGTTCTCCTGAGGTTTGGGAACACCTTTGGGCTCACGTCCCTCCTTTGGGTGCCCCTCCATCAGGGGAATGTACTCATATGGGAACCTCCCTTACAACGAAAAAAATACACAAGGGAAACACAACAATTTTTTTCATATTTTTGATTCGTGTTGTATGTATTTGATTTTGCTTTGTTATGTGTTGGATTTCCTCATTTTACACTATTTTTTTTTGTGCTAAACAAATTTAACTGAAATAAAATTTGTTCTAGAAAAACTGATTATTTTTTGTGTGAAAGAAAATGCGACAAAAACCTAGTTTGTGATGTTGCCATTCGTGTCATTGTTGTTGACACATGTTTGTTGGCTCTGGCCTTCAGGCTAGAGACATATTAACATTGTGGAGCCACCCAGACAAGGGCCAAATTTTGGTACTATCCTACAATCTAGGGTCATGTGGAGCTTCTGTAATGAAAGCTTTGGAAAGCGGGAGAAGGGAGGAAGCTGGGAGGTTGATTAGAAACAGGGCTTTTTGGCTTTGTTAAACCCTAAGAGTTTCAAGGGATATTTGCAACAAGAGGAGGTTTTTGTTCCTAAACCAAAATCTTTTAAGGTATCATATAACTCTATAACTAATATCTCAAGTTTCAACACAAGGCAAAATATCATCTTTCAGAAATCCTCATATAAAAATAGACCTACTACCTAGGGGCCAAAATCCCTTAAGCTACCATACTCTATAATGAATCTAAACACAACAAATTGTCATGGTTTTGCTTCTACCTTTGCAAGGTGGTGAAAGTGTCCTTGACTTCTGATGTTGGCCAATAGTGACCAAGAGTAGTAGTTTGGGGATCTCATGAAAACTCATAGGTCATTTGTCCTCACATCCAATAGCTGAAAGGGAGACAAACACATGTTGGGCGCACCAGAAGTCGCAAGACACTGGGAGTGCTATTGTTGACATAACCTACTTCTTCTAAGAGCTTTGAAGAAAAAAGGATGTTGGTCAAGCACAACTTATAAGGTGAAAGGAAGTCTAAGCATGTGAAAGGGAGGTATATGAGATAAAATTCTTTTTGAGCTGTCAAAGGGCCTATACCTAAAAGACACCCAAAAACTTTGAAAAAGAGAAATCTAAGGTGGACTTTAGACAAGGGTCCAAGGTCCGAGCAATCTTATTGGCTGAAAGCTTTAAATTGGTTCCAAGGCTTTGACGAGGTTCCCAGACCAAAAAGTGGCAAATTGAGGCTAAACCTACATGGGCACCTGTTTTGGAGGGAAAATCAATTGGTTCGGACCAAAGAACAGTGCTAAAAGGAGAGCTCCCTGATTTGGAGAACCAAGAATCAGGCTCTGGACCAAGGTATAGTCCAACTCAAGGATTCAATTTGCTTCAAATCAGTCCAAATTGGTTCCTAGGAAATTGGACCCTCAGCTAAAGTGGGTCTAAGCATGTGAAAGGGAGGTAAACAACAAGTACATGAATTTTCAGGCCTAATGGGTTTGAATATGCTCAAACCCCTAAAGATGAAGAAAAGAACCCATACCTATTAACCCAACAGTGCCTCCTTGCAGCTCATGTGTTTTCTTTTCCTAGAGTTCTGTTCTAGGGTTTGGTAATAAGGATGAATGTGATCAGACCAGATGAAGTAAACTTCCAGGAATGAAAGTCAAAACATAAAATGAATTGACGTTTTTGAGTTGATAGGATGAACTTTAGTGAAATGGAAATGAAACTTCAATTGCATATGGTAATTTCCAATTGGATGGGATGCTTTTTGGTGGATGATATATGTCCAAAAGAAATGTGACAAAATAGATGGGTGAAACTGATAGAATAAATAAAATTTTATGGAAGAATTTGGTTGGAAATGTTGTAGTTAACCTTAAACGGATGTGTATGGCATGATGTGATGAAAGAATTTTCTATAGATGAATGAAAAAATGAAATGAGGATCAATTGTTTTAATGAACTATGTAGAGCTAATGTAGAGCTAACCCACCATCTGAATTACACATGGATGAAATGAGTTGATGAATGTAGATAGGGATTTTGTACATTTTTGGGCCAATTTCATATTTTGATGGGTGGAATTGGCCCAACCAAATGAAATAAGATGAAAGGGCCAGATCAAATGAAATGAGTGTTGATGGATGAATTGCATTGAAATGGCTCAGATAAATTTTGATGGATTCAACAACCTAATACAACAAGATGAAATGCATGTTTTGTGATGGACCCATTCAATACAAATCAAAGCAATGGAAAAGTTAAACCCAATGGATGAAAAAATGAGCCTAGATGATGATGGATGACTTTCATCCATTATGGATTAGATGTCGAGTGGCAGACAAATAATTTTGGACACCCAAACCCAAGAAGATTTTCTTTAAAAATTGCAAATCTGGCAATGACTCTGATCTGATGAAAACCATTTGTTGGGCAGAATTCTAAGTTGATCAATCCAGGACTGTTATACATGTGATGTGGCCAGCCCAACCGTTGGAATGTCCGTGCTCAGGGATGTGGGTGTGGTGGTGATGGTGGTGGTTCATCCCTCTTCACCTTCCTTCTTCCCCCTCCAGACCCTCCCTCCCTCCCTCCCTCCTCCCCCTCAAACACCCTTTCTTCCCCTCCTTTGCTTTTATGCAACTTCAGAGTTTTTATACTCTTCCCAGTTTCAAGAGGAAACATACATTACATACATAAATGCATCAAATGAGAAGAAGAAAGTCACCTGTGCAATTGTTGATGTGTTGATGAGTGGTGGTGCTTTTAGTGCTTTTTGCTGGCTCTGCATTCTGCACATTTTGGTTACTCTGAATTATTCTGCATGACATTGTGGTTGCTCTGCATTTGGGACGAGTTGTGCGGGAGTTGGCTTTGATCTTGTTGGAGATGCTCTAATGATGCCTTTGCCTTTGTATAAACTTTTCTTTTGTATGAGGGAGAAGTGAGTTTAATCTGATTAGATGTTTTCAGATATTTTATCTCTTCAGGGATTGGTTCTTGTGTAAATTGTGTTGAAATTTCAGCTGTGCTTGCCATCTACTGGCGAGATCTTCAAGAGTGTATGTGTATTGGTTTCTACTTGGCAATCAATTCAATTTGTCTTTTCAAGGTTTCTAGAGGAATGTAAAAATTGGTGTTTTGTTGGGTGTCTTATCTTCATTTGTTGATATGTACTTCGCATTGTCAAGCAATGCTCGTAACACGTGGTTGGAGGATTACATCAGCTTCACCTGTATGTGGCACGCAAAATTCCTGCATTTGTAAATCTTTATCTTCGTATTCTACACAACTGACAAGCTTCACAAATCCTCTGCTATAGCCCAAAACAACCTGGCAATTCAAATTTCCAGGAAGCTGAGAGAATCATTTCATATACATCACCAACAAGCTTCACATATCCTCTGTTGAAGCAAGCAAAACAAAACTGGCAATTCAAATCTCCGCAAGCGAGAGAGAGAGAGAGAGAGCTTCAACCAAGCTTTCAGATTCACAAGCAAGTCAGCCTTCGTCTTCCATCACACAGAAGACATACAAACTCAAACATTCATCTGATCCCATCTTAGAAGGCTCAGAGTTTGGAAGGTATCTACTCAGTAGAAATTCTTGAAGTTCCATTGCAGCAATGGTTGTGAAAATTGTGCTGGTGGTGCTACAGAATTAGCTTTGAGAAAATTCCAGGATGTCTGTAGAAGAAAGGTCTCCTGGAGAAGATTCAGAAATGAAGGCAAAGCAGCAGAAGTTGCTGAAAAGCTTGGAACCAAATTCTTGGATGTGTGAGCAACAAAGCCCTTCTTCAAGAGGCAATCAAGGTCACAATGTGCTTGAGCAGGCAACAACAGTGGAGACAAGAGCTGCATTTGAATCTCAAAGAAACTTACAAGAGGTGTCATCAACCTCATCATCATCTTTGAAGCTTCAAACTGGGGCTCAAAAGATTGAAAAGGAAATGGACATGAGTGTGGACAACAATCCAGGGAGAGATGCAATTGGAACATATATATCAAAGGGTGTACAAGGAGTGAAGGAAGATTGTCAAAGATTCCGGCTTCAGATGCAGATGTTGAAAGAGAAAGCTGAGGACACCAAGAAGAGAGAAGTGGAAGTTGAAGGAATGGCAAAGAGTATGAAGAGGCAACTGGATGTGGTTCCAACAAACAGTTTAGCCCTGGACGTAGTTCCAACACAGCCGCCAACAAGCCAGACAACACAGTCCAGCACATTAGCAGACAGAGAGGAGTCACGGCATCTATTGGAAGGTGGTCCAGGTGATGGTAGTGGTGAGGATAAAAATATTGGAGCTTCCTCCTCTTTGAAACTTGCTTCAAGATTAAGAAGAGGAAATAGATGTTGTCCCCATGGCAGACATTTTCTTTGGGAGGAAGCCATAGCAAGAAAAAGTCGACACAAGAAGTTGAAGACTCGCAGGATCATTAGAACCTCAGCTTCAGATTCATCTGCATGCACTACTCTATCCTCTCTCCCTTCTTCTCCTTCCATGGACAGCAGCCAGAATTTGCACAAAGAAGCAACAACTCTCACTGCAGCAGAGCATTGCACTCCTCTGTACCCTCTACTCCATCATCACCCTCTACAGGGAATTAGTTCCTTATGTACTTCAACAGAGTTTGACAGTAAACAGTCAAAGGATCATGAGTTTGCTGATCTTTCTTCTCTGAATTCCACTGTGATTATATTGCCCACACCACCACCACATATACTAAACTACAATCCTCAGCAAATTTCTCCTCCACTAGGTCCTCCATGCAACAGTCAGTTCAAGGTTTATTGCAATCAATATGTCGCCAGAGCTCCTCTACCAGAATCAACTATTAAATGTGATCTGGCAGATATAGATAATCAGCAATTAGGTGTGATTCCTGGAGGAGGAGCTTGTGCTGCTGCTGTGGTTGTTGGGCATCCACAAGAAGAAGAAGAAGAAGAAGAAAACGAGAAGGAAGTCAATCGAACCAGAAAAGCTTGCCAGAAGTTCCTTCTCTCAACATATGGTGGTCAGAGCCGACACAGTTTGAACAATTGGAAGATTGGGGCAAGCACTGCACTCTTGAAACCTTTTCCTCAATTTCTTCATGCTTCTTGATATTGAATCATAAGAAATGAATGTATGTGTTGTCGATCAAGGTGAGGAGAAAGTGAGAGAGACACATGAATCGATCTTCTGATGTTCATTTCATGATGTCAATGATTCTAACAACATCAAGTTGCAGAGTTGCATCAAGGATGACTATGATGAGAAGATAGCGCACACGCAGAGACTGATGGGTGAACTCAAAGGTTCAGTGGAAGGATTCAAGAGCAGAATTGAAGTGGAGAGTGAGGGTTGGCGAACTCACATGGAAGTATTGAAGAATGAGTTGGAAAGCTTGAGAAGGGAACAAGAGTATGCAATTGCAGATGCAAAACACAGCATTCGCAGTGAATTCAAAGGCAGGCTTGGGGGTTTGATGGATGCAGCAGAGAGAGCAAGTGAAGAGAAGCAACAGGTTTAAGCTTATTTCCTTTTCAAAGCATTTTGGTTGTTCACTGCATGACAACAAGGCATCAAGTCTCTGGGTGGGCTCTACAGACAGGAATCTCATGTTTTGCAGTATGTAGAATCATGTTTCTAGAATGCAGTCTAGCTTAGGTTAAACCAATTCATAAGTCATCAGGTAGAGGCACTGGTGGACGAGAGGATAGAGAAAATACTGAACAAGAAGGACATTGTCATGTCTGAGATGAAGAGCAACATGCGCCTTTTGTGGAGTGAGGTAGAATCTCTGACTAAAGGCAGAGACCATTTGCAAGAACATGTGAATCACCTGACCAAAGTTGCCAAGATAGCAAAGGAGAATGCTAACCGTGAGCAAGACATTCTCAAATCAGAAAATGGATTTCTGCGCAGGCAGCTGCAATCGTTCAAAGGCAATGACAATCAGGTAGGTCTGCTCATGACCAATCTCACTTCTACACAACCATAACCTTGTTCTGATGCAAATGCCAAAGCTTTGACTGGATTGCATGATCAAATTCATTGCATGTGAAAGGTGATCTGCCCTGCAGATGAAGTCTGAATTAGAGAGGGAAAATTTATGGCAGGCAGTGGAGAAGCTCAAATATGAAGGCACTGATTTGAAGCTTGATGTAAAAGATTTCAAGAAAGTTGAAAAGGCAGTGAAGGTAAGGATGCATGCAGCTGAAATTGCTATTACATCCTTGTGAATTGCACCCCTGGATGTAGAGTCTAAACCTGCAACCTGATCATGTATTTTGCAGAGGGGATGCAGAGAATGAGTAATTTTTTGGCTGTGTGATTGAAATCTCGTTTGCTCTTCTCAGATGGAACTTGAGAATGTAAGAAAGCTTGCAGAAAAGATGCAAGAGGACACTGAAGAACTGGAGAGGGAAAGAGGCATGTCACATGTAGTTGGTGTCCAGGAGAGACTTCTAAGAATGGAGAAAGTTGAGAGTCTTTCACACCTCTATCTAGGAGGATTGGAGGAGGTGCATGCTGATCTATTCAATGTGAAGCTTAGTTGCAATGACCACATAGACAAACTGGAAGAGCAATGGAAACAATTTCAGCAGCATGAGCACCAAGAGAAGGATTCCTCAAAAGAGGAACTTGGATCATCTGTTCCACCACAAGTAAGTTGCATCACATACTTCCCTTTTCAGCTTCAACCCCATGAACAAAGTCTTCAGGTTGGACAATGCAAGAAGAAGAAGAAGGATTTAAGACCTCAATAGTCTATTCAAGTGTGACACTCTTCTTGAGGTCTGATTTTTTTTTCCTGCAAGTTTGGTGGGATGTTTCAGGTGCTTTTGGACAATCTCATGGAGAATATGAGAAGTGAGATGGCAGAAATAGTGGAGACAGAAAGACACATTCTTCAACAGACACTTGAGAGGGAGAGTGGATCCATTCATTGCCAAATGAAAGAAGCCTGCACCAACAACAGATGTGAAATGATAAGCATGGTCAAAGCAGAGGTGCAGAAGTGCTTGAAAAATTCACAAGAGAAAATGTTGGCAATGACACATTCGATCAAGCAAGAAGTGAAAGACTTGAAGACTGAACTAGGTGTTGCAGAGGTATACAACAACAACAAAACCCCTTGTCAAACTCTTTGGATTTTCTCTTGTGCATCATCCCATAAAACCATGACCTGATGATGATTGCTCAAGATTGTGAAATTTGCATCCATCACATAATTTATTCTGATGTCAAATAGAATAGTTCGATTGTTGGTGATGAGCAGGAAGGTCTAGATGATCTGGCAAGAGCTTTGTCAGTTGTAGAAAAACATAAGGAAGTGGCAGCAATGGCAGCTGCAGAAGCCACTATGTCATCAAGAAAAGCAAGCAACATCCTTAATGAAATGCTCGGATCTTTCAGTATTGAAATGGCAAATGCACGTTCAAACAGCCTGCAGCTGCAGGTTGGATTCCACATGATTATGTTCCTCAGATTAAAGGTGTTCCATTTATTGATATATTAGAATTATGGGTGCAAAGTACATGCCTTCTGACTGTGAAACCACACTTGCACTATTGTGATCCAGGAGAATCTGGCAATTGAGAGAGACATGGCAGCAGCTGCTGCTGCTGAGGCCATCAAAGTGAGCAAGGAGCTTGCCAAGGTGAAAGAATGCTCACAGATTGCTATTGCAGAAGCACAAAACAAAAACCACAAGTTGCAACAGTTTCTAGAGAGAGAGAGCTCAAAGATCATGACTGCAATGTCTGTTGTTCACAAAGAAAAACATGTGGCGTCACTTGCTGCATCAGAGGCTGCTGCATCTGCAAATCAGGCTGGACAAGTATTGGCTGACATTCTTGGCTCCTTCAACTCAGAAATGGCAAAAACTCAGAGGCTGAGTTTGCAGCTGCAGGTACCATTCATCTTCATCACATGAATTTTTATCACTTGAATCATCTGAAGAAAACCATCCTTGAGTAACTGTAAGTAAGAAGATCATGTGTGCAACACTCATGATGTATGCAGGAGCGTTTGGAGAGAGAGAAGGATGGCATGGTGTGTGAGAGACAATTGGCAATACAACACAGCCAGGAAGCCAGAAACCGCTTCAGCAATGAACTTGAGCTTGCCATTGCTGGCTGGCAAATGGCAATGAATGCTGAGGTTGCCAAAGCCAAAGAAATCAGTCATGATCTTCAGGAAGTAAAGAGCCAATTGTCTTCCACACTCATGCAACAATCTCTTGCAGGTCCTAATCTGATGACTGCAAGTCATCAAATCCCTGAGCACAAGAAGTCTTGCAACATTTCCAAGGTAAAAAACCATCACCATCTATGCCAAGAAATGAAAGATGTTCTGCACACTTTAAAATTGCAAGCTTTTCTAAAATTTGTAAAATGGAGGACATACAGATGGAGGACAGCCTCAACACTCTCTCACAAACAGTGGAACAAATACAAGAATCACAAAATCATCTGAATATAGAGAAGAAGCAGCACCTGATTGCTATGCAGCAAGAGCTTGAACGGCAAGAGAGAGAATGGAAGGTTGAGCTCAACCAGCTCAATCAGGTCAGCACTGGTTCTTTCTCATCTAAGAAATCTAAGACATCACAATACAAGGAAACTTTCTGATTTAGTTTGTAGATCATCATCACTTCATATCCAGATAGTTTGCATAAAGTTTGAGATTAAAGATAAGTTGAATGCTCATCAAAACTTGCTTCTTGAAGGTGATGCACATGCTGGAGAAAAGTATAAATGATTCAGTGGTTGATCAATCAGACATTGTGAGGAGAATCAAGAAGTTGGAAGGCGTGCAGATTGACTTGGTTCATTCATGCGATGAAGTGCGTTCCAGCACTTGTGAGCTTGCAAATACAGCTGCCATTTGGTTTCCAAAGTACGAAGCAGCTGCATGTATCATCAGCGAACTCTCTTTTAAATTGGAGCAAACTGATGAGAAGATCCGAGCAATCTATTGTGATGAAAACCTCCTGCAGCAGATGGCACAGGTTGCAGAGTTGAAGGTGCAAGGGCTCAAAGATTTGATGGCAAGCTCTGTCTTAACACAATTTGGACCAGAGCTCCGCAACATTCTTGAGCAGGTTGAGAATGATAACCTTGCTCATTGCCAGGTAGTCTTCAACTACATATTTTGTTGCAAATATTTGTTACAATGCTTGATGATTTTGTTGATCTCCTTGTTGATCAACCTTTTGTGTCCTTCAATCTTTGCTACAACTTGTTGAGATTCAATTGATCACCTCTGATTTGTGCAGGCACAAGAAGCTTTGTCAAATCGCATGAACAGGCTTGAGATGGTTGTGGGGTGCACTAACTGGAGCTCTAGTGTTGATTTGAAGCATGCTAATGAAATTCCTGCAAATGAAACCAAAGACAGCAATGTGGAATCTGTGGGAAACTTGAGCCAAACTGTTGAGGCTTTGCAAAGGTCTACAACTTTGCCCCATCTACAACTCTGCATTTCCTTGAAAATCCTCAACTTCAAAGAAGATAACATCTTTTTTTCTCATATCACCATGCACCTCACCACTATCACCATCTGAAGCATCAGTGCTTTCATCATCTTCAACGTGAAACTGTTAGCATTTGCAGTTCATTCCTCTGCTAACAAACACAAAAGTGAATGACAAGTAATAATTACATTGCAGACAAGTGGAATTTTTGGCATCGGAGAAGCACAATGATGTGTTAGTGGCAAGCACAGATCTTCCTACAACAGAGTCCAAATTTGATTCCAAAGTTGTTATACTAGAGAGCCGGATTGAGCATGTGGCATCTGCAACCTTTTCAAATTTCCGGTATGATTTTTGTATCCTACAATGTCATCCAATCAAAGAATGAGTTCAAATATATTTTTGTAGAGTTATAAGTGGTGACCTCCTTGTGAACAAACAAACAGGCTGAAACTCTTACATTTGAGATGCTTGTGGTTTTGGACAGTCTGTTGGACAAGAAAATTGTGCAGATCATGCTGGGATTGCAGTCTGCAATATCTGGAGCAGCTATGGCAGACAGCAAGTGTGGTGCTCTTGGTGTGGAGCTTGTCAAGGTCTTTCGAATGCTGGCTTGCTGTAGATCACAAACAAGTCCAGTGCAAAAGATCAAAGATTCAAGCCCAGCTCCTTGTGGTCATACTGGAGACCATGGAGGAAGACATCACTCATCCACTTCCAGCAGAAACTGCAAGGATCATCATCATGACCACATTTCTTGCACCCATTCTTCTTCCTCTATATGCAGAAGTGATTGTGACCATGTATCCCCATCAAGGACAAGCAATGGAAACAAGCAATTGCCACCACCACCACCACCACCACCACCCATGGGCTTGAATGTAGGAAATGCAGCATCAGTGGCACAAGCTATTGATAGAAGAGGGATAAGAGCAGGTGACCAATGCAAACTTGATGCAATTCTAACAAGAAGAACTGAGTCTTTTGACATAGGTAAGACCCTCACATTACAACAAGAGAGAGCAGGAACAGATGAAGAGCCATCCAGTGCATCAGAACAAGGAGAGAGCCCTACAAAACAAAGGTGGACTTTTTCTGAACAGTTTCTTGAAGAGATTGAGAATGAAAAGTCTCGTCAACTACAAGGTAGTCATGAGTTCAGTTTCATTGAAAAGTATAGGCAAGGTGCTGTTCATGAATCTGGCTTGAACAGCCATCTCACAATTGAGAAAACACAGGACTTAGGTAGCTCAGGAAAAGACTGTCATCAAAGAACAAATATTCACTTGGAAGCCGGCAATGTACATGTGAATGTGAGTCACCATTCAGCTGTTGGACATCAGTCAGAGAAGAGGGGAGACTTGATTGCAGTGCAATCATAGAGATATTTGAGACAGCTTTGAGACCTTTGAAGAGATTTTACAATCCTTGAAGCATATTATGCAATGTAGAGGGAAAGAGTGTCTCACTCACTTGCTGGAGAGGAGGAGAAAGTTCAGATGTGAAACTAAATCATGAGAAGCAAATTCTGACAGAGGTATTTACTTAAGCCCTAGATCCTACATTGTATGCATAGTCCACATATGAGATATACAATTACATTACATCATGAGATGCTCTAGCAGAGATGGATCTAGCAATTCTTATGCTACTGCAATGGTGGTGCTTGCTAAGTTTGTCAGAACGCATAGAGAAACACTGAAGAAGCTATATGGGAAACTTTGCCATCCACTCACTTTCATTTGTGTCTGCAGATGAAATGTTTGACTTCAACTGGACGAAATCAAAAGTCTAGTTGATGTTCAGGTACTTATGAATTGACAACAGTGTCAGGGATGAAACTGATTTAATTAGCAAGGAATATTCATTTGGCTGGAACCAAATAGCCAGAAAGATGAAGCATATTTGATGGAGTATGCAAGAAAAATACTCAAATGGAACCCAAAGGAGATGACTTAGGCAGAGTGATGTACATGAAGAAATTGATCACAACCAGTTTTGATAGACATTCAGACAGCATGGAGCATTCTGGAAATTTTCACTTGCATAGTACCTCGGCCACAGACAAACCACAGGTAGTTTGGCACATTGGCATTCGAAGCAGAGATGAGAGATCACACTGATATAATTGCTCAGGAAGAGAAATTGTGAGTATCTTATAGATCCAAAGGATTATTGCTACACATTCAAGTGGACTTATAATCTACACTGCATGAGACCTTGTGAATATCAAGTCATTCACACAAAACATGACATGCAAGATGTGCAGAAAGTCTTTTTTTGCTTTGCTATTGTATTCTCACACAAACTAAAAACATTGAAATGATGCTAAAGTTGTCAGCTTGGAAAGCCTAGCCCCCAATCAATGTAAACGGCCTTTTTTGATGGATGCCATCACCACTTGAAAACACCTTGAGCAATAGGGCGGCAGGCAAAAACTGAGTCATGAATCAAGAAGGTTATGTATGTGGTTAGATTCAGATATCATAGCTTTTTACTCCATCCATTATGTACAATTCCAAGCATATCTGATGGTGAGAAACCCGCTCTTTTAGACTACAAGGCAAACATAACCTGCAGTGAGAATTGCTGCTATTAATGTGATTCCAGTTGTTATCTGGATCACACTTGTTGATAACTCCATGAAAATATGAATCTGACTTCAACAGTCCATCCCTGATAAGTTTACTTACAAAGGTGAAACTTTGGGAATGATGAGACATTTTTTGTGTGTGTGAGAAAGGGTCAAAAGAGACTCAAGTTATTAGCACAAATTCCAACAATATCCACATGTTGCTCCCATTGAACCTTCTCAAAGGGGGACAGAATAACAGCCCAAAACACAAGGTCAATCGAAAATAGGACTACAGGCTTTCACAAATAGGGTTGATGTTGAAGGTTTGTTTGCATGCAAATAGTGAGTGGATGTGGTGGGAGATCCACAAGGATTTTTAGAGTAGATTTAGGATTCAAGATGTGAATCTCAAAGTTAATTGATCCCAGATGTCACTGGTGGCAGGTGATGAAATATTATAATCTTTTCTCTTTGTTTGTCTCCAAATCCCTGGGCATCCTCTATGTTCAGGCATTTTGGTGGACATGTTGTTCAGGCTTTTGTATTCACAATTGCATCAGTTTTGGAACCACTTTGGATCAGCTATTTATGAACATGCCTCTGCTGACTTCCAGGTGCTCAGAAAAAACTGGCACATCCCCATTGAGCGCAAGGAAGAAAACAGTGCTTGTAAACGAGCACAAGAACAATAGGGAGGCTGTTACGACTTGTGCCTTCATGATCCATTTGTAATGTGCTACTGGACCAGTGCCAAACAGTATTGAAACTAACGAAGTCACAAACATTAAAGCATGCATTGAGTGCAAGGAAGAAAACAATGCTCATAAACTAGCACAAGAACAATAGTGAGGCTAATATGACTTGTGCTTTCTTGGCCATTTTGTAATGTGCTACCGGACCAGTGCCCAATCAGTATTGAAACTAACAAAGTCACACACGTCAACGCATCCACATATAATTGTGTTCTTTCAAATCTCATAACACCAAAGATAAGACTCTAGAGACTCTCTCTGAAAATAAACTCCCAAAACCTGAAAAAGCTAAACCCTTGTTTACTCTGAACAAGTTTCCAACAACAAATAACAATTACAAAAAAAAGTAATACTCTACTACAATAAATACTAAACCCATGACACATTTGTTGGAAATTTAAGCTATCAGTGTCTTCTTAAATTGCCTGTCTTTGACATCTCTTGCAGCAAGCCTTTGTATTCCACACAACAAAAACCAGCACAAGGTTGTAACTGTTAACAGATAGCTTGCAATCAACAGAATAATTGTCACAATTAGATGAATTTCACATCTGAATTTTCCCTCCCTGAGAACTGTTTTTGTTGCAGCATTTGTTGTAAGATCTCCAGCTCATCAAGGTTATTGACTTAAATCCAGTTCAATCTGTTGAAACATCTCTCATTGCGATTTTTAGATTATTTCCCAAATTCAGCTCCTTAGAAACACACACAAATCCAACCACCACAACATCCCTTAAACCTCACTTCCCATTACATAACTCTACACACTCCACAGAACTAGGAGATAACTAGACTAGGTTGCCCAAATTTTCAACCCAAAATTTTCATTGGTGAACCAATCATGAACAACCAGATATTGGCTAAAAACTTGAAAATTTTGGGCTGAACTTTTTTGCGGGAGAAGTCTAAGGAATGAAACATGGTCAAAAGAGAGAAATCTAGTGTGAACAAAACCAATCTCAAATAAGATAACAACAAACAACAAAATTGCAACAAGATCCACCCCTTCCCCCAAAAATGATTTGGAAGGAGGACAAAAATCTCCATCCATTCTCGCAACACCAACCCATTATGGCCTTCATTACAAATCATCCACTGATACCAATGATCATTTCCCAGACACTGACTCCTGAGTACTGAATTGTTTACTGGGGACAACAATCAGCACAACCCATCAACTAATAATGCTGCAATCCATTATGATTTTGGCCCACCTTGGGGAAAGGCTTGTTGTACCATGCTGGGCCAAGAAGAAGATTCTTCAGCACATTGGCTTTGTCCCCACCATCACATGTATATCTATGTGGATTTGGTGGGCAACATAAAATCCATGAATATCCCTCCTAAATGAGTTTTTCCAAGGTTGAAACAAAGGAATGGAAAAGGAAAATAGTATCAAACTTTTTTATATAATTTCCAAACCCTTGTTTGTACTTTATAAACCCACATGAAGAAAGAACTCCACATTTAGATAACAAAAAATGAATTTAAAAAGAAGGTAAATTTCTTTGCCCAAAATAAGATGGCATCCCCCATGCCAGCCTCCTTCATCTACATACCACCATACTAGGAAGAAATCAATTGTAAGATTTTTTCCAATATCTTGACAATAAAATGAACAGCTTGTAACCAAAAGCATCATAAAGAACTATTTGAAATTCAGTAAACATTGACATTGTGTATTGAGAATTTTCGTCCATGTTGACCTAATTTCATCCATTGACATTGGCATCGAAAAAATTACTAAAAATTGTACCTTGATATTTTACACCAATTTTATTACAAGTTTGCAACAATTGATGATTGCTGAATATTATTCATACCCTTAATAGAGGCATATTTGAAGGTTAAAGTAACTTGCGAATTTGAGCTCAAAGGGTATTTAAATGGTTCATATTTGTCAGATCTTATTTCGGGCAAAGAAAATGCTGCAGAGAATATCAATGTGTTACAATTGATGTTTACTTGCTATTTCAAGGTCACATGACAATTTGCAAAAATATGAACCTTCAAACACACACACATGTACTTTGCTACAAATATGTCAATTTTAATTGAAAGAACAAGAGGTTTGGAAATTGGTCCTATTTGATATTTTAAGGACTTCAAAATGCAATGAATTTATAAAGAACCCATGTAATTACAAGAATCGTATGATAGGCAACAATAAGACGGTGTGGTTAGTTTTGATTGGATGATCAAAATATGAGTTCTAAAAGTTTGAGTTTTCCAACAACCAAAATTAGAATTAATTTTTAAAAAACTCACATCCCACCTATGAAATTCAAATTTTTTTCCCAATGAATGAAATTAGAAATTCTCTTTATCTTGAGTTGTGCATTCATACTTTTACAATTCAACATATGTATTGCAATGAAATTTAAGATATGAAATCATTCAAGAAGGTAGAGTGAGTGAGATGTGCCATCTTTAGGATCAAAATGCTGGAAAATGTCAAGCTGGTCGAAAATTCCTTTTAAACAATGAACAACATTGCAAGTTCTTGTTGGTTCCTGAAGGCCCCTAATCTCTTGAGAAGGAGCCCTTTATTGAACCACATACAACCAATTCTTAAATTCTTTAGCAATGTAATGTCTAGATAGTTGAGGGTTATACATCAGTTTACATGTGTATTCATGTGTGAATTTATACATGAAGTTTTAGTCCATGAGATGTTGGTACTTGGTCCTTAACATGGTAAAGGAAAATCCCCTAAGATTGTATATATATCATTAAATCATGTTTGTTAGAATCAATTTTTTTTTAAAAATTAACAATGGAGAGCTAGGCAACAAATGAAACATCACTTTACCTTTAGAATCATTGTTTCTCTCAAGTACTTCAATTGTTTCCTAGGAGCCCAAACTATGCTGAATACATTTAAGCATGTCACCAAAGCAAAGATTAATTCCAAACATTCTCAAAGCTTGATTTGCAACAACAAACTCAATAAGAAAAATTGTAGGAAAATAACTGTACAATTTTGGACCGCTGGAGTTAATTAGACATCAACTCAAGTGTGTAACCAAGTGTATAATTTCCTCTGCTGATTTTTCAGCTACCTAATTATTAATAGTGTTTTTCTTAAGAATTTTTGTTTGTAGCCAAAGTGGCTATCATACCTAAAAAGATGTAGAAATAATGATGATCATTTCTCAGGAAGGTTTGGCCCCCTTTACACTATGGTGAGGGACCATGGAAATGCTGAGAGCCCTCAAAACACATCCAAATGCCTTCCCTTGGAAATTTAGAAATCATTTATGTGTGGGCCTTGGTTGTGAAGTGGAATGAAATGTGTTAAAGACTTTGTTGAGGTACTTTAACAAAGTGGCATATTGTGACTATTAAATAGGTGTGAGAAACCCCGAAAGTTTTTTTTTTTTTTTCTTAATTTTTTGTTTTGGGATGGGCATCTTTGATTGGCCCATCACAAAACAAAAAGATAAATATAAAACTTTGGACCTTCCTGAAATAGATATGTTGTAATCTCCTCATTTGAATTGGATATATGGGTTAAATCAAGAGTAGAACTTAACTTGGCAAAGAATATGGAGACAAAGGAAGAGATATTAGGAACACATTGGGAACTTGGGGAACATGTTGAGAATCCAATGGGAACACAATGAGAACAACAAAAATCTGGTGCCCCCCATTGCCCCCAAAAGAAAAAGAACCTAGCCCCTTGGTACATGTTGCCTCACCTCCTTGCTACAAGAATTCTTTTTGCCTACATGTGTTCCTTGCCATTTTTGGCTTAGGCCAATGGTAGGGTCATGAACTATGGATGGATATTACAATGCCCTTAACCAGGAGTAACATTTTACATCAATCATGGGTTTTTGTCCTCACGACTTAACAGACTTGGCACGAAGCATGTTAAAACCATGAAACATTATCCAAAATGCATTTAATGAGCATTTTTCATCCATTCACATTGCATGATCCCTTAGACCTACAACCTTCATGTATAGTGAACTCGTACTTTAATAAAGATTTTGAATTTCAATGGTCATGGGCTTTTAGCCCTTGAGCAAAGAGGACAACATATGAAACACAAAACTTTAAATCATCTCTCGATATCTTTGGCTACACACTCAAAACAAAATATTGACATTTGTTGATTTTTGAATTTTGAGTAAAAATTGCCCATAAAAAAAGGCTGCTAATTATCATTCCAAATGGATATCAATCCTTTATTAGAATGAAATCACAACTCACCATATATAATTTGTAATTAATATAACCCCCCCCAAACTTACCACCCCCCACTCCCAAAAAAAACTTCCAAGTCCCCTATGGGCACATAATAATTAATCAATGTAAAACCAAAATCAAAATCTGCAAGAGAGACTTAAGTATTATTGAAAACCTGGAAAAAAAAAATTGTACAAAGATGTGAGATTATCAGTCAAGCAGGCTGCTAACTAATTTGTGTGCTAATTTGTGCAACAATGTGAGCTTAATTGTGTGTGTGTGTGTGTGTGTTTTGAGAAGATTAAAGCTCTAAACTAAATTAAGTTAATTAGACTTTTGGGTATGGCAAAAAAAAAAATTTTAAAAATTGTCATAACTCACAAATGGAGTTTTAAGACTCCCATGATTTTGAGAGCCCAGTTACAGTAACTTTTCTAATGTCGTGGCCGACTTTTGAGAGCCATTGATTTGAGCTTCATCGCACTGCCAGTACTATTATTTCAAAGTTTCTTTTATTGTCAACGAAACACTGCACAGATGACAAAGATTTCTCAGGTATACATATTATGTAAAAATTTCCTTTACTGATCTCAAGGGGGTGAACAAATCACACCTGCAAAGACAAAAAACATCCCAACACAATTTTCCTCAATCAAAATTCAAATTCATGCAAGAGAGACTCTAGATTTACTCCACTCCACATACGGTGTTGTCAAGTTTCTAATTTTTCTTAACTTAATCATGCTGAGTTCAACCACCATAACTGAGACTGATGTTAAATAATTCTCAAGAGGGGTATGTATGTAAGAAGAAAAAAAACCAAAACAAAAAAAATAAAAATTAACCTAGTACTGACCAGAAGGAGTACTTATATGAAGAACTTGTCCACTCTGCATATCTAAGGAGTATACTCTAGTACCATATATGGAGTAGTTAACAGCACTGGGTTACCACACATGAGTAAAATTCCAAATTGTAATGGCTCAGACATTGCCTAATTATTACTTAACTAATTTGAAATTCTCAAATATTTTGCAGGACCCATGTTTTTGAAACAAATAAATGTTTGGGGGAAAAATTAAATAAAAATCGGTTCACGGATTATTATTATTATTATTATTATTATCAGCAACAGCAGTGGGTAATTCCAAAGGAGTGATGATATAAAAACTAGTTCCAGAAATGTGGCATTTAGAGAAGAAGATTTGCATGAGGTTTTCTAAGATATGGTGGCCTGTCTAGTACACTTGTTTGTCTATGAGCCTGCACTACTAAAAAAAAAAAAAAAAAGTTAATTTTTCAATTTATTCAAATTAGATGCAACTATTTCAATAGTGAATTTATTGAAATTTTTAAAAAATCAATTTTAATAAGCCATCTGATGTTAATTAGGATAATTAGGATCCAGGGATCAATTAGGATAATTTTTCTAGGCATAGAGTGGATTAGGTACTACTTGAGGAGAGTTCTTTATATGTGTGTGTGTGTGTGTGTGTGTGTGTGTTATGAGAAAGTCTAGTGAGAGAGAGAGAGAGAGAGAAATGAAGATTAATTAAGATCCATGGAACCTAGATGATGATCACACAACTGCAGATCCATTCCTTGTAATGTCTATGCACTATTATTAGCACTACTCTAGAGAATGTCTAGAAGTGGATGGATCATTATGTATTAAGAAGATTTCCTTGTTCTCTGTGTTGTGTTGTGTTGTGTTGTGTTGTGTTGGTGTGTGTGTGTGTGTGTGTGTGTTATGAGAGAGTCTAGAGAGAGAGAAATTAGGATCCATGTCCAACTTAGGTGATCAGAAAGCTTTTAGATCTCCAGTTCTTGTAGTAATGTCTATGTCCTTTTATTAGTACTACTAGAGATTAAAATTATGTCTAGAAGTGGATGGATTAGGTACTAAGGATTTTTCTTTGTTGTGGCATGTGTGTGTGTGCGCGCGCGCGTGTTAGTTATGAGAGAGTCTATAGAGAGAGAGAGAATGGAGATTAAAACTAGGATCCATGGAGTAGCTGCTAACAACGAGACAGACAGCGCTTGCAGATCTATATATTCCTTGTAATGTGTATGCAGTATTAGCTAGTTCTACTAGAGAATCTGGTTGGATAATTCAGTCGGCATAATTTCACTGCCATTTATGTGAAATTGGGACACACTTTGCATCAGTTACAGAGTTGTAGTAATATTGTAGACTCGTTATTATGAGTAGCAGACAAGAAAAAGAAAAGAAGAGAAGTGCTAGTTACATATCGATGATGAGATTAAAGAGTGCACATGCATTAAGAGGGCGGGTTGGTCAGGTCTTACGGTTTGCAGCAGTGTGTTGGGTGGCAGTACTCATGCCGTTGATCAAGGCGGAGGCTACACTCCTGCGAATGGGATTCAGTAGCTCTTCTGGCACGTTTAAGCCGGCCATCATGTACTTGAAGATGAGCGCTTGGTGCTCCAATTCAGCCCACTGGCCGGACGTGAAGGGAGAGACGACGTGAGCTGGTGCTTCTGTGGCGCTTTGCACGCCGCCGCCGTTGGCGCGGGAACTCTTGCGCCGACACGACGACTGCGTCGATTGATCCGTCTCTTTCATGGCTTAATATTTTGCTGATCTTCACCCCTGCTCTGATGCTACTGCACAAGTGATGCGAGTACTAGTGCTGCTGCAACCAGTCAGTCACAAAGAACCCCCTCTCCCGTCAGCCTTCATATAACATGGACCTTCTCTTTGCCTCTGCACAAGCTTTCTCCAGTTGGACTGTCCTCCGCTTTCTCCAACACTAACTGTCCGGTAACTCCAGATCTCAAACAACACAGTGCTAGCTAGAGTGATCCAGGAAGCTCTATATATAATCAAAATCAATCCTGCATGCAACCTCTGTGACTGAAGCTTTAGTAGTTGTAGTGGCACTTATAGCCCCAGTTATACTCTTCAGTATGCATGATCAGATGATGAAGCTAAGCAGCACCTATACTGAAAATCCAAAACAGTTCTAGTGATCACGACAGCTCCAGCGATATGCAACGACAGTGTTGCACCTTCTTCAGACACATGCTCATTAGCTAGAACATTGTTGACACAAAACGAAGACAAAACAAAACCCATGAGTAAGGAATGAGTCCATGGCATTCACGACATGACTTATGTACCTTAAAAAATATATAATAGGCGAGCCAGGAAAGCTAGTCTAGTAACCAGATCCCAAATCCAGGTGCAAATTCCAATCCGGGTTGCTGATCCCACACCGCGAACGTTGCTGCAACACAGACGCGGAGCTACTAGAAGACCAAAAACAAAACAAAACAAAACCACTCCGAAAGCCGCACTCACACATCCGATGTTAAACCACCAGCAGTTGCAGCAATATTATTCACACTATAACTTTGATCTAGACTCTTTGCTTGAATCACATTGTGCAAGTAGCGGAACTATCTAGTACACAAGCTGTCCACAAAGCAAGACAAGATGACTATACATAACAATTGTTCACGCGGGGCTAACTAACTAACTAGCTAGCTAGCTAGCTAGCTGCAGCTACAGCAGCAGCAGCAGCAGCAGCACAGCACCGTAGCGGCGCGGGGCTTGCTTGCTTGCTTGCTTGCTTGCATGCAGGAGTTGTGCAAAACAAACCTGGAACGCTCTAGTATGATCCTCGAGCACTCAGGCTTGTAGATTGCTACAAAACCACAGAAGCTCTAAATCACATCTGTCCAGACAAAACAGACAAGGGACACTCCACGATCCACCTACCGTACTCAGTCCTGCTGCCTCCAGAGCTCTGGACTGGACGGCGGCAGCAGCAACCCACCCACACAAACAACAACTACTGCTTGTGCTGTAGTACATTCTGGCACATAATTCTGCAATAATGGGGTTGGTAATTTGTTGGGAATTATGAGAGAGAGAGAGAGAGAGAGAGGGCCACCTTTCCACACGCCACAAAAAATCAAGGCCCTTGAAAAAAAAAGGACAAACTTACCAGCTAGCCATTTGGGGCATAATGTTTCTTGCAACCCCAGATGATGATGATGATGAGGATGACCAACAATTTAACACCCAATTTGGGCATTTCTTGTACAACACCATGATGATGATGATGATGATGATGATGACCAGCAATTTGGGTATTTGTTGCAACCCACATACATGACTCTGGCCAACAATAACACCTAATTTGGGCCAGGGTTTTTGGCAATTAATTTTGTGATGTAGCCAAACTGGCGATCATGTACAAGAATATTTTAGCCAAATTTGGATATAGATCAGATATGAAAGTAAATTTTTTAAAGAATTCCTCACATTGTTTGCTTCATACTAGAACCCAATAGAAACTCTGGCAATTTCTTTAAAATTTTGGTTAAATCTGGCAACTAGAAAACCTGTTTTTTTTAAATATTAGACATTTGGCACAAAAAATAGCCAAATTATGACTAAACTTAGCCAGAAAAAAAGAGTACACTGATTTGGGCATTTCTTGCAACCCCATGATGATGGCCAATAATGAGGCCCAATTCTGGCATTTCTTGCAACCTCGTGATTATTAACAATAACACCCAATTTGGGCCATAGTTTTTTTGCAACCCCATGATCACCAACAATAGTTCACCCAATTTGGGCTATAAACTTTTTGTGCAACCCGATGCTCACAAACAATAACACCCAATTGAGAATTTATTGCAACCCCATTGATCATCAACAATTCGGGCATTTCTTGCAAACCCTTGATCACCAACAATTAACACCCAATTTGGGCAACCACATGATCACCAATAGTGGCACGTGGCTCAATCCTAAATGGGCTCATACTCTTTAAAAGCAATGACATCACCCATGATATTGGGTTGATGTCAGGTGTTACTCTCACTAGAACCATAACTGGGATTTCATTGGAGATGCAAGTGTCTTATGTGGGAAATTTAATATCAAGGTACTCCTGAAAACCTTTAAATGTCTTCTAAGTGAGAATTTTAATAGTGGTAGCCTAGTCTTAAAAAGCTTTTGTGGTGTGTCCTATTTTAATTTTGTTTTGGGAAACAAGTACTTAAGCTTATGTAGGTGTTTTGATCATATGCATATGTTTTTGGTTGGTATTTTATGCCTCCTTTTTCCTAATCAGGCTCTAGAAAACATCCCTCAAGGGGAGGTGGGAAATTCCCAACGTGGTGGAAAAGAGCCTAAAGAGGCCAAATTGTTGTGACATCGGCATGATGTTGAGCAAATGTCATCTGAAACAACTGGTACAGATTTTTTAAGAATGGAATAAAGCTTATTACAAACTTGGCAATGTGACCGGAAAAATCCTTGAACTTTGTTTAATAGTGTAGAAAGACTTTGTATGCAAGTTTGACTCATACCATTTTAGACATTTAATAGGTTCCCACCTCAAAAGACCATCCAAACCATGAATTTTAAAAGGGTGGTTCTTGATTTTAATATCATTTCTTTAAAATTTGCTTTTCCTTAGCCCAATGGGGCTATCATCTATGACTTTTTGGTGGTTGTTGGTGGCCCCAATATATCCCATATATAAGAGTTGGACCTTTGATGGGTAATCATACGTGATCATAAGATCTAGAGCTACATGGAAAGTGGTCCACCCTAATTGGGGGAGTTGGTAAATAATGGGAACTAGTGCTTTTTGTTTGTTGTGAAGAGATAGATGTATGAACTTTTTTGTATTTGGGCACAAGCATAGCAATGAACTCCATTGTCAAAAGCACTAGAGGGATAGACAACCACCAAAGACCAAGTAGGCCACCCAACTTTGCAAGTCAACCAAGGAGGAAACCTCTACAAGTAATAATGCAATTTATGAAAAGAAGGATAGCACCATCTACTAACATATGGAGATCCATCAGTAGAGCACAAAGTAGTGTTGGGCTCCCCATGCTTTATCAAGCATCTCTACAACCAAATCAACCTTGGAGGATGGAACTAAGTTGTTCATTTATATGAAAGTGCTTTTCCAATCTATTGCAAAAATTATATGCCAAGTACAAGGTAATCACCGACACATGTCCTTTCATCTTTTTAACATGTTTAGGGTTTAGGGTTTAACTTTACACCGATGAGATGTAAAACCATTGTGGTTCTTATTTATCCACATGGTGATCCACAAAAGCACACCTGTAAGTCCTATCCAAACATCATTGAACTTCCATAATCTCCTTGCCAACTTTTGCCCTGGTGCATAATGTTGCATTGAATAGCTTTCCCAACATCATTGAACTTCCTGGAGATCCTTGGCAACTTTCCTAGTACATGGGGTTTCGTGGTGAAGTTGTTCCATGGAATATTCAGAGGTAGATGGCAATGAAGTTAGTTCATGATTGTGAACACCCAACTCCACACCATTATGGCCTCCTTTTTATCACTAAAATGTTTGGGCTAGTTTTCTTTTGAAATTTTTAGTTCATAACATGGGCAAAGTCTAGAATCGATATCCTGATTAACTTTCAGGCTCCACATCTCCACCATAGTTGGGTGGTTCTCATGTTGTTAGACTAGGCTCCAGTTCTCGGTCTACAACCAAACGCCCAAAGCGTTTGGTTATGGTTGGGTTTTTTGAAAAATTCAAAATTAGGTTAGGTCTGGTTTCAGTTGTGCAAATCCAACTAGGGATTGGTTTTGGTTGGATTATTTGAAGAAATCAGTCAATTTGAATTTAGGTTTCCAATCATCAAACGGGTAATTTTAATAAATCCTCTTTTAATATTTAGCTTATGACCAACTCCCACTTATTGGTTTAGATAAGATATGTCATTTAACAATAAGAGTTGTGTAGGTTCCCATTAATCTTTGGGTGAAAGCACACTAAGATGTAACATTTTTAGGCACCTGTGTAAGTTTATAAGTACATAAATTAACACTACAAAGGTAGTGTGAAAGCAAGATACCTTGAATCACACAAGTCATTTTATAAGTTATCAATAAAAATTTATTATAAAAAAAATTTCAAACTTAATTTATCTTATGGAGAACTTAAATTTGAATGATGAGCTTCTAAACTACTACTTTCATTAAATAAATGACTTAATAATAAAAAATCATAATTCAAGGTACATAGAAAATTTTGATCATCAATTTTTTTCCAAAAAGTCCTCTTTGATATCAATGTTGTCACATCATATTACCATTGAATCCTTTATTCATTGAAAAACAATATATGAAGATGCATGGAATAATTATGTATTGTTACAAATTTTTAGGTACTCCTTTGAAAGTCCATTTTGTTATGGCTATTTAAAAATTATCCATGAATTTCATACAATATGAGTATATTACATATAACATTGTAATTTTGAGTCAAATTTCATTTTCATTGATTATATTTAATCACATGGCCAATTACAAATCTCAAAATCTTGCCAAAATTGCCTTGTGACAACATTTTATGGACAATGTAGTTTGCTTTCACCCCTTTGGTTAAGTTCCAATGTTATTAAACTTGAGTTCAATTATAATAAAATATGTACAAAATATTTGTACATATTTAAACAATGTAATTCTTAATTCAAAATAATTTATGTACTAAAAATTACAAATTATTTACATTAAAAAAAATTGCAAAATTGTTGACCAAAGAAAACTAATTAGCAACAATTAGGACCAATTTACAAATAGGAATAAATCTTGTAGCATACAGTTCATAGGCAAACTTACATTAACTATAATTTTAAAAAACAATAAGTAACTCAAACCACCATTTCAAGAATTTGAAATTTTCAAAGTTCATAGAGTTTTGAATTAAAACAAGCAACACTATGAATCAAAGTTTGTATGGAAGTCCAAATAAAAGTATGAATTATCATGCTACACATCTATCTAGTTTACATCTAAATTTAAATGAAAACAAATAAATCCAAGAAAAAAATATGAATCATTTACAAGATCTTAATCTAAATATTTTTCAAGAGCAAAATATAAACATTTGCAAAATTTGAATTTGAATCAACACCTAACAACTCCACCAACAACTCTACAAGATATATAATGGGTAACAACACCTCCAAGAGTAGATTACAAAGTAATAAGATCTTGGGGAACAAAATCATTCTCCGCCAACATTTTTTAGGGTACGAATGACAAACCCATTGAACCCAAACACTTAGCATGACACATAACACTTGTAATAGCTCGAAGGAGAAAGGGAAAAAGTGACAAGGGAAAAGAAAGACTAGAAACAAAAACATTGCCAAAAAAAAATAGTAAAAAGAAACAACAAAAGGTGCATGCCTAACCTTAAGGAAAACTAGAATCAAGGACTAGAAATAGTTCTTGATCAACTTTGGATCCTAGAATTGCATTTGAAACTAACTATTTAGTTCCACACTTTAGTAATGTCAAGTTGGAATCGGTGGGATGATTTCACTCCTAGTTCTTCTATACCTTCTGACCAATAGTTCAAGTTAATATATTTTCGTCCTTTCTACAAAATGGTTTATGAAGAACCAAATTTTTGGTTCTAAAAATTATATTATATGACAATCTTAGTTTTGATTTTGGATTCACACATAAATGAATTTAAGAATTCAATTCCTAGTCAAGCTCTTCAAAACCTAGTAAACCTAGTAGAACCCCTTTCTACACAATGGTCTTCCTAGCCCATTTTGGTCCTCATGATGTATTCGTTAGACCATAATTTTTTTTTAAAAGTAGTTTTACTTTTTTAATGACCTTATTTGATTTTGCTAATATAGTTAGAATATGCCAAAGGTTTTTTCATTTTTATTACCTAATGAAAGGCTTCACCTTTGTATCCCCATATTTCATAGTTTGAAAGAACGTAGGGTTTAATTTTATTACTTGTAAAAGTTCACAATATTGAATACATTTCATTAGATGCAAATCCATCCATAACTTAGATCCAATAAGCTTCAATTAATTACCTTCAACCCTTTCCATATCACTACGAGAAATTGTGTATGTTGAAACCACAGTACCCTTCAACTAGACCTAAAGTTTTAGAAATCATCTTTGAAATGCAAAATCAAAGGACCAACCAAAAAAGAACTCTAAAGAGAATACATTTTTTCAAATTGCAAATTGTTTCATTTTTCTTCATTTTGACCCCTCCTACTTTCAAACCCAATAATTTTCTTATTTCTTATTCGTTTTAAACAATTTAAAGTGTTATAGGAACGCTGCCTAAAGTTCTACAATTCATCTTGGAACTTTATTAGTAATAGAACAATATACAAGGAATTTTTTGGTATTCAAAAACCGGCCTTTATAGCATTCAGTTTTGTTCTTTTGAATTCTTGACCCCTTCTACTTTGGGGGGCCATAATTTTCTTAATCTTATTCTATTTTTTATGAGTTTTAATGCACTATATGTGCCAATAAGAGGGGTTCTGTTTTGTTTGGACACCAAAAAAAACATAACCCTCCCCTTGGATCTTGCTTGCATTGATCGTTTAAGTGTCTAGTCACTTACCTATGTTGTTACAACTCAATTTGCAATTAAAAAGCAATTAGAAAATTTAACCCATATGCCTTGTATTTGAATCCCATGTCATAAACTATATAAAGAAGGTGTCCTCTCTTATGTTTTCACATTAAAATACACATGGCATTTTGGGATGAGCTCAAAAAAGTTTAACCCTAAAACCAAAATAAAAAATAAAAAATAAAAATTTACAAGACTATTTTTTAATCCATTTAGTCTTGTACTTTCCTACCTACTTGCCTACTTACATATATAAGTAGGTAAGTAAATAGGTATGTAATGTAGGTATGTAGGTCCTATAACCTACATACCTACATACCTACATTACCTACCAACCTACCTACCTATGGCTATGTATGGACCTACCTAGCTATTGAAATGCATTATTATTATTATTATTCAATTTTTAATTAATATGTCGTGTGGTAATTTTTTTATTAAGCCACGTGTCATAATATCGGACCATCAATAAACGATGGATATCAATATTTTTATAAAATTATTCCAAAAATCTTCATAATGTCATTTGTCAAGTTTTAATGGATGGATGAAAATTACGTGACATTATGGATGTAGTTGTAACAAAGTTACATAATAGTTGAAAATGAGTGGTTTTAGCAGAATTGCAATGAGTTGCACCGTATATACGATGAGTTGCAACTTTGAAATTCATGCAACTTGTTTGATAACACTCACAATGTAGAAATATAATGAATTGCAAATGGTCATTGCAACTCAAAAATTGAATTGCAAGGCTAGTTGTAAAACACCCCTTTTTTCATAGTGTATCTAAGGTCATGAATCAACCAATTAAGGTATATTCACATCATAAGAAGCAAAGTGGATGTAAATGTTAGTTATTTTTACATGTTTTTAAGTGGAAAACTGAATTATTGTTGAAAATGTGCGATGTACAATAATGTTTCTAAGATGTAATTGTAATATTTTGGTAAATGTAAAATGTTTGATGAATATAAAATAGCCAAAAAATTCTCAAAGCAATGAAACTAGTATTTTACAACAATGTTTAACTATTGGTGCAACCAATGAATATATTAATGGTTGATGAACAACCAATCATGATCTATATTAACCTAACAATCGATTGTTACAATGACCTAAGTGGCCATTTTTAACTCCTTTAACTATGACTCTATCCATTGGTGATATCCAATGACATAATATAGTAAAATTTGTCAAATGATTTCATTGGCTTAATTATAGGGTGCAAATGAACTCAAACGAACCAAAATTGATGTCAAAACATCAACTTTTCTACAATTCTCATTACATTTGTCTATGTGGTGCCACTTTAATGGCATGTGAATTATGGAAAGTTATATTTACTGAATAATAGGGATATTGAAAAATTTTAAATGAGTCAAAAAAAAATTCAATATCAAAGTTTGGTTTGAACAAAGGATGTTTAACAACTTCATTCAATAACATTACTTTCATAAAGGGCCCCTTAATTTTCATAATACAATTTATTTCATCTTCAAATTTTTGTAGTAATAAGGTACTATTAAACACATCTAAAAAGCATTCTATTTTCATATTTTTTCAAAAAAAAATTATCAAAATTTAAGGTTGTTAAAAAGTTCATGAGTCCTTTATGACATGTAAATGTGATGCAATGTATATGTTGTTTAAAGAAAAATTTTAGCTTATAATATAAAAAATTAAACTTGAAAATGTTAACATGTTTTGTTATGATTTGAAATTATGGAAGTTTTTTAAGACAAAATACAAAATCTATGCATTCTCAAATATTTGTATTTATTCAAATTTGATAGTAAATAAACATATGACATATTGGGGCAACTATAAATATAATACATAAAAAGTTGCAAAAGATTTCATTTGAAAATTTCTCTTTATGAAAACATTTTTTTTTGACAAAAAGACCCTAAAAAGGACAATAGTCCTAAATGTAAAGTAAACACACTGGCTTGTTATATGTCATTTGCACCCCATAACCACTTGACTCTTCTAATGTATTTGTAATGTATAGGGATATTATCATACTCAAATGGACAAATTCTGAAATAAAATCCATGCTAAAATTTTCATACTTAATGTATAAGTCAAGTAAATTTTTTACTCATTTTTGATAATATCCTTTCATTTTGTCATTTATGTGTCAAGTCAACATAATGATCAATTTAATTATTTAACAATTATTTGAATGAACCAAAAAAAGCCCTTCCCATGTTAAATTTTATTAAGTTAAAACTAGATATCCATGATTTGGATAATTTATAAATTAAATATTTGAAATTTAATTGTGTAGTCATGTGCCCCATTTAGTTATGCATAATGTAGTATAGGGACAATTTCAACACATGTCTATCAAATATTAATTAATTTGTTTCAAAGATGCCATGTTGAAAATAAAATACATCTAAATATTTTTAGAGATTTTCTATTTTCTTTTGCAATTTCTTTCTTTAAAATTTTTAAATCAAAATTCCTACAAATAATAAAATTAGTGTTGAAGTTGTCAAGGCACTATCATAGTTTGGTAATCCTAGTCCTAATTATGACTAGGATACATTTTCAACCTTTATAAACTTAATGATGTTGTCATATTGACCATTTCCAATTTTGGTATTTAAAAACCAATAGACAAAGTCATATTCAATATATGAATTAAATACAATTACAACTAAAACTTTAAATTATGAATGATAAAGTAGAATTATATTGACATATTTTATATGTGAATCAAAATCATTATGGAATTCAAAATAATTATAATATCTATAATATGTTTATGTATTTTTCTACTTGTCTATTTTGTTCATATAGCTACCTATTTCAAGCCTAACTAACTAATACCCACATACCAATATGGACATGAAAAGGCAATGTTATGTGTCTTTTCATGTTATGAAGTATGTGTTAATGTTTTGCATGTGAGAATTGAAATAACAATTGAATGTGATCATGAGGAATTGAAAAAAGTCAATGTGGTGATGAGAAAAGTGAAACGATAAAACAAATTTGGGTATAAACTTGATCAAACATCCAGAGTCATCATGCATGCACATGATGATGTTTTTCTCCTTTTTTTAATTATGGCATCCATGGTAACCATAGGCATCCCAACTAATAAAATACACAAAAAAATAATCTATGTTTCAAAACTCAAATCAAGATATTTAAAAATCTAATGTAATGTTTTTTACATTGGAAATTACAATCTATTTTTTATGAATTAAATTATTTTATTTCAATTAAATATACAAAAAATGACTTTACATTTTATATTAGAAACATTACAAATTTCAAACATGAGTGTATCATGTTAATGTTGTCATATATTTTAAATAAAAGTGATGGGTCTTCATTGAATATGAGGTCATGTAGTCATGTATGTCACATACCATCATAAATATAATCATGTATCTAATCACAAATGTTGGGTTTTGGTGTAGTATTTGTAAGGTTGTCTTTCGTGATTTTATCTTTTGATTAATATTTTGAACCCATGTGAAAGTAGTTTAAGCAACAACCTATAAACTTGACAATGACAAATGATGGTAAATTTTTTTTTACACAACATCCTTCTCAATTGGATGTGCAAATTTCTTCTTTCAAATCAACTTCTAATAATTATATAGTAATCTCCAAGAAGAACCTTCCCATTGGTAAGCCTAAACATATCAACATTGGAGGCTTTTCCATCAAAAGATGATTTCAACATTTTTAAATTTAAAATGGTGGGATATACACCAATATATATTGTTGTCTATTCAAAATTGTAATGTGAATCATGTAATCATTCACAAACATTGTTTCTATAAGGAGTTTTGTCATAGTTATGACATTCTTGGTGCGAGAATGTTATGGAAGCCCAAAGAAGCAAGAATTTTAAAGAATTTTTAAAAAATTT
>Ga0209611_10001175_pt1 | contig 43642 bp, 31 predicted proteins | sample S1TSphgellanicum_3_FD_187693 | JGI IMG/M metagenome (GOLD analysis project Ga0209611, IMG submission 187693) | Host-associated microbial communities from peat moss isolated from Minnesota, USA - S1T2_Fc - Sphagnum magellanicum MG (SPAdes) (version 2) | ecosystem: Host-associated > Plants > Peat...
GGAACGATGCCATCAATCTTTGTATTTGTTGGATACCCCTACATTCAAATGCTATTATTTTGCTACCTATTTGTAAATGAGATTAGTGCTTTTGTCTACCTTATTTATTGATAAATATGGTATATTTGGTAATTGATAAATAAAAAATTTATTTATTTACAAATAACAAGGAAATAATAATTGTGGAACATGTATGTAAATGTATGATGTAGCATATAATTACATGTTTATACATGATTTATATACAATTTTGGGGTGAATTTCCCATATTTCAGATATATTTATTTATTTATTTATTTATTTATTGGTTGGCCTAATTTATTTTATAAATATTTAATGAATATTACACCACTATTGCCTTTTTTTCCCTCTCTCAAATGGCACATGATCCTCTTGCACGTCTACAAATGCACAATGAGACGGATCACACCAATGTCCTAGAGGATGAATAGTATTTGGGATTGCCCAATGAGTGTTTTACAACGAGATTTGAATTTCAGCTGAGTTTCATTATGCGCTTGATTATTCAAAGGCCCCAATTTAATGGCTTTTACTATAATTTAACTATTTGCCCTTCCTCAAAAGCAAGCACTAAATGTCCTAGCCAAAGGCAAACTTGCTCTTTTTCTAAACTAAATCAGGAAAGGGTTGCAAAGGAGTGGGCGTAGCAAATATATATATTTTTTTGTGTAGCATTTTCCTTTACCAAGTTTCTAACCATAAATTAAGTCATATTTGCATAATTTTGTCTTGCGCGCCCCGCAGATAGCACATGAATACCTGCACACCTTCTTTGAATGAAACAATTGGAGAGTATTGTGTTATTCATGCCCTCACAAGCTAATTATGGCCAACAAATCATAAAATCCAAAAGAATGAAAAAAAAGTTTTCCATTCACATGCATCTTCGTTTTATGGTTGCGTTTGCAACTAGAAAGTTCTCGTACCCTAGATCATACTTTACAAAATATCTCAAATTTAAATTAAATAATAATAATATGGTATTTTAAATTTTAGATTAATATTTTATAAAGATATGAACATAACCCACTAATATGAAAAAAGTAAGAACCAATTGTGAAAGAAAAAAAACCTAAGAACCTTGAAAGGCATGAAAAGACTTATCTAAGTTCTTTGAAAAATAAATTGAAAGAACCAAGGCAGTTAGTTATTGAAAAAAAGTAATACCCACCCAACACTAGTAATCATGACCCCACCATGTGATTTAAATATAATTTGTGTTTTATTAGAGGTGCATAGGAAAGTGAAATTAGTGTAAATTTTGAACTTTGGTTTTTGCCTCTCCAAAATAGTCATTCAAGTCTTGTTTATTTAAAGAGTGTTTACTCTTATTTTCTTGGTTTTGACATAAGGTATGTTTATTTAATGAGTTCCTTAATTTCAAAATCAAAATCAAAAGATGTGATTCCACTTGTATTGAATTATAAAATAACTTGTCTTTCAAGGAAAATTAAGTGCAAGCCCCGAGGAGAAGGCAGACCCTATTTGACTAATTTAAAAAAAAATTGTTGGTTTATGGTGCTCTTAGAATTTTTATTTTTGAAAATTTTATTTTTATCTAGAGAACTTGAACCTGTTTAAAAGGGATAACACCCCCAGTTCAGGTTTTAATTCAAAAATTTAAAAAGGCCAGTTACACAGTCTGGTTCCAATGGTGGTTCCAGCAAAATGCTGAACCAGATACCTACCCTCAACCCAAAAAAAGTTGAGAATTTTTTTAAAACCCTAAGCCCTGGGCAGGTTTAAAGAAGAAAAAAAGCCCTAAATCAGAATCTGGATACCCTAAACCCTAAACCTGCCCAGAATCAAGAACCCGCCATCTCAGGTCTGGATCTCAATCTAGCCTAATGATGATTCAAGCTTTTTTAAAACAGAAAATTAAAGAGAGGACCAAAGGTTAGTAAATTTACAACATCCCTTCTGACAACCCTCCAAAAGTCATCTGCTCTTGGTTTGCTTCACAAATAACAAATAAACAAATAAAACTCAACTCATCAAGCAAATAATAAATACATATATATATGGGAAACTCAGTCAACCTCAGAAATCCAGGATCCTGTCAGATACCCTAGCCAGTGATACAAACCAAAGGGAATTGTCCTATAAGTTTTAACATTAGCTGCCTGAAAAGCTAAAGAAACTAGGCAGCTAGGGTATTCTCCACACTATTACAAAGTGGGTGCAGCTCACTAGTCCCTGTCTCTTAAAGCAATGAATTCACTATATCCTCATTAGGTCCTGTTCATTACAATGAGTGAATTCACCCCAAAATCTAATGAAATTACTTGACTACATGATCACCTTTTGTTGTAGTGCCAACACTTGAAAATGCAGATCAATGTGATGACATCAGCGTAGTGGAGAGAGATAGTTTACATAGTTGCTTTGAGCTAATGGGAATCAAAAGATGTCTTTACCATGATAGACCAGCCTCCCACAATTTCAGTGATGGTCTGGTGCCCCTAAATCTCAGGATCACATGTGAATGGTGAGTGGGTGGCGGCGGCCTGGCACCCACCAAAACAGTGGGCAACTCATGAGACAGACAACTACTTTGAGTGCTCCCTAAACTCTTCATGCCTGCTGTAGGCTACAAAAGGAAAGTGGCTCCTGCTCTACTCTGCTCTAGTGCTCTGCCCTGCCATGTTGTGCCTGTCACCTTAACTGCCAAGTAACAGTGGATATTCCTGTTGCAAATTGGTCACAAACACATGGATGAAATGCTCCCCTTTGACTGCAATAAACTATGAGGAATACCTAGCCTAGTGGGGGGATTTCATGACAGCAACCTACCCACCCTTAGACTGGTCAAGTCTCCCATACCTCCTGAACAGTCAGTCAGTCAGTCAGTCTTCCTTCTCAGATCAATTCCAAAACTCTGTGCAGACTCTAGAAATGGCCAGAGGTCCCAGGGGATCAGCTACAGAAGGAAGTGCAATACTAAAGAATACAAAATGTTAAGCTGAGCAACAAGCTGAAACACAAGCTGGAGTCGTCGGCATCTATTGTGGTTCAGTCAAAGACACTCCTCAGTCTATGTCAGAATTTTATCATTTTGGTTCCAGCAGGTAGCTGCAAAATATACAGAAGGATGCTTAAATTATTTTCAACTTCATATATTTTGTGTTTTAGAGCCAAATTTGGTTAAATCTTCTTATGGATATGATGATGATCATCTCTTGGGCTACATCACAAAATTGGAAAAGACTAAAACTTAACTGGGCATCTGACCTCCAGTTCCTGTGTTGTTGGTTTCATTACTCTTTGGAACAAAAAAATTCAGGGTCAAAGTGTTTACAAAACTAACCACATGGGCTCTTGACCGATTTGATTTCAGCTCAAGTTCCAGCACCTACAGGACCTACTACCTATTGGCTCTTGAGAGTCTTGACCCTAAGATCTGTGGGGTCAACTGCCCATTCAAAAGCATATGACTGCCACATATAAGCTTGTATGTAAATGACTCTTTTATTATGTGTGTGTATTTTGAGGGATCTCCGCCAGGAGAAGAACCCTAGGGCATTATGTCAGGGGGAGATCCTCCTGTGTTCCCCTGGAGGAAGGAAAACTTCAAGCCATTTATTTACATATGTCTTACTTACTTACTTACTTACAATTTAGCGTCATTAAGTGGGCCAAACAGCGCCCGGGCCAGAACCCAATTGTGCGGGAACCTCCCCTACAACAAAATAATCTACAAAAGCTGTTTGTTAGTTGATGTGGGCGAATCTCTCCATGAGTGCCAAATTGGGTATCTCTGTTCTCATTCCTGATGAGTTCCTTCATTAGAAATACTTCCCAGATATTTCTCAGCTTTCCCTAGTACTCAGTTTCATATTAACAGCAGTGATTTTTCCCTGAAAAAAATTGTCAATTTTTTGACAATTTTTTTTTTCTAGTGTAATTTTGACATTTAATGTTGTCAATTTTTTGGAAGGAATTGCTAAATTTTCGATCTCACAAACTTGAAAAGAAAACCCTGATTAACACTGGTTAATAGATCACCGTTGACTGTTAAGTATTGAAAACCAACCATTGTGCATTTGTGACTAAATGAGCACTTCTGTATGCAATCAGGATTCATGTGGAAGCTTACCTTCTTTGAATAAAAGAGTGTTCTATTTCCAGCATCTTTCTTTTACATAGATCAGGAGTTGCCAGAAATTGGTGGACTAGTGCAAATTACAATATGCATTCATTTAGTTAAATCATAGATTTCATTTCTAATTTTGATGCCAGTTAGTGAAGAATTTCTGTAGCCTCAAAATTCTTTGTTTGTGATGACATTGAGTTCTGTGAATTTGTGTGGAATTTAAAGAGTTTGCCATGCAAGTAGATGCTGCGTGCTGTATTTGTGGGTTGCTTGTAGCACAACACATTCAGTGACATTCAGTTTTGTCTAGTGCACAAAATAGTCGCACAATGGGGTTGCAATTTATACAGTGGTTCAAAACAGGATTCAGTAAGTCAAACTTGCTTCAACCCTAAAACCAAAAACCCTCTCCAAGAAAAATTCTGATTCTGGAGACTTGAACACCATCATTTGTCCTTTGCAAGCCAATTTCCAAGATACCTCTACAAACTCAAAATATATGTTCTAATCCGCAATTATAGAAGTGATGCAGCCTTTGCATTTTGCACTGGAATTTCAGATCAAAGACAACAGAAGAAGAAAACAGTCAAGAGAAATGGTAGCACTAGAGCTGTATGTGACATGCTCCAAGTTCAGTGATCTGGATTGTAAGAAGAGGTGAAACAAGCTATAGGAAACTGAGGATACTAACTGCTAACCTCCCTGCATGAGGTTGCACTAAAATGCTCCACTTCACAACATCCAACCCATGATTTTACCCACAACCAGTGGCAAGGAAAGAACAAGTTACAATAATCATGATATTGTTAATGTGGTGTTCTGGGAGATTTACTTTGATTGTTTTGTAGATCTCCCAAACTGTTTGCACCCAAATAGAATGAGCTCTCCAAAAAACGAGCCATCAAATGTTGCTTGGTAAATATATTGAGGATGTTTATTTGATGTATGTTTACCTCATTTGATGTACCATTTCATACTTAGAAGGTATGAGCCATTATTGGTTTGGTATATAGGGCTTATGCCTGTTATTGAGGACCCTAACATGCTGGTATGAACTGAAGCAATATCAGCCTTGTGCCAGTATCACCCCGGGTAGGAACTTCAGGTGATACCAACCTTGTACCACATTTATACTACTTTTAGTATACCTGCCCTGTTGCAACCCTAGCCTTGGGCTTGCGACTAAATCAAGGGCTTGCAAGGTTGCGGTCCAAGAAGGAAGCCTGGGAATGAAGGAAAGTGTGAGGGAATGAACCCTCACACTCCTAAAGGAGCTTTCACTTTGGGAGTTGGAGTCCCGGTGGATTCCTGAATGTTCAAAGAGCGATCGCAAGGGTCAAAACCCAATGGCTCGAGGAGTTCTTTATACCATTAAAAAACTATTAAAATGTAAATGTCTAAAATGGGCATGGGCTCGCATGACCCATTTGGAAATCTGAAACACAAGTTATGGCCAAAAGAAAGGTCGGGAGTCAAATTGGTAATTTGACTCCCGACCACTAAAAGTCGGGAATCGACCCGAGTTCCTTGCGTGTAGGTGGCGTGCGACATACCATTAGAAAGCTTTTGATGAGGGCTACAACTTTGTTTTAGACCTCATTTCAATCGGAGGTCTGCACACAAAATTATGGGGCCCCAAAGTTGCAGGAATTACAACTTTGGCAATTTCAGGACTCCCATTTGGGAGTCTTGTGACAAAAAGCCATTTGGATGTGGGTCTTGTGGAAAGGTATAAAGTATAATATAAGGGGGAAGGTGGTGGCTTCCTCCAAGTCCAGGCCGTGGTGAGTCTTGTGAGTTTGAGTTGCCCGTGGCTCGTCCTAGCACCAAAAGTGCTCCAACTATGCACTAACCACCTTGTGTTGGTTTTGTGCAGGTCTGTGTGAGTAGTTGATGTTTGTCATTTTTCTTAATCCCATTTCGGAGCTCAAGCATGCCCCTCTACCCCCTTCAAAGTGTTGCGAGCCATGGAGCGTGCCCCAACTCCTTGCTCTTCCGTTGTTTTCAATTTGGACTCACATTTGAGTCCATTAAGGAGCTTGGGGGCTGGTATGAATTGAAGCAATATCAACCTTGTGCCAATATTAGCCTGGGTAGGAACCTTAGGTGATACCAACCTTGTACCACTTTTACACTACTTTTAGTATACCTACCCTATACCAATAAAAATCCAATCTTTGAACAATACCAAGATCAAGTTGGTATGAAAATTTTAGACAATACCCAATACCAAGAGCAGTCTAGTATGTTCAAAAGTGGATATGAAACCAACACTTGTATCAACCACAATAGGTTAAGGCCAGGTATGAACCAAGGTATAGATACGAGTATTAAATGCCCTGACCAGTGGGCAATTATCCAAAAGAAAATACATGAAGTCCTACCTAAGTGGATTGTTATTTCGCTCATACAAAGGTGTTATCGATACCAAGTTGCGCTTCTCTTTTCTAAAGCTCATGAGATGCTCATGTTTAGTTGAACTTCTTGTGGAGTTTACATCAACAAGGCATTAGAACTTAAGAGTTACAAGGAGCTTTCAATATAATGGTTGAGAATTGAGAATTATGTTGTGTCACAAAGCAAGAGGATGATGTGACAATTGGCAAGAGAAATAGGAAGCACCAACTTTGGTGGGTTAATATTTTTGTTATTGTTAGCACCATTTCATTGTTTGCATTGATGCAAATAGGTGTTATGCAAGTAGGTAATCTTCGTGTGCATGAAAACAAGCTTCAAGTCAGCTTGTGACCACAAGTGAAGTGGCAATGGAATTTACCATGGGAGTTTGAAAGGAAAAGCATATATTGTGTCAATGTGAACGCAACTTGGTTTTAGGGTTTAATTTGTTATCGCTTGCTTTTTGTGTGAGATGGTAAGATGTGATCAATCATTGTTTACTTTCCCAAATTGTCCATCACCGCAAGGGAAATCATGAGGGGAAGATGAAGGAGAGGAAATGTGTTTTGTTATTTGTGTGTAATGCAAATCTTATCACTAATCTTGGGGTGGGCTGCTGATGGTGGAAGATGGAGCCATTTATGAAGTAGTTGACAAAACCTCGTTGGAACAAGATGCTTGGGAGTCGAGCAATGGAGGATAAGAGGATGGAAATAGCATGGCTTGGGGAGGAGGATGAACTAGGTGATAAGTGAAGTTTTCATATTAAATGTGTGTGGGATGATAAATAGCAAATGTTAAACATGTTCATTTTTTTCTTTCAATTGGTACTGATTTTTCTTTTGTTGTGGTAATAACACATTAACAAGAATAGGCCATGTACTTTGTATTTTTATATAAGGAGTTTGGTGTTGAAACATGAGGACAAAGTAAGGTGGTCAAAGTTGTAGATGGGAAGGCATTTAGAAGTTTTAGAATTATGTATGCACCAAAGAAGAGTTAAGGATTTGGATCTAATTGGTTGGCTGATTTTGGAACAAACAACATGAAAAACCTTGTTTGGGTATCCTTGGTTGGAGAAAATCCATAGAGAAGGTCAAAATCCAATATGAACTATCAGACACCAAATTAGCAAAGTTGGGTTCTATGAGAAAGTGTATGCCCATACTTTGAATGCCTTTGCTTAACCTCATGTTGATTGTTCTACCCAAGATCAAATCTTAATAAAATAGAAAGATGGAACATAATTGGATTTTTTTTTGGGAGATTGAATTGTAGAATTTTAGTTAATGCATTGCATAATAAAGGTTAGGATTAGTAGTTCATAAATGATTGATTGAACACTAAAAGTTATGATCTCTAATTAAACTTCAAGAAAAAAATGTAATAGTTTAATTCAAATTAGTACAACAAATAATAATTTTTAACAATACCATTTAGGACTTTAGACTAATGTAATAAAACATTGCAATTTGGTGGCTTTAAAATATTGAAGTTGTGTTCCTTTGGTATTTGACATAGATTATTAATTAAATTTGGCTTAAAAAGATTCAAGTCTTGGGTTTATCACTTAAGAGTAGTAAACAGTGATGGGTTTTGATTCATGGAGGTTTTTAGGTTATTTTCTTTTTGGTTACAAACCATCTTTCCTTCTTTTGTATTTCAAATTCTAGATGTGGATGTGAATTGTGAGTTTTGAGCATTTATTGTATGATTGTTGAGTTTTGTCCAAACAAAATTTGTTGTTTCAAAACTTTAATATGGAACTTGTTTTGGAGATTTATAATCACTTAAAATTTTGTGTTTTTCTACTTATAATAAAGGAGGTCATTTTTTTGCTATGTTTTTGAAGGAACTTTGTTTTTCATAAACCCTAAAACAAAACTTAATTTGTTGCATTATAATCAATTGAACTTCCATATGTTTTTATTAACAATCAAGTGGTTGTTGTATTATTATTTTTATGGTGAAAGTGAGTCAAATGTTTGTTGTGTTCTATTCATAAAAGTAACCTCCAACCTATGCACATTATTTTTGTTGTTTTGGGTTCAAGCATAACGAGTGTAAGCATAATAACAATTTTTATAATGGGAAAGATTCACATCAAGTGCTAATTTGTAGTACAATTGTGTTGCCTTCTCAACGCCATGTTGTTTTGTTGCATACTAATGGATTCGAATTGGGATGGTGTAGGTTTTGTGAAAATGAAACAAAAATTAGCAAATTCCCCTTTGTTGGTTATTGGTTATGATAATTTTGTTGTTGAAGGTGGGGTGGGATTTGAAACAACAAATGCACTAGCTAAGAAGGATAAATAGTTAAACAAATTCTAATAGCACAAGCACAACAACATCAATAGTTTCTACAATTGGAGGTAAACCAAATTTTTTGGCTTGATTGAAATAAAACAAGTACAAAGGTTTTTTTCAAACTCAATAATTTTGTTGTTTTTGTGAATTCTTCTAAATTTCAATAGATGAGATGTGTAATATGTCATAATGTCCAACAAAAAATTGAATAACACACAAAAATACTTGCAATTAGAAGGGGTTACTTATGTATGATGTAAAGACCATGGCACAATTATCATATGACTAGACATGTTACCTCAAAACAATCACAATTTTTGGCTTTTTACAAAACAAAAAAAATTGCCACCAATGTAACACTTAATGTTTAATAGCCTTATAAGAAAAAGGAAAAAACCAACCACAACCTCCATTGCTGATTCTTTTAGTAATGGTGTGTCTTACAAAAAATCTAACCTTGTTCAAGAAGCAATTTTGGAGGACCAAATGTTGTACATTACTAAAGGGCATTGGTTTTTTAATTCTACCAAGAACATATGGCTTAGGAGATTGGTCCTTCAATAGTTTGGTTGAGTTGTGTTTCCAAATAGACAACATTTTTCAAATGTGGTAATCACTAACATGTTCAAGAAGACTATGGAATGACATGTTTTTCTTATCCTTGTTAAAGCTACAACAATCACTACCACTTTTGACCTTTGGATGTCACAAGGTGGCTTGATACCATTGCTTTGGTTGTCAATTACATCAATAAGAATTGGGAACCATGTCATGTAATAGTAGGTTGTTTTTAGGTTCATGAAACTTTAGGGGCTACCATGGTTATACAATTAATAGACGTACTTCAATTTTATATTATGTGACAAGGTTGTGGCATATGTGAACAACAAAGGTGCTAATTTGAGAACCTTCACAACTGCACTAACAATCATAATGTCATGCATTTTGCTCATGTTAATAGTGCCTTATTTTGCCACATGTTATGAATATGCAATGTCCAAATGTTGTCAATATACTACTAATGATTTGAAGGTGTGTCATGTTGGAAAGAAAGAGGTTTTAATCAAAGAGGCACAATCTTCTTTTTAGAAGACCATTACATGGACAGAAAAAGTGGGAAAAAAAACAAAAGTTGGTGAGAAATGTATCTTTCTACCCTTGAAAGTTGAAAATTCCTATCAAGACCTCATTTTCATCCAAAGTCATTATTTTCAAATAAACTTTGGAATTCCAGGATGCCATCAATTGTTGTTATTCACAACAAACCATTACCTTGCAAAACAAAATTCCTGGTCCATAAACATGGGTGGTGGCACACAAAGTCATTGAGATTTTGACTCATGTGGTCACCCAATGTAATTTAAACTAATTTCATGGGTATTTGTTGTTATCTAATGCAATTTTTGCAACCATTAGTATGTGTTGTATGATGTACAACATTAATTATCATGTAACTAAAATAATGTAGGTGCATGTTTTATGCAAACTACATGTGAAGTTTTGAATTGATGATTTATTGTTTTCAAATTGGCATGTTTTTAATTTTTTTTTTTGTTGATGTTGACTGTAACTTAAAGATTTTGACTATGAATTCTTGCATCGTAGCAATCACATGAGAGATGAAGTTTTGAATGTGCTAAAACCATTTCTAGGTTTTACCTCATCCTATCAATTAATAAGTGTACATAACATGCTTGTGCATGTGGTAAAATATGCAATTTATTATATATTTAACTCAATGTTTTCGTTTTTTGGGAGTATAAAGTGTGTTCATTTAATGCAATTTTTGTGCAGTCACTACGAATTTCCATTTTTAGTGTAATTGCTTTTGTTCATTTGCTTATTTTGTGCAATGTGTTTTTTTTGCAAAGCATGAACAATCTTAATTTATACCTATCATAGTTGTTCCTTTGTAATTGCTATTGTCATTGTTGTTCACAAACTTTTACATTTTGTTTCTTTTGCCAATTGTTATCCTTCATGGCAACACCACAAGACCATGAAAATTGGTGTTAAATTTTTTTGCATGTGTTTCTACTAATATAAGAACAACTAAGCTTATAGTTTGAAGGCGATGATGATCTCATGACTAACATTGTGAGAGATTTTTAGGAGTTTGAAAGTTAAATAAAAGGCTATCAAAAACGTAATTGTTTTGTAACAATACAAAGTTTCTTGCAATTTGAACTATTGATGAACAAGGAGTTCAACAATATTAGGGTCAAGCCTAAAAGCACCACTTGGTGTTCACATTTCTTCATGATGTAATACAACAATAACAATTAGATGAAACATTTTTGGGTGATGAAAGGTTGTTTTGTAATTGATAGAGAAAATGTGACTAATGATTGGAAAAAATACCAAAAAAATACAAATGTGTTATACTTGTTGGTAGTAAGGTGGCATACTCATTTTACAAGTTGTATCATGGTGCCAAATACTTGTAGTGCAACAAAATGTTTGCATTAGAAGTCTTTAGTGAATATTATGTTTCATGAGTTTGTTTGCATTGTTTAACATGGTTTTCGAAAACCAAATCCAATGGCCACAAGGGGAAGATCCAACTTGCATCATGGTAAGCTAGCTTCAAAACATTCTACGATATTTTTTCAATTTATTTGATTGCATGCAAATCCACATTCATAAGCCTAGGGGTGTATTTGATGTTGTTCACTTCTCTTACAAATCAAAAGCTCACATATTTCATTGTGGGCAATGGTCAATCATGAAAGGTGCTTTTGAGATGTATTTGTAGGGATGTTAAGATTTATGAATGACTTTCACATTTTATGGTTGTCTAGCTTGCACTTGAAAGCAACATATGGTGGTTTGTCCAATTCTAGACTATATGGATCTCAAGACATTATACATCCATACATCCTAGGGGATAAGGGGTACTCACTTTTGCTTTGACTCATGATCCCTCACAAACAAACTACAAACATCAAGCACACATTATGGATGCCTTCTTCAACAAACATTTTTCAAAGGGGAAGAATGTTGTAGAAAATGTCCTTGGGATTTTGAAGAAGACATTCAAAAAACTATTATTCAAAAACAACCTTCACATTGTTTTCCTTCCTAATTTTGTTGCATGTACTAGTTTTTCAAGGTGCAAATGCACATGCTAACATGTCAAATGCAAGATTCATTGAGGCAAAACCTATAGTGGATGGTAACAAAATCAAGATCAACTTGATGGCTTGGATTTGAAACATTGTTGGGAAACAAACAAACTCACAATGTGGATTGAACAAATTGTTTGAATTGAATTTCAATTGCAAAGTTGGTTGTTCATTGTGCAAATGAATGAATTTTCAACATTTGAATTAATTTTCCTTATTCAATTAAACTATTATTGTTATATTCTCTCTCTTCTCCCCATGTTGTCCATCTCCATTCCATTGTCCTACCAATTAGCATTTGAAGTTGTTGTGTGCAAGAAAACAACAATTGCGAACATGAGCATGGTGAATGAAGTCCAATGATTGTAAGTTGTTTGGGTGTGTAAACATTGCAAGTTTTATCAATGTGAATTTTTTTTTGCAAGCTGACTTTGTGAATGTAGACACTACTATGAACTCTATGAATGTAACGATTGTGAAACACCTGCAAGCTTTGTGAGTCCAAACTTTGAAGGTGCAAATAGTGCATGGAAGGAGCTATGACCACATGGGGAAAATCTCTCCATAGTTAAGCTATCACACATGAATCAAAGTCAATATATCCTATTCATGGTGTTAAGCAACAAAATGTACATTTCCTGAAGCTTTTTATTAGAATGTCATTTGCATCTCACTCACCTTACCACAAAATGTTGGTGCAGTTATTAGCATTGTCATGTTAGCAAACTAGTTAGCTAATTATTCACAAATTTGAATAGCATAAGTTATTTACAATCTTAATAACAGGAAAATATTCAGGTCTGAACAAACAATAAGAATTGTACAATGACCTAATTATCAGTGTTGGGCAGTTATTTGATTTTGCGGTTCTGAGTATATGAAAAAAATCAAAATTAAAAAAACTGTTCGTTCTAGTTATAACATAAACTTCAAAGAATTGCCAGGTTTCATGAAAGAACTAGCAGTTTTCTCGGTGGGTGTTTCACCATCTCACAAAAATTGAGAATTGTGGTTATATATACTAGTGGTAACCTGTGCCTGCAAGGCACGGCACGGCACTGAAGCAGCGATGGCCCCTGATGACGACCCTTGAAACCCTAAAGCTCAACGACATTCTGCCATTTCAGAAAGTCATGACTATGGGAAATTCCTCGTCAAAATTATTATGTTAGTTATTTCTTGGAATGGCCTGTTCCGCCACGTAGGAAAAGAAAGTACGTTCCCATCGTACCCAATAGGGCACGAACGCATGCTTTCCCATCACTATATGAGAGGGAGAAGAGACGTAAGCGGGAGAGGAGAGCAAGAAGAAAACGTTTGTACTCCAAGAAGACCACCCAGACGGCCCACAGTTGGACTTTATCATCTGGGTCTTGTTCACACTTGTGCCAGGTCCATCAGCTGTCAGTTGGGTATAGCCCTGTCACAGACAGACAAACTTGCTGAATTAATATATTAGATAAAAAATGGGTAGTTGAATTTATGATAACTGGGATTATATATATATATATGAACTGGGTATTTTCCTTTTTTCTGGGAGAGCATCCAGTTGTGAACCCTAAGAACCGCTTTGATACCCGGAGGTAGTTTGGTGCAGTTTGTAATAACCCATTTATTATGCATGATCGGTGAATCAATTAGTCCATCAATTAGGCCAAGATTAGGAAAGCAATCAGATTGCTGCTAAGTGCTAGAAGACAGATCAGCAGCAGACAACAGCAACAGCAGGCCAAGCAAGCAAGCATCAATGATCCGGATCTGCAAGAGCCTCAGCAAGGGTGCTTCTAGTGCTGGTTTTAGGTGATGGGTATTGCTCAGATTCTCTTTTCTGCAATGCAGAGGTGAAAGAAAGAGAAGGATTGATGTCTCTTGGTCTTGAACCAGAGAGTGAGAAAAATGGGTTATCTAGAAGGAAGAAGAAGACCCAAGGATGCAAGAAAGAGTTCTGGAGAGCACAGTACCATGAGATTTGTAATCTGTGTTCGAGTTTGAGGGATTTGAGAGCTTAAGAATGTTGTACAAGAGTTTCAGAGAGTTTGAGAATGATGTGTAAGTTAAGCTGGAGTTGCTGCTGGTAATGTTGTCTAGAAAGAATCTGGAGAGCAACTGGTAGCAAAGGAGGATATGGCGTGGAGGAAGAAGAGCTGGATTTTGTGGGCCAAATCAGGTGAATCATCATCACTCATTGCTGTGATCTCAACTCCCAAGGAATTGCAGCAGAGTGCTGCAATTCCACTAATTTCTGGAGTGGAGTGGTTCCCTTTGCAACTAAGGCCCATGTGCAGCCGACATCAGAAGGGCTTCGAGGAATCCTGTTCTCCAGATCAGTATGCCATCAGGTGCTGCATTCGCTTCAGTCGGATTTGCAGTCAGGAATTCGTAGTAGGATTTTTCCAGTGGTGGGTTTTGAGGGTTTTCCAGCAGCATGCAAAGCATTTTCTGTTTTTGAGCAAAAGAGGGTTCAGCAATGGGACATTGCTAGGAACAACACAGAAGGTGCAATGGGTAGGAGGAACTGCGGGGTTGAAGAAGAATCGGAGTCAATTGAGTCACTTCATTCTTCCAGTCTGTGGGAAACGGAATTGTAATTTTGCAACAGTGACAGAAAAGTTGAAGAGATCAACGACAACAACACAGAAAGCCAAGGAGACAGTCTCTGAAGCTAAAGTTGGAGCTAATTTAGCTGAGGTTCGAAGCAATGAACTTCTTTCTGGAATTCTGAAGCCTGTCAATTCTGCAATGCAAACTGTGATGGGCTTGAGACAAGCTTTGGGTCTTCACTTGGAAGCATTCTGGAAGCGAAACTATTTGGTGGTGGTTGGTGCAGTTGCAGTCCTTTCATGCTTGCTGCTATGGCGCATTATGTTTGGAATTGCGAGCTTGTTTGTCAGCCTTTCAGAGGGCATGGCCAAGTTTGGGTTTCTGGCTCTTGCAGCAGGCATGGTGGCAATTGGGGTAAGCTTTAGAAAATGTCATTTCCTCTTGTTTTTTCTGCCATAGATGTTGAGAATATATGGCCATGCCTCTTGGGAGCACAAAAGCCACCTGTAGTCACAAGTTGCTGAAAGTTCCTTCTTCCGGGGATATATTTGTTAGCAAGAGAGATCAAGCAGATGTTAGATTGCTCATGGCGTTGTCTGCAATTGCAGGGAGTTGTAACAAGGGCTAAGTACAGGGTGAATCCAGATATGGTGTACCCAATTGCAATGCGGAAGCTCAACACTTCAGCAGCAGTTTTAGAGGTAATGGGTGCGCCACTAACGGGAACAGATGTTCGTGCCTATGTCATGTCTGGAGGTGGACTCTGCATCAAGAACTTCAGGCCTTGACTAAGTAGCAAGCACTGTTTTCTCATATTCCCAATTACTGGAGGCGAGCAGCGTGGCCTTGTCAGTATTGAAGTTAGGAAGAAAAAGGGTCAGGTACAAAAAGTGTTGATTGATTTTTGTACCTTGTGACTTCTCATTGAATTTTATACTTTCAGGTTTCTCCAGATTGAGCATTTTTTTTCTGACATGATTTCTGTTGATTGCAGTATGATTTCAAGCTCCTAGCAGTAGATATCCCAACAGCTGGAGCTGAGCACTGGGTGTATGTAATTGGTGATGAAGCAGAGTACAGGGTTGGTGGAGGGCTCATATCTGTTCTCAGAGATCCCATTGTGAAAGCCATGGCTGCACAGAAAGAGTTTGAAGAGCGTGATGAGAGAGAAGAAGAAGATAGGCAACATGCACAGGAAGCTGAAGAAATTCACACCCAGGACATGCTTGAAAAGCTTGAGCAAGACACAGCTTCTGAGGTTGCTGCTAAAGAAGAGCTTACCAACCCACAGGTCATTACACGGGAGACAGAAGCTGCAAAAGCATGAGTTGTACCTACATATTGACACTGATTTTACTCCACAATAGAGATGGCAATAAATGATGCAAGGCCAAGATGGGGTTGCTAGCAATTTTTTCCTTTCGGGTATTTGGGAGACTGGCAAGGGTGCTTTGAGAGACACTCTGCCTCAATGTGCTAGGCTTAGATCATTACTAGGTTTTCACATCAGTTCTGCTTAAATCTGAGGGCTTTGGCCCATCTCGCCTCACTCCTGGTTTTCTTAATTGAGGTTTGTCATTCAAAGAGTACATGAAATAAGGGTTCAGAAGCAAAATGTATGGGGCCTTGCAGATGTAGACATTGGTTGTTGGTAAATAAAGACAGTTCAATCTCCCTAGAACCGTCTAGGACCTGAAATTGTCCACTCCTGTTACCAGAGTTTTGTTGTCAAAGTCAGAGAATAAAAGAAGAGACAGTGTCAAAGTCAGAGTGCACAAATCAGGGTAGAAGGGGTTGCAGGGAATCAGTTTATATCATGCCTGTGAACACTTACCATTTGCAATTTCCAGCATTCTGGGCTGTTGAGGATTTGGTGCATTGCATGTTAGCAACTCTGTGTTGAGAGATTGGGCTCACGCTCCAGAATGGAGACTAGAAGTTTGGAAGTGCCTTTCATTGAAGAGATATGCTGAGACACAACCAGGCAACAAAAATATGAGACATCGAATATGAGCAACTCAACATTTGCACAAATCAATTGGGTGAAATCAAGAGCAGCATTTTGGTGCAGGTGGAGAATCTTTTGGCACCCACATTTACATTGTGCATCTTATCCATGTCACTTTTGTTTCCTGCTATTTCTAACACAATAACGCTCTTGGGTGCCATCTTTCTCAGCTCTTTCACCCAGCTCTTTACTTGGTTGAAGCTGTCTTTGCAGGGTAGATCATACACCAACAAAGCTGCTGTAGAGAGAGTATCACAAGGATGGAAAAATCAATCATTCCTGTCCTTGATTGCATTCCACAGACTGTTCGGCTTAATGCTATAAATACCAGCTAAAGTTCACACATGAAAGGTCATAATTGAAGGTAAACTGCCAACGTGAGTAGAGAGTATCCATCACAACTCATTCACATTCTTCCATAGCTAGACACCTTCCGATGGCCTTCATGGGAGCAACCTCATTTCCCAATTTCCCTTGGATGATTTTGAGGCATATACATAAATGAGATTGAGATTGCAGAGAAAACTCCACTTTAAAGGTACCCACCATTCCAGTCCCACAAAACCAACACCAACATGATAAGAATGATTGTTGTTATAACAACCAGATGACCACCACTCACAAAGTATCAGACCATCACCTTCATCATGAACAGCAATGACTAGCTGCCACGTCTGCCCTCTGACTTCATCAAGCTCCCCCAACTGTGGGTGTCCATTAAGTATAAAATAATATGTCCAAAATTTTCAAACTCATTACACAACAACAGCAACAACAACAACAATGGAAAAATCAGCATATTCATATTTGATGTCCTATTTTCTTCACAAATTCTTTACATGAATCATTGATTGTATAGAAGACATCTTTGACGGATGCAAGTGGATTTGTAGCATTTGCCATGCAGTTCTCAGGAGTGTTGCGATTGGTCATAAAATTTTGTGTTGTCATTATGGCAAGTGTATTGAAAATGGAGAGAGGGGAGAAAATCAACCTTCATTCCATTTGAGGAGATTAGATATGAAAAAATTGCTTAGAACATGTTTTGTGAGAGTAGTAGTATCAAAGAATTATTGTCAAGTTTTTGTACATTCTTGCTTTTGGAGGGGAACTTGAAGATTTTTGTGGGTCTCAAGATTTTGTTCCTTACATGTTCCCAATGTCGTTCCCAATTCTGTTTTTCAGGTGTTCTTTAATTTTGTCCCATACTAGTTGGAATGCATGCAGTTTTCACAAATGTTGCAAATTTGGTCACAAATTCTATTGGCATGGTGATAAGTTCATTGGAAATGAAACAGGTGAAAAAAATCACCCTTCACTCTATTTTGGCAGATTTGATTAAAAAATGTTGCTTAGAGATTGTTTCATGAGTAGCATTGAAGAACAGTTATCAAGTTTTTATATGTTCTATATGTCTCTTTGGAGGGAAACTTGAAGATTTTTGTGGGTCTCAGAATTTGTTCTCCATGTGTTCCCAATGGTCTTCCCAATTTGTTCTATGTGTGTTCATTAATTTTGTTTGATACTAGTTGAGATGCATGTGATTTTAGCAAATGTTGCAAAGTGGTCACAATTTTCTGTGTTGTCATGGTGACAAGTTTATTAAAAATGAGACAGGTGAAAAATATCAGCCTTCAATCCATTTGAGCACAATAGATTTAAAAAGAATAGGTATTAGAGTTATCCATAAAGTCACCGAATTAGGGGGCAAGAACAGCCAGTTTCGGCATAGTAGGCATCAAACACATGGCTGAGAATGAAAATTTTACAAAATGAAATAACTGGGACCAAAAATAGTTTTTCCACCAATTTTGGTGGTAAACTTAGGGTGACTTTAGACGAGGGTCCAAGGCCCAGGGACCAATGAATTCAAGCAATCTTATTGGTTGAAAGCTTAAAATTGGTCCCAAGTCCTTCAGACAAGGGTCCAAGACCCAAAAGTGGCAAATTGAGGCTAAACCTACGTGGCACTTTGTTTTGGAGGGAAAATCAATTGGTCCAGACCAAAAAAACAATGCTAAAAGGAGAGCTCCTGATTTGGAAAACCAAGAGTCATGCTAAGGACCAATTTAAAGTCCAACTCAAGGATTCAATTTGCTTCAATTCAGTCCAAATTGGTTCCTAGGAAATTGGACCCTGGACCCTTGTCTAAAGTGGGCCTTAGTTTCATCCTCTCTTTCTATACCACTGTCCCCTACTCCAATGTGAGTGGGGATAGGGAGTGAAAGCAGGCTCAAAGACAGGGTGAAGACAGGGTGACTTTACAGATAACTCTATTGCCTAGGGATAGTTTCCTAAACAGGGTTGGAGAATAGTTATCAAGTTTTTATGCATTCTTGTTTTCAGGTCACTAGCCTAGAAAATGTAGAAAATAATGTGTGCCAAGACTGGAAAGAAAAACTTGAAGGTGAATTACTTTTGAAGGATAATTTGGAAGTAAGGATGTAGGTCTATAAAATGGAACGGGTTAATTATCTAGGCCTACCCAGTAACGAGGGAAGATTGAAAAGGGAGGAGAGGCGAATGTGAATGTCTCATTGACAATCCATATAGGGATGGCGGTCATTTCATCCATGGATGCAGCTTCATTCATGTCATTGAATTTTCATCCATGTAATGTTCCTCTTTGTAATGACCAACTTCATCATTATTGTGATTTTCATACAAGAAATTCATTTCATGTATGCATCAATGTTATTTGTGTCATATGATTCATTTGAACCATCAATGTCATCCATATGTTACCTTTGGAAGTGCAATTTCCATTCATTCAAAAAAAAATTGTCCATGTAACTTTGTTTCATCTAACTTGGTTAATTTTACCTATGAACAGATTTTCATGTGTCATCAAGTTTCCATTTAGCCAGTTAGAGGTGTGATAAATTTAGATTCCTTGACATAATATTATTCATGCATGGTACAATTCATTTTTATTGAAAATTATAGTTAAAGAAAAGTTTCACTAGTATGATCACATTCCATCCATCTATGGACATTGGTTTAGGTGTGTTCAATTTCATCTATGAACAATTTCCCATTCAGATGGTATACTTCATTATTGATGTTTATTCAAAAGCTTCATTCATGTCATCAATTTATTTCAATTATTCTAATTTTTACTTCTCATTCTTTATTTCTTGTTTTGCCTCTTCTCTTTATTTCCTCCATCTTTCTCTTATCTCCCTTCCCCCCATCCTTAAATTTTTCCCTCTTGATCTCAAAACAGTTCACGCCATGTTCTCTTATGTTCCCATGTAATATTTAAAATCACGATTTCTCCCCCTTTATCTCTCCAAAACTATTTTATTTCAACATAGATTAACTGGGATATAAAACTCGTGTCTTTTTATATCCAGCCGCGCTGAACCAGAACCTACACCAGTACCTTCACCTTCTTGGGTAAGGCCTCTTAGAGCTAAACATTAAGGGGTTTTACGGTTTAGGGGTTTGGGGTTTTAAGGGAGGAAATGTTAAATTTGTAATTGGAGACCCTGATTCCATCTTGGTATGAGGGTATCTATAAGGTTTTGAAGCATCCAATTTTTTGTTGCGGTTTTTTAGTTTTTACCATGGTATCGGTGGAGGTGCTGGTTCACCCAAGGCTTCATATCCTAGGGGAAAAGATGAAAGGTCTCACCTATATAGACAGCAAATGTTTTTCATATATTGTTCCCATGGTTCCCATGTGCCTTTCAAATGTGTTCCTTAAATTTATATCAAATGCTTTGCTAAATCTTCCCACATAATTCTCATTTGGTTCCCAAATTCCAATAGCCCCACAATTTAGTACATATTCAGTGCCCAAAGATAAAATTTTATAACATTAGGTCAAAACAAAAAACTTTACTTATGTTGTGAGTGTTTAAAGCTGAATAATGGAGCCTAAACCCATAACAAAACCAGAATTTTCAACTTTGGATACATCAACTAAACAATCGGCTTTGGCACAAGAGGCTTTGTCCTAAAAATATTGTTTTACATATAATGTTTTACTATGAATTCAAGTTAAATGGGATAAGAGTTTGTTAGCTTTATGAAGGACATTGAAAATCATTTCTAACATTTGTAGCAACACATTTCTGCCTAATTCTTAGTTTCAATTTTGCTTTCAAGATATTTCACTTTCAAGTTTGAGGATTTGACACCTCTTAAATAATGTAATTTTTTTTTGTCACATTTCATCTTTAGGGTTTTGAATGAAGGATGTTTTTGTTGTTATGCTTGGTGGGTCTACCTAGATAAAGAAGCATTCAGTTTTAGTTTGTCTTGTGGTTGGTATTTATGAAAAGATATTTTTCACATGGTCCCTTGAAGAATAAATAAAATAATACAAATTTAGGCAACAAGGTGATCTTTGCATCTAGCAACAAATAGTTGCCTTGTGCAATAAATGATGAAATGTCTAATGGCAAGATATGTTGAAACCATTTAAGGGACACTAGGTGAAAAATGGTAGCATGCACACACACATAGTCACATACATTATATTTTAAAGAAATGGGGATATTAATGGTTTCTTGTTATACATTGGAATTGTGTTTTGTGTTTATACATTGAATGCAATATAAATTGGTTTGTGAAAATTTAGTCAATATGCTTTTATTACACCATATTTGTATTCATTTGCATGGACATTCGCCCATAAGAGGTCTAGTTGAAATTTGGCTTTTCTGCTACTTTCATTGAATTATGATTTAATTTGAATTTATGCATGATTTTTTAAAAGAATGTCAACATTAAAATCTCTTAAAATAATGATTGGAAAATGTTTGAAAAAATGTTGAATTAATATTTGAAGATTTTTTTTAATGTAAAAATTGAACGTGAATGAACCTCATATACACATACAATATGTTTTTCTTTTTGTGTATTAATATTAAAAGTTGCTTTTATGTATTTTAAACTATCACTAGTTATTGTATTGAAAGAATCTAAGTGCATATGTATGTCATACATCATCATTAATCCATGTCCATCATGGATTGAAATATATGAATATTTTGTTGAATTTATAAATTTGTCCACACTAGTTGATGCATGGTGTATTCTTGTTTCTATAAAACATATAAGATATGAAACATTTGAAAATTATGGTCATGATTTATGTCTTTATAATGTTGGCATAAAGATGTTGTATTCAAAACTTGTATAATTACATGAAAGTTATGTAGGTTTTTTAATTGAGAAATGAATGGTATCCAAGTCACAATTTTCTTTAATTTGTTCATTTTTACATTTATTTTTGAATCCACATAAAAGTTTTCATGTTGGAGAGGAGCTAATCATTTTTCTTTTATTTGAATGTGGGATAAAGTTGTATATGTTAGCTCATGTTTCTTGGCATTAGTAGGATAAAAAACCAATTCATCTAGTGATAACCCTTGAAAATGATGGATGGTTTTTACTATCGGAAATTGAGTTCTTGTTAGGATAAATGATTGGGATTCATCAATTTTTATATTTTTTATGATAGGTTCAATTGGTGTCCATTTTCATTCAATGTTATTATTGTAATAATGAATGCATTTTTCTTTGTTAATGTTCCAATTTTAAAATTACAATACGAAATTTGATAAAAATTTGTATGAAGTGCATATCAAATTGTCACATAATTTTATTTAGTTCACAACATTAGACATATGTTTTGCAAATTAACATTATACTTGATATTTTGAAGGATCCAACTATTTTTCACATGTAGTGCTTGATAGAAATCACCTATATCATAATAACATCAAGAACATTAAAAAAATTGTTTTGAATATGATGTTTTATGAACCTTAACCTTTATCTATAACAATAAACATTTTAGCACCAACAAGTGATATTTCTTTTATCACAACAAGTTGCAATTGTTCATATTGGCATGTAAGCCTTTTTAATGAATTTGATGATAAGTTTGGTAAATTAAATAAAGATTGTTGGAGGCATATGTTCAATGTTGAATGTTTTATTAAACCATGAATATTGAAGGCAACTTTACCTATGAATGCCATAAATAGAGCCTCAGTAAGTTTTAAATATTCTTTTATTATATAACCATAATAATCCTTTCATTTTAAGTTTTAGTGTAAAAGTTTTACTATTTCCAACACCCCTTATTATAACTAAATAAATATGTGTATCAAGGTGCAATTGTTTTTATGCATAATGTCATCAAATGTTAGATTTTGATCTTCAATTATTTGTCTAACTAAACTATAATATTCAAATTTCTCCATCATGGAATATGATGATTTTGTGATGATCTCATTTTCTAAAATTTGTAATTTTTGGTTTGATTCATTACATGATGGAATCACAAAATTAGATCATGAATCATTTTTTTTGATATTAATTGTGTTTGTAATAGGAATTGCATAATGTGAATCCTTTATTTCATAGATTATATTATCTTTCCAAATATTACCTTGATCATGTGATGGTTTTGATTTTGGATCAATTGAAGCATCCATTTAAGTTATATTTGGATATGGCATTTTGTAGTTGAAAATAGATTTGATTTTAAAAATTCCATCATCTCGTTGACAATATATGTCATGCAATGTGACATTAGTTTCAAATTGTGATTTTTTTGGAGTTTCAAAATGTTGAATAGAATAAAAGTTTTCTTGACCAAATTTCAATATTTTTATGTTTATTATTATTTTTAAACATAATAATTTTGGGTTTGCAACATTTTGAATTTTTAATCTTTTTAATGTTATAAAAAAAAAACCAAATTTTGATAATGACAATTATTCATAATGATTAAGACAATTAATGTATTTGTCGATGATTGATGAAACATTATATCAATTGATTATGTAGTTCTAACTTATTCAATACAACTTGTGGTTTAACACAAAAATGTGATATTTGGACAAAGTTTTAATGAATTGATATATTTGATATGGATGATGTAATGGTAAAGAAAGTGCAAGGTAAACAACAAGTTGAATGAACACTAAAAGAAATATTACTCAACTTTTGAATTTTTGTATTTGCATCTATTTTATTTGTAATGCAATTTTGTACAATATAATGTAATTTTAATATTATTTATTTATTTATTTTTGTCATATATGATGTGCAATATATTGCAGCTCCATATGGGTTTAAGATAAATTGAATATGTCTATTTGCAAACCACAAATAAGTAGCATGTGTATTAAATGCATTTGTTTTTATGTTTATAGGAATTCATTTTTAAAAAAAGTGTGGATTTGTTATTTTTCTCTTCTTTTCAAATTTAATACATAGGTATCTTCATCAAGGTTTAAAGAGTCTAGAAATTCAGAAAACGATATATCTTCATTTTCTTTTAAAATTGTCAAAGATTGAATTTTTTTTTGGCTTGTATATGTAGGTATTATTTTGAAAATAGATAATTCCTATTCATTTAAAAAGGTTCTATGATATTTGTTTCATGCATGGGAGGTAATGGGTAATGAATCAAATGACATGGTTTTTCTTCTTATTGTTATGGAAAAAAATTACTAGCCTAAGAAAATGTTCATTGTAACAACAAATTGATATAGCAAATCAACAAGATTAGCAAAAAAATTAATTAAACAAATTGATAAGACAACTTGATATGACCAACTTTGTGTGTTGAACAAGTGGTTACTCATTCCAATATATTTACATATTATGAAAAAAATGTGGCTAAGTTTGTCATGTTTTTTTTACTATTTTAATAATGTTGATCAAAGATGGTACGAATGATGGTAGATTATGACTACTAGTAGGAGAGAAAAATAATGGTTAAAGGAAGTCATAATAATAAGTAAAGATAATAGAAAGTGAATGAACCATAATAAGTACGGCTAGTCTTTTGTGGATTATTTATATACACCCAAAATACACCAAAACAATGTGATATATGTTGTTTTGTTGATAAAATTTTAAATTATCAAATTACATAGATGAATTAATATTTAAAAATTACATGGAAATACAAAAGTATGGTTTATTCAAAAACACTAATAATTGACACCAAAAATTTAACCAAGCTTAAAAGATGGTTGCTAGTAATAGTTTGTTTACTTACATTGTTACTAATATAAAAAAAAAGTTGCAATTCATCATAAAGCAATATTTGCTAATAGAAGAGAGTTCAAATATTGGAACCTTTATTGAAAGAAGCTACAATGACAGTAAAACTACTGTTGAAAGAATTGAAAAACAATCTTGATTGCACAGTGAAGGAACAAGATAATCAAGTTCATTGAATACAAAGAAATGAAACTTCTATGGTTGAGACACTAAATTTAACGACCCCGGAACCTATTGTCAATACTTTTGGCTCTTTTGAACAGGTGATAGAAGAAGGATGGCCACTTCTTTTGAGGAAAGAAACAGGTGGTAATGAAAGATTGGAACTTGGTGAGAATAATAACAAAAAAATAATGGTGGAACATAATTTATCAAAATTATTTTCTCAAACACCAATGTTTACAATTAAATCAATTGCTTACTTGACTATGCAATTGATATTGCTTATACCAACTCAAGTTCTGATAATGAACGTTTCACCTATCATGGCTTTACCTGCTGGAAACGTATTACGAATTAGTTGTTGAAATATTACAAAATGATGATCCAATGTCACACTTTTGACAATTACTCAAAGTATATGTGATGACACTCCTCCCATCCCTTTTCCAAAAAACAACCCCAAAAAAACCTCCCTTGAAAGGTGAAAAATAACCCTCTCTTCCCACCATACCCACAAAAATCCTCCAACCTTCTCCCTTCTTCCTAAAACTTCAGTTATACCTTGTAATCTTTATCATTCAATCTACTTTAATTACCTACCCCTTATATCCTCTCGAACCCCCACACCCAATAACCACCCCTCTGAAGAGGCAAAAAAAAAAACTAAAAAAAACCTCAACCCTTTGCTCCCCTCTCCCTCAATTTTCATCTATAACCTTATCTCATCCCCATTTCACCGCAGCTCACCCAAGTTGAAAAAGAGAAAATCTACAACTAAACTACTCACTTTATCAACCTACTTTTATTTTATTTTCCACAATGCCTATACCCACCCACAAGGAGTTCCCACAATGCCTTTGTAAGACAGAAGCAATAACAGAAATCACAATAAGAGCACACTTAATAACCTTAAGTCAATCCCAAGCCACCAATTATAGGTCATCCTCAAATCAATCTTCAACTTCAATAATTGTTCAATCACCCTAGTTCACCCCAACTTTTCTAGCAAGGCATCATCAATCACTGATCAAGCCTGTACAAAGAATATCAACTTGGTGCAACAATCTAGAAAACTCTCCATGGAAATTTCCTAGTGTATTTGAAGGGCACCTTTATATCATTTTTGAGAATCCAACCCCACACCCCCCCCCCCCCAATCCCCACCTTGGGGCTTTACCCTACATATAAGTGATCATCATTCACATCAAAAGTGGAACCAGCAGATGATCAGCTGTTCCACCTAGGAAAAAGCCTTAAAGAGTACCTCAATAAAAGACTGCCAAAACCAGTTGGGATTGTGCAACTACTAAATGTAGTAGAAATAGTTCAAATATTCAAATAGTTCGATGTGCTGATCAGATGGAACTTACTGGTTGCTTCTTCCCCATACCCATGGGTTTTAGGGTCTAGAGACCCTGATTTAGTAGTATTTGTACTCTCTTTAGAATTGCCCAGGGTGAACCAGCACCTATACTGAGTAGCATGGTAAAAGCAGTGTTGGCCAGTTTTTCCCCTTTTTTTTTTCTTTCCATGATTGGTGAGGCAGGGTCTTTCAAGAACCAGTTGGGACAAAACATGGAGGGGGGTTAGAGTTAATTCTTGAGTTTAATCAAAGAAAATTTCAATACCCACTCCATATGGGTTTAGCTAGGTCTCTGCAAAATTTATGTACAACAACAGATAGGTCCTATGTTTTGTATCTGAATCAATTTCAGATTTTACAAGTCAATTATGAATGATCTACACTTGGACCCTTGTTGATAACTGGCCATTTTCTCAATAACTGGCCATCATTGTTTCAGACCAACGTGGGTTGAAGCCGGTTGAAGCCTTATTATCGGGGTCAGTTCCAGGGCCAGTTTCAAGGCAGGATCCCAGTTTTAGGGCTAACAAGTAGCATGCTAATTTCAAAAAGTGTGACTAATAGTAACACTAGAATCCATCAAGCTAGTGCACACAGAAGGTGTGTCTGCACATTATAAAACCCCATCATGGGCAGTGACAACTTGAATTTGTACATTTTAGTTCACTGATTAGTGTACATAGAATTGAGAGCGAGAAACAGAGAGACATGAGACAAACCAGCCAATTGAGTCAGGAGTTGAATCACTGAGCACACAATTTTGTTGTTGTGCAAAATTAACAACACAACTCCTTCCCAATTTCATTTACACAAAAAATTTAGTACCAATATTGTTAACTTTGAACCTTGTAACAAAAAAGCTTGAATGACTTCTGCAACTGGAAAAATCTTTGTTCTTTCCTGAGCTAGGTATTTCATGAATTGCAAGTCTTAAGATCTACAAGGACCTGCATACAATTGCAAGAATTATAATGCAGAGTGAAAATATGAAAGTAAGTGCCTACTGAATGGGCATTCTGATTTAAGGCGCAGGGAAGGTGCACTGCAAAATGCTTTCTGAACCTTCTGAACGCAATAAACAAGAACAGACAGACAATAAGTGGATTTCCTAGAAGATAAAAGCAAGCAAAAAGTTTTTTGGAGATATTTTGTCATCAGCCAAACAACAATTTCTTTCACTCTTTACAGTTGATTAAACAGTGTGCACATACAAATGCATTTTTCCTCTCACTAGCATTTCAATGGTTTCAAGAAATTAAAGAGACTGACTAGAATGTTGCCACTGTGACACAAATTGAGAAACCCAACAGACAATAACTTACTTGACATGACAGGACACCAAATTTTATTTTGATGCAAAAGTCTCTTAACACTTCGAGTGGCTAGAAGGTCCACTATCAGGTTTCCCAATCAGCCCTCAGATCTATAATCGCACAGCATATATTTCTAGGGAAGAGGAAAAGCTGGAAGTAAAAGCTGGCAATACAAAAATTCCTTGGAAAGAAGGTTGGAAAGGGCCATCAACTAAGGGCGACTTTAGACGAGGGTCCAAGATCCAGGGACCAATGAATTCAAGCAATCTTATTGATCAAAAGCTTTAAATTGGTCCCAAGGCCTTTAGACGAGGGCCCAAGACTAAAAAGTGGCAAATTGAGGCTAAACCTACATGTCAGCTGTTTTGGAGGGAAAATCAATTGGTTTGGACCAAAAAAGTGTGGTAAAGGGAGAGCTCCTGATTTGGAGAACCAAGAATCAGGCTAGGGACCAAGGTACAGTCCAACTCAAGGATTCAATTTGCTTCAAATCAGTCCAAATTAGTTCGTAGGAAATTGGACCCTGGACCCTCGTCTAAAGTGGGCCTAAGAGAGGCAGCTTCACAAACTGTTAGCTCAGATTCAGGAACACATGATTGAAAGCAAAATGCTTGTAAATCAGATTCCAACCTTATTATTTGTATTGTCTTATGACCAAAGGGGACAAGCAACACTATCTGTGGTCTGGAGATGAGATGTGGGAAAGCTCCAACCACCATGAAAAAGCCCCACTCAACAGCACCTCTGAAGTCTGAAGTGGAACCCTTAACAAAAAAAAGAAAAAAGAAGCCCTACCTAAACCAAACACCTGGGCCTGGTAAAAACATCCTTAAAGAATCATTGTCTAGTTGTAAAGCTGGATCTATGAGACCTTTGGCTTTTGCTGGAACCAGATATGGGGCCAGGTCTTATAAGACATGCCTCTAACATCAGGCCTGACTTGGGGTGGGCCTTCTAGAAGGTCTTCTCCCAGATAGACCCTCCGGTCCGGTTCTTGAGACCCAACGTTGGGAAGAAGCCGCCACAATGTTTTGGGTTCTTTCTAAACATTATAAATGTTTGGTCTGCAGACTAACCAGGGTCTCTGAATCTAGATTGCCTGGGTTAAGTATGGTGTCTAAAAGGCCTCATTCACTCAAGGCCTGGGGTGAACCGGCACCTACACTGGTCCCATGGTCAAAACCAGTGTTGTCTGGTTCTAACTTTTTGGCCAGTCCACCATCTGGTTCTCTGAGGTATCCAGGCTGCTGGTTTTATATTTTTTTAGAAGAACATTGGCCCTGGAACCAGAAGCAGCCCCAACACCCATTTAACATAAGCTTTCAGCTCTTTATTTTCTTAAAAATAAAATTTAATGGTTAAATGTTTATTTTTTTTGACTGGGTTAAAACTTTAGACATGTTAATTTGAGAAAAAAAAATTCAGGGATACATTTTTTTGAATAATAAACGTTAAGCATACTGTCTCTGAACCAAATGAGGGTCTCTCTGTCCAAATTTAACATTTCCTTTGTTAAAATTATAGCCTCTGAGAGGCCTCCCTCAGGAACTTAGGTGAAGGTTCCAGTGTACAAAGGTTCAGAAAACAAGGTGGTTGGTTGCCCCAAGGCATAATAGTTCAATTTGCCTGCATTTGGCATAAAAGTTTCGTTTTTGGGGATCCCAAAATCACAACTCCAACACATTTTGTCACAAACAACTTTGAATCACACAAAGCTGCAATGTTGGCAAGTCATCACAGTTGGAATGACAAAACCTCAAAAAGAGGCAAGCAAATGAAAAATTCACAATTGGCATAACAAAGCTAAGAAATTGTCAAGGCATGATTTAAAAACACTGAAATCCACCCAAAAACAAGAAAATGTCATAAAAATTCACACCATACGTTGTGAGTGAGATCAAGAAAACTAAACAGAACTCATCACAAGCTGTAGATAATGTGTACTCAGGTAGGCTAGATGATGTGCATCATGGATGGCCGCATCACTTTGGTTCTCTTTGAGTGACTCGACTTCAGCCACCAGCACACCATCCTTTGGAAGGCTGTTATGATTTATGACTCAATTGTGAATGAACCCACCCCCTACTGAATTGACATTAGGCTTCACTTTCCTATCCTGCAAGGGATGGGTCCTGTAGGTAGCTAACCAAGTTTGGTAATACATAAGTAGGCTAGATGCATTTAGATCTGGTTACCTAGTGTGTAGATAAAGGCTAGTGGGTTGTTTGTAAATAGGTAGTCAAGAACCATAACCAAGCTAACCATAATGGTTAGTTAGCTTGGGAACTGAACGCCAATGGAAAGGATTTCTTTCTTGTCCACCCACCATCGATCCCTCGTGCTGCACTGGTAGCTGTTGGTTCACACTGGTTGGAAGAAGAAGCTCCACTTGTCGATTGTAGGGAGCGTCTCCCTTAAGTGGCAGTACAGCGTTGGACATCACCTCTGGAGCTGTTTATATATCATATTCTGCTGCTCCCTAACACCTTTTTGCACGTTTCTGGCCGTTAGTTGGTTGGCTGAACATCCTAAACCTACCCCCTCTAGTGTGTCCGTTAACAAATATGTGCAATGCTCCCATGCAATCGACCTATGTCCAATAACCAGCTCAAGGGTGCTCGTTACCAAAAATAGCCTTGGCTCTAACACACCTCAACCATTGGCTGGTCAGTAACTAGTGCCCTCTCACAGGTTACCTAGTCCAATTCAAGTAGAATCAGCCTTTTTTTGGGCTGGCTAAATATATAGGCAAAATAATATATTAAAAATTAAAAGTGTTAAAATCATGTGCTTTTTTGAGATTTTCAACAGCTATAATTGGCAAAAAAATTTACGAAAAAATTCCAGATTTCTATACATGGTTTAAGTAGGTAACAAAAAATTTAGAAGGATTTTGTATAAAAATTTACTTTTAATATTTTTTTCTGGTATCCAAAATCTGGCTACATGTTGTTCTTGTGGATCATCACCACTTTGGCTATAACACAAAATTGCCGGAAAAACACTGAGTAGAAAAGTTTCCCAACGCGCAGTCGACAAAAAGTAAATCCAAGAGGAAACCCCAAAGAAGGATCCCAAGAATAATGGTCGTCCTGAAGATACGTACCTACCAATAAAATGCGCAACCGGACAGAAGTTGCCGTTGCACTTTGCTACTAAGCAAGGCAGGTTGCAGGTAGGTTGCAACTTGAAACGACACGGTCATCGCTCGCAACAGCGGCTTAGACAGATGCGATTGGCGCGCCCTCATCTTTCTCCAAAGAGTTGCCGTAAATGACAAGCTCGACCTCCGTTGGCCAACGCCAGCCCAGCAGCAGAAACCAATAATGGAATGAACAGTCACATACCTGTCAGCTTGCTGCTCCTCTGTTGTCTCTAAGCACTTGCGTAATAAACACACACACAAAAGCACACGCCCATTTGTCAGATGGGCTGACGCCGAAGCGGCTCAGAACTCCAATATCGCCCATAAGTTTTCAAAATACCGCAACAGATGCTCATTGCTTACTGTTGCTGTTACTTATCAGATTTCAAAGCGGGTCTGTGCAGGGTAACGCCTGATGGCTGGGGTGTTCCTGAAATAACAGCTCCTGAGGCCAGAGGCGGAGGGCCTGTTATTTCTGGAATGCTCTGGCCTCACTGGCCCATTATTTCAGGAACGCCTCGCCCCAATGGCGTTGCACAATGTAAAAATCGACGGCAAACCATGGGTATGTGCACAGGTCAATGTCTGGGTATCAATCACACAACCTACCCATCGGGTATGCCTTGAAGCTTATACCCAGGTTGATCCTAATAGGGTTTTGGGGGTGTAAAACTACCCAATCTTGAAACATGTGAATCTCGCCTTTCTCAAGTTGCATATTCTATTGAGACCAGTCTCGAGGGCCGAGCAGTTTAGGTTGGGAGGGGTAAGTATAATGGCATTAGGGTGCTCCACAACTTGAACTTGAATGTGCATGAGGATCCATTTGCTGGAATTTGTAATTTTCCTTGTTACAATTCAAAGCTATTAAAAGTTGTTTCATGTGCAAATATATTTTGTGGGATGCTTTTAAGAAGTCCTGACATTTTGTGAATGTTCAAAGTGGTTATATGAGCACAAATTGTTTCATCCAAGATGCCATATGCTAATTTAAATCTTTGTTTTTAAAATTACAAAACAATATTTATTCCGTAATACCACACCATTGTACATATTCTCTTAATATGTCAATTTAAATATTCATATACCCATGCCTAAGATCAGGGTATGTCTAATATGAAATTACTCATGTCATGCAAAAACCTTACATTCCTACAACTCTACCTACTGGGGAACCTACCCACTTAACCAAATAAGGGCATTGGACATACCAATATCAGTCTAGTATGTAAAGACAGGACATACCAGTACAATACTGGTTTTCCTGTAAAGTATAACGTTGGTGTTGACAGCTAAGAGAAAGAGGGGAATAGGTTGTCAGAGGGTGTAATGTGGCAGGGCTGCCACTGGGATGAATGAATGAATGACAATGTATATGTTGTGGATGAATCAAATGAGTTGAAGTCCTTTTTTTTTCCTTTCTTTTTTTCTTAGAGTCAAGAATAGATGTTTGGATTTTTAAACATCCAATCATTTTGATTTTTGGGAGTGACAAACACATTTGTGGACTTGTAATGACATAGGGTAAACATGCCCCCCACTGAACAAAACCTGGTAACTGAACACCCTAGTAGGTCAGCCCCATGTTTGTGAACAGCCATGGGCAAAGCTACTAGTATGGAGTGTTTGTTTGTAAGTATCTTTTGAAACAGATTAAGGGCACAACATAAGGTGTTTCTAACCCAATGGTTGGATTAAGGTTGGTTTCACAAAAACAATAACGAAAATTGCAAATAAAACATTTGATTATGGGAGTTTGTCTATCATATTGAGGGGCATGCAATTATTCATAAATATAACCTAGATCCTAACAAAAACAATGTGCCCAAAAATCAGCAAGACTTTAAGTTCTTGAGTATCGCAAAAAAACTCCATTGATTAGTCCTCCAAAGGAAACTCTCTTTTAAATTCCTCTTATGTTAAAGCATTTATAATTCCTCCCAAAAAACCTCATTGCAAAATCAAGTTTACACATAAGTTGAAATCAAAACACTAGTTTAATCTTTGTGATATTTTTTATGTATGTCATCTCTAATAGTTAAAATATGTGAACAATTGCAACTCTACTCAAAGTTCTTGGGTTCTAGTGATGTAGTGTTGAAAACTATAGATCTATCAATGAGAATAGAGGAAGATAGGTCAAGTTTGAAACTTTTTTTGCAAAAAATAGGTTTGAAGGAAAGTCTGCAGAAACCAATGCTAAAAGTCAAAATAGAGCAAGTAGAAGGGGAAGCACCAACTCCACAAGTAATTTTGCAAAAACCAAATTTGAAGATCAAAGTAAAGCATGTAGAGCAGCAAGTAGATTTGTAAAAACCAAATCTAAAAATTAGTATATAACATGTAGAAGAACAAATAGATTTGTAAAAACCATATTTAATATCAAAGTAGAAGAAGGTTTAGAGACATATGTCATAGATCATATTTACAACCAAAGATTCAAGTACTTAAATTGTTGTTGGATTCAACAATTTGTAATCTAAAATGTTGGATCACAAAGATTCAAGAAAGCAAGTGATGAACCTAGTTCTATAAATCTTTCTTATAGATTTCTTTTAATAACTTACACAACAATATAATATGTTAATTTAATTTGGGAGGACTTTGTAGATTTTTACTCATGTATTTTTCTATACATCTACTAGAACATGTATTAGCCCAATTTCCAAACTTACTACATTTTTTGGATTCTTGGGTTGTGCATAGGAAAGAAAAAGGCATACCATTGTCTAGGCCAAAACGTACACCACCAAGTTCTTGGAGGTTGGAGGAGAAAGAAAGGATCAATGTAGCTCATAACACTCATGAAACATCAGGTCAAGAAAATAGAGAAAATCGATGTAATTTAGAACACCCACCAAACATCAAGTCAAGAGGAAAGGAGCTAGGGTGAAATAAGAGGATTGATGCAACATGGTGAGGAGCGATGGTGAGGAGGGAGGAGGTTCAAGAATTTTCACCCATCGAAATATATGAACAACACCCATAGTTTTTGAAGATTATTTGAGACTTTGTTGGTGAATGAAAGTGCATACACCCATCGTTATAGATTTAGAAGCCTTAAATAAAATAAAATTTTCACCCTTTGTTTAAAGCTAAACGATAATTTTGAAGATTTGGATCAATGGATTCTACATTCATTTCAATGATGGAGGTAGGTAAGGTTTCCTAGTCAAGGTATTATTGTTTGTTGATAGATGGCAAACAAACTCCATGTGTCTTTTTTTTTCAAAATTTTTACCACCCCAACTTCAGGTGGGCATATCTTTTTCATTTTTTTAACAAATAGAATGATTTTAGGGCCAGGGCGTGCATAATCTAACCTATTGAAATGAACCTACCTAACATAGCCTTTAAACATAAACATAGGTTGCAAGTATTAAGAATTGAACCCCTCACCTCCATCATGAGACCAAGTCCTTACCAATGGAATACAACTTCATAAGTTATTAACTTTTTCTTTTTTAATTTGGCATCTTTCATGGTATATAATGGACTTTTGTAAGTAAATAAAATGAAATTTTAAAAAAGAATTAAATAGTTAATTTAGTAAGTAGGAGGTGTATTGGCCATCTAACTACCTACCAACCTAAGCTAAACCTAACGTACCCATCCACCCACCTTCTTGCCTACCTATTGTGGTCATTAGCTTAAAATGACCTAAATAATTAGTATGGTACCTACCTAACTAGGCATAATAAATACATAGTTATGTACCTAAATACCATAATAGGTATCTACCCACCTACCTACTTACCTAGGTCTCATAATGGGTACCTACTTATAGGTAAGTAAGTAGATACTTAAATATCATAATACGTAGGTAGTTAAATACCTATAATAGGCAAGTACTTAGGTACCATCATAGGTGCCTACTTATGTACTTACCATGGTAGGTACCTATTTACATACCTATTATGGTACCTAACTACCCACCTCTCATACCTAAACATTAGGTAAGTAAGATGTCATTTTTGTTTGTGTAGCTTGACAAAATGTTTTATTTGATTAGAAATTCATTCATCATTGATATCATTTTTTGTCTACTTGACTAAATGTTCCATTTGACAAGTAGTCAAATGGGTCATCACTAGTCAAACTGATCGATCAATATTTACAATGTCCATTCATAAGGTGGACCTTTAGTCAAAATGAAAATTTCATTAATAATAAAAAACCAATCAATCAACTTGGACAACTTGAAAAACTATGTTTTTTCTATTAGTGTAGTTAGTGTCCCTTTTTTTTCATGCCCAAATTTTGAATTTTTTTTTTGGATAATAATTGCTAGATTTTTTCCTTAAGTAGGTAATCAACTATAGACAAGGATATGTGAATTGTTCTAAATGAATGCCATTTCGGGCTCCATCTTCTTGTGGATGGTCACCATTTATGCTACATCACATTTGACTTTTGATTTGAACCCCATGGAAAAATTTCCAATTACATTTGAAAGGCACCTTATATTCATGGATGGATATAAAACTTATTTTTAAAAGAGTGGGAGGGATCATTTGATCCTAGGAGATTATACTTCCCCCATAAAACTTTGTAAGGCTTGTCATTTTGTGCCTTGCATGGTTTTGCACAAAAATATATGGTTCATGTTATGATGTTTTCATAAAACAAAAAAAATGGATATGTTCTCTAACTCCTTGTGGCATTTAAATCCACCACCATTAGGAAGTAGGGTCTATTTATTACCACTAGCTTGTTTCCTACCATTTCAAATAAATGCATCCAATTTTGGATTTAATTTTAATTTTTTAAGCTATTAGTCAAACCTTACAACAAAACCATGTTAGATGATGTCTAAAAAATATTCATGTGTTTTTTACACCCTTGCAAAGTTTGATGGGGGTTATTTAATGTCTTTCCATATGACAGGTGTAAGACCTCCCAACTATAGGGGTAAGATACTTTATAATGTTTAAAAATAACCAAAAACTTTTGTGGTTTGTTACCGTGGTAGGAGGGTGGGCGTTGGTTTGCAATGTGGATGCAAGTTCACCCAAGGGCCCCAAGTGCCTATTCAACCTTGTTTCGATTCAATGTATACTTCATTGCCTATGGCAAACTAACACCCGCACTAATATTATGTTAAGAACACATTAGAGGAAAATTTGGTGACTTAAACATTCAAAATATCTTGTTTGAAAAGCAATCCAAGGTATTTGAATCCAAATTTAACCACAATATAATCACTAAGAAGCCCATTCAACTAGGTGAAAATATTGTTGTAAATTTGCTTCACCTTGTAGCACTTCACTTAGTCTTTTGTTACGACTTAAATGTGTTGTCTCCACCACCTATAGGGAGATTTTGATATGTAAACCTAAACTTATCATATCCCAATTGCACATAAGATAGACATGCCCTTCACTATTCAATGGTTAGTGTTTGAACATCTAGTGAGAGTCTACCATTGGCCTTTCCATCATTCAATAATAGACCTATGATTAAATGTTTGAATGAATTTCTTTTTGTTTACTCTATTTGGTGCATAAGTTTGAATTGATTTTTTAGTGTGAAATTAAGGGGCTAGGATTAGGTCAATGTGAATTTTTTTCAACCACCATTACATGTGGTTTTGCTTCATGGTGAAAGGTGAAGTTGCACATTTTAGTGCATGCAATAGACCAAAGGTGAAATGCATAATTTTGGTTATGGGTGTGGGTTGGAACATTATTAAGAGTAAGTTAAATGGTTTTAGCAAAGGCAATCTTGTTTCTAAAGGTGGTTTGAACCCATATTTGCAATGCTTTAAATGTGGTAGCAAAGGTGGTGTTTGGTTACGGGTGCCATAAGGAAATGTTCACCTTTTCCAAATGAAATGTTTGGTTTAAAGGTGGTTTGGCTTCATGTTTTCAAGATTCCAACAACACAAGCAAAGGCAAAGGTTGGTTATGGGAGTGCTTTGAACCAATTTAAAGAAAATTTCAACAACAAAAGCAAGGGTGATTGTTTGGTTAATTGTTAAAGGGGTAACAACCCAAATGAGAAGCCAACAAGCTTATTTCCCCATTTTTTAGCACTTTGTATTTCCTACCAAAAATTACAACAAGACAACAAATTACATGAACAAAGTTAAAATTACCTATCCAAGAATTCATTTTTTACTTTCAACTACCTTTTTACAAAATATGTCCTTACCAAATACCATAAAAAATAAATTACAATCCTTTTTATAACTTCTAGTTTTTAATGCAATAAGGTTGAAAACTATAGTAGGAAATCAAAGCTCAAAAGTCAATGTAAAAGATGTAGAAAAGCAAAACAAAAAATTGATAGATAGAAAAGTGTAGAAAGAATATTTGAATGGAAACATAATAATGAAGGGAACATATTTAACAATATTAGCACTAGGATTAAAGGTAGAGACAAATATCATAGATTTGATTTACACAAATATATACAAGAAATACTTACATTATAGTTGGTTTGCACAATTTAGTATACCATGAATTCTCAAGTTGAAAGGAATGTGAAAAAGGCTAGATTTCAACAAACTCAATGTTGCCACAAGTACAATTTCATACCCATAGCCTACACATCTAGATCAATTTTCATTTTAATGTGGAAGGACTTTGAAGACTTGTACACACTCATAGATTTTATTGAACCACTAGAAACATATGTAATTGAAACATATTTGCATTTAACTCATTTTCTCATCTCTTGGTTTGTGTTTGAAAAAGACGAAAGCCTACCACTTGTTGGGCCAAGATGTGAGCCCCCAACTCTTGAAGGGTTATGGCCTAGAGGAATGAGGAAGTGATGATTGACTATGATTTCTAGGTGACAAAGAAACATGCTAGATTAGTCACCAACATACAAGGAGAATGTGTCACCTACTATTGAAACACAACCAAATAATGTTGTGAAAAAAAACTATATATATTGCCAACCAACCACCACCATTGTAACACATTCCTATGAAATGCAAGGAACAAGAGAAACATGCACCATTAGAGATTTTTATTTATTTTTTTATTTTTAAAAAAAATTTGTGAAGGTTACAAGACTTGGTAAAATTTAATTTCAAAACAATGCAATAAATGTACAAGCATTTTTGACAAGGAACTTTTTTCAAAGTCGAATGTTTTTCAAAATAATAAAATATCCTCCTTGTCACCATTAGTGGTATCATTCTCTTTCAAATAGTGAAATAAGTTAATCTAGGATCTTCATGGGGAAATTGTTGGGTAAAAATTAACCTAGTTCCCCATTTCGTTAAGATAATGACCCATTTTGTGGGATTGTGACTTGTTGGGAAAGGGTTTAAGTGAGATAAGGAGTAAGCTAAGGAAGATAAGAGTTTTGGGGAAGGGGAAGGAGATCATTATCTAAAAGGGGTTAGGATAAAGTCATGATTACCTTGGATACTAAGGAATGGATACCTTGGATTAGATGGGAGGAAGTGGGCTAATTAACCTAAAAAGGATAAGGGTCACCTTATCTTGCCCTATATTAGTTGACCTATTGGGTAAGGGGGAAGAGTAGTTCGAGAATATCAACTTCTAGAATTTCTACTTAGGTCTTGATTAGGGGTTTAAGTCGTTATATATAGTAGGGTGTGGGGAGGGGGGTAAGTACATCATCAACAAACAAGTGAGCTTGGTGGTTACTCATGCATTAAAAAAAGACTTCTTTTGGGGTGAACTTAGGGAAAAATAAATGAAAATTGGAGGTGGAGATATCAATGGGAGGCAAGGGAGGTGGTAGCAATAACTCAAGAATTGTTTGGGATGAAGAGGGTTAGGGGAGGCAAGAGAAGGAGGAAGGAGTGAACAAGGGGAATGGAAGGATTGGGAAAGGTGAGGAGGAGTTATAGAAGGAAAAGGTTGATGACTTGTGAAAGGAGATGGTGTTTAAGGTTTTTGGAGAGGATGGAATGGAATTAGGAGGTATAAAAGGGAGGTTGTGGGTGGGTTGTGTTTTAATGGGGTATATTTAGAGACTAGTTGATGTTACAATTGGGGAGGGGGTTTCTTTTTTATGATAGGATGGTAAAAGGAGTTATTAAGAGACCATTAGGGAGAACTTCATGTATCTGATTGGAACATAAAAGATTTTGACAATTTGTCAATGTGAATGGTTGAACATTTCATCTTTGAATGTGGTGATGTGGCCTTGATAAATGGAGAATAAAAGTAATTATCTAGTGTATGAAGGTTCCAAATTCAAGAAAGAAGAACATGTAATGTATGTAGACGGTGACCATGCAATGGTCGCCGTGAGCATCTAGAAATCCTATATGATTATGGAGGAAACTTTCCTGACAAAGGAATTCTAAAAAAATTGAAAAGAGAAGGGAAAGGCTTGGCCTTTTATATAGTCACTAACAAGCTGAAACCCTAAGCACTTAATAACATACAGTCACCTATGAACGTGCATTAACCCTAAAAGGCATGATGGGCATGCTCGCAATTAGCCATCATGTATGAGGCAATGTACTGGCATGACATCGTGACATGTAGTGTCATGATGTACAATGTCATAAGGGTGTAAATCCATAATAAATTCTACTAAACAAAAAAACTAAAGCCAATCAAAAGTATAAACTAATCAACCAAAAATATATGCATGCACACATATATATATACAATACACAAGAGGAGGCTAAGATGAAATTCTCATGTATCCCCCCCAGACTTAAGCCAGGAAAAGCATGGCATGGTTTGAGTAGGAATCAAAGTCCTGTAGGAGAACATGATGAACAATACCAATTGTTGACGGGAACTTGAATGAGCTCTGGCTTTAGGCAAAAGAGATGGTATCCACCATTACAATTATCGCAAAGTAACATCTGATCAACATTGTTTGTCCTCTAAGATATCTAACATGGATAATCAAGTGGAGGAATCCAAATTGACATGTTGATGGTAGGATCCAAGTTCGACAAGTGGTAGGGTGCACAATTTTTGGAATGATCCCAAATTGTGCGTCCGTCAGCTCCTTGCAATTCCAACACACCTAAAGGCCTAATCACCTTAATCCTCAAGATAGTGCGACCGGAAGAAGTGTCTAGAGTATCATTGGGTTGCCGTTGGAAATACACAAAATCACCAACATCAAATCATATCACCTTAGGTTTGTAATTGCCACTTCGTGTGTGTGCATACCGTAAGGTGTCTCGATGTTGTGCAATGGACATGTTTTCCATGGCCATGGGCATAACCTGAATAGAGCAGCCTTTTCTACAATGACCTTAGCCCAAGTGGCTGGGGAGTCCAAGTCCACAACTTGGTCCATTTGAGTAGCAATGGAAGAGGGTGGAATGGGATGTCTTCCAAAAAGTAAAAAATAAGGAGAGAAATGAGATAAAGAGGCATGTTTGGACATCTTCTAACCCATGGCAATGTAACGGAGGGCTAGGTCCCAATCTTCTTTGTTCCTAGTGAGGCAAATCTTCTGAAGTCCTTTCTTGCACTTTTGAACCTTCCTCTCTACAAGGCCATCAACTTGGGAATGATCTCTTGAAGTCCGACGATGGTTAATGAGAACACGGTCAAGTAGGTCTTGGAATTCTCCCCTGAATTTTGATCCTTGATCAGTAAGGCATTCAACACAAGCCCCAAACTTACTTAAGACCTATCGTAAAAAAACCTGGCTAGTGTTGTGTGATGACTTGTCTGATAGCGCAACAAGCTCAAGCCACTTTGAAAAATGCTCAATCATAATCATGATGTAGACATTACCCTTGGAGGTCAGTGGTAACTCTCCAGCTAAATAACATGACTAGCGATAGAACATGCCCTAAATAAGGAGTGGAAAAAGCGTGAGCTGTTGAGAGGAGAAATAAGTTCTCACCCTATCACATTGTTCACACCTAGGGTATTCCCCATGCTGAAGAAACTTCAAAGTGTCCAAGTCCTCCCATATATCCACAATGGGATGCTAAACCAGGTTACATTGTAGTAGTGCAAGATAACTAGATGCATTAGATACATGTATTGCTGGAATCTGGTCGAAACTTTGCATGGCTTCTGAGATATCTCCAGAAGTAGTGAGGGGTCTCCGCGACATGGTATCCCTGTTTTAATGTGTAATATCAAGTCGGTGAATAACCTTGAATTCATACTTTTGAAGTATAAGCACCCAACGAGTTAATTTACCAGTAAGCTTATCGTTAGTTATCAACCACTTGATAAGTTGTGCTCGGTATACAAAGTGAAATTGGTGCCATAAATATAGGGCTTGAAATGTATGATAGCCCATACAATAGCAAGGCATTCCCCTTCGTATGAAAAGTAGTTGCTCTCAGCTTTGTTGTTGCTTTGGGATGCATAAGCGATAACATATTCTTTGCCTTCCTCATCAAGTTGGCCAAGAATAGCTCCAATACCAAGAGCACTCCAGTTAGTGTGTAGAATGAAAACCTTGTTAAAATCAGGTCTTTTTAGAATGGGGAACTTTGAAAGCTTTTCCTTGAGCGTGTTGAAAGCTTCCTGAGCCTCATCATTCCATGTCCAAGCGACATCCTTCTTTAACAATGCATAGAGAAGATGAACAATAGTACCGAAGTCTTGGACATAAATTCTGTAATAATTGCATAGTCCAATGAAGCTCCTCAACGTGTGAACATCAGTAAGATTGGGCATTTCCAAATGGTTACTACTTTGGCCCAATGAGCCATAATACCATTTGGCAAAATTCTGTGTCCAAGGTTGTCGCAACCCCACTTTGGGGCTAAGTGCGAGAATGCAACTCACACTCCCAAAAGTGGGAAAATAGAGTCCTCTAGGACTCCCGAAAACTCAGAAGACGATTTGAGGGGTCAAATCTCCTTGCATTGGTGCGTTATTTATATCAATGAAAAGTTCTTGAAGCGTAGATGCCCAAAATGGCCTCGCATGGGCCATTTGGACATCTGCAGCCCAAGTTATGGGCAAAAGAAAGGCGGGAGTCAAATTGCCAATTTGACTCCCGACCACTAAAAGTCGGGAATTGACCTCTTCCCGACGTCGCCTCAAGGAGTACAACATGGCGTTGGAAAGCTCTCGACGAGAGGTACAACTTTGGTTTAGACCTCGTCTCGATCCGAGTTTGGGGCGAGGAGCTATGAGCGTCCAAAGTACCGAGACTCCAACCCGGGATAATTTTGGGACTCCAACTTGGGAGTCTTGGGAAAAAGAGCCATTCGGATGTAGCCTCAGCGGTGAGATGCAGATAATACTATATAGGGGAAGGTGGTGGCTTCCCTCGAGTCCAAGCTGTGGTGAGTCTTGTGTGTCAAAGTGCCCGTGGCTTGTCCCAACACCCAAGGGTGTTCCCGAATGCTAACTAACTCTCTTGTGGTTGGTTTTGGATGCAGATTCAAGCTTGATAATTTAGTCCCTCTTCCTAGTCTAATCCTGGGACTTCTAGCATGCCCCTCTACCCCCTTTTAGTGCTGGAAGTCGGGAGCGACCCTCAAGTCCCAATTTTTCGCAAATCTACATAGTTGGACCCTCAAGTGGGTTCAACAAGGGACTTAGGAGTGCGTCAAAGGTAGACTACTAAGGTGACAACAAACTCACACTTTTTAGGATGGATCTTCATATTGACTTTGTGGAGCCTCTTGAATAACTCTTCAAGATGAGCCAAGTGTTACAGGAATCCCTTGTTATGCACTAAGACATCATCTATGTAGCACTTTAAGAAATATGCCCCATTGAGAACTTGGTCCATGATTCGTTGAAAGAAGATAGGTGCATTCTTCAATCCAAAAAACATCACAAGCCATTCCCAAAACTTGTTACTTCCATGGAATGTCATTTTCTTATGATCCTTTGTAGTGAACACAATTTGGTTAAAACCTTGCTTGAGATCCACAATTGTGAAGATGTTTGAATCTCCAATGTTATCAAATAGTTCTTCAGGGATGAGCATGGGGTACCTGTCCTGAGGTGTAACTAGGTTCAAAGGCTTATAATCCCCGCACATCCTTTTCTCAGTCCATTATCTAGTTGAATCCTTCTTTGTTAGCATTACTATAGCGACTACGAAATCAGAACTTGATGGCTGAATGAGACTAACCTCATGGAGCTCTTTGCATCTTTCATCTACCATTTCCCACTCATGCTTGCTTAACCTATGCTTCCTCCAATAGACAGGTGTCTCATCTGTAAGGTCTATAGAAAATTGCATGGTCTTACACCTACTTAAGTTTTTCATTGAGAATGCGAACACATTCTCATACTTAATTAACAAATCTATGACCTAGTCTCTTTCCTTTTTGTGAGTTGGTTCCCCATAACGAAAGGATAGTTAGAAACACATGGAATGGAGTTGGAAAGTGTGTTTGAAGAACCTAGTGTATTGGGTTCTCCACTATCCAACAGCGTAGATTCGTAGAAGGTTGTAATTGTTTCTCCATAAGCTGATGTACCTCCAAGTGTATTAGACACAACTTGAGTCAAATTACATGGTACCTCCTCCCCCCCCCAACATTAAGAGTGAAATGTAAAGTGTTAAAGATAGGCAAGTAAGTGTACTTGGTTGGGGTGCCATGTGGTCGCATCGCTAAAACTGCAAGCTGATTGAATCATGTTAGTGTTGTGTACATTTGAAAAAGTACACAAATTACCAACAACCATGTGAAGGAGTTCAGGTCCATGCCTCTCCCTAGTAGAGTGTTACACTCCAATCTAATCACCTTAATGTGACTAGTAATGCTAATTTGGAACCCCATAGCCCTTTCTCTTTCTTCTGGGCTTAGTTCATCCCAAGTGGCTGAAGCATGATGATACACTAGGCCTAGTCAATCTCCCTAAAAGGCGTGTGCTCTTGGGAAGGAAACAAATGTGGGCCAAACACCTTTTGGTTTTCCTATTGTGTTCGCAAGAAACTAAGGAGGTTTGTCTTGCCTTGTAACTAGTCGGTAAGAGCTCTAATCATCCAATATGTGAGAAACTTGTAGGTTGGGGTCTCTGATGGTGTATCTCAGAGCCAGCTGCAGGATTGAGAGTGGTGTTAGGTTGGTCCACCAGTTACGCAACCGATGCGCATAGGAATCGCATTGACGCGCTCCCAAGTCACGGGGTGAAACCCACTTGAGGGTTTCACAAAGTCAAGTTGCGGAAAGTTGAACTTGGTAGCACGCTCCCGGCTTCCAACTCTAGAAAGGGGTAGAGGGTCGAGTTG